>Ga0209394_1000415_pt1 | contig 34476 bp, 23 predicted proteins | sample JNZ201metaG_FD_184122 | JGI IMG/M metagenome (GOLD analysis project Ga0209394, IMG submission 184122) | Hot spring microbial communities from Jinze hot spring, China to study Microbial Dark Matter (Phase II) - JNZ 20120812A (SPAdes) (version 3) ...
GCCTAAAACCAACATGGCAGCTCTCAACCTCAACAATCTCTCCACGCTCGTCCCTCAACGTTATAAGCATAGTGTATAAATATGGGTCTTCAGCAGACCACTTCCTCGGCTTAAAAACTTCTCTCTCAACTTCTAATATTGCCTCGCTCTTCGGGTTTATTTCTCCAACATAACCAATTATTGGTTCATTAAAGACTGGCAATCCCTCATAATTAAACAATTTTATTTCAAGAATGTGGGGCTTAGACTTCGTATCTGAATAATTTTTCACGTTAACTCTAACTTTAAGTGTTGCATTTTCATATTTCTCGTCGAAAAATGTTCTGACGAAGAAGTCTCTTACATGAACATTTGGGGCACAATAAATGAAAACATCGCGGAATATTCCGCTCATGCGCCACATATCTTGATCTTCAAGGTAACTCCCGTCACTCCAACGTAGAACCATGACGGCTAGTAGATTTTCACCAGACTTAACATATCTGGTAATGTTAAATTCGGCTGGTAAGCGGCTATCCTCGCTGTATCCAACCATATGCCCATTAATCCAGGCATAAAAGGCTGAATCAACACCCTCGAATACTAAAAATATCTGCTTATCAAGCCAGTCTTCCGGTATGACGAATTTTCTGCGATATATGCCAGTTGGATTCCAATCATGGGGGACCCTTGGAGGGTCAGTCCTAAATGGATATCGAACATTAACATATATTGGCTTATCATATCCTAGCATTTGCCAGTTACTCGGAACAGGAATAGTATCCCATTCATCATCGGCATACTCTAACCCGTAGAATTCTTCTGGGACGGCGCTTGGATTCTCATATAATTTAAATTTCCATTCGCCATTTAATGTCATATACCAAGGAGATTTCTCTCTTACGCATTCAAGCGCTATCTCTTCATTCGGATATGGCATTAAGGTTGCATGCGCTGGCTCCTTATTTATTCCAGTAATCTTTGGATTCTCCCACTCCGGGATATCTTTAGCAAATCTTCCCATCAAATACATCACCATTACTTTAGAGCCAATATATCTAATCTGCTTAGCATATAAATGCAGATAAATTTTGCCGTGACGCTGATAATAATATCAATCTCTAATACGCTCTTGTGATTCATAATTTATAAATCGATCTCTATTAAGTAGTATTTGGGTTGACTTTAAATGTGCGGGATTTTCGGCTGCATATCTAGAGACAATAATGTTGCCAAAATCATTCACGAATCGTTAAAAAGACTTGAATATAGGGGTTACGACTCAGTTGGAGAAGCCACAATCTCCGAGGGGCGGATTTACATAAAAAAGGATCAGGGAAAAATTGATGATGTTCATAGGCTTATAAACCTCGATGATTTACCTGGTTCAATTGGTATAGGGCATACTAGATGGGCGACTCATGGTGCGCCTAGTAGGGTTAATGCGCATCCTCATCTTGATTGTCATGGAAAGATTGCAGTTGTTCATAATGGTATAATTGAGAATTTTGCTGAGCTTAAGGCTGAATTGGAGAATTTGGGGCACTCATTTAAGTCTAAAACCGACACGGAGGTTATACCACATTTAATTGAGGAGAATCTTAAGGGCGGTCTATCCCTTTTAGATGCTGTTCGTGAAGCTCTGAAGAGACTTGAGGGCTCCTATGCGCTTGCAATTATCTCAACCATCGAACCTGACAAGATAATATGCGCTAGGAGGGAGAGCCCTCTAATTCTTGGAGTTGGCAAAGGAGCGATGTATTGTGCATCAGACATACCAGCCTTCCTCCCATTGACAAATGAAGCTGTCATATTAGAGAATAATGAGGTTGCAATATTATGGCATGACAGATATGAAATACGCAAACTAGAAAACTGGTCTCATGTCATTAGAGAGCCCGAGATAATCACTTGGACTGCTGAGATGGCCGAGAAGCAGGGTTATCCCCACTTCATGCTTAAGGAGATTCATGAGCAGCCACTTGCGTTAAGAAACGCGCTTAGATTGCAAGATATTTACTTAGACCTTATGGCAACATTCCTAGATAGGGCTAAAAATGTTTTTCTAGTAGCATGTGGAACATCCTATCACGCCTGTCTTGCGGCTTCATACATGTTTTCTAAACTAGCGTACCTTCCCACATATCCAATTATAGCATCGGAGTTTATTGAGCAGGCTGGAATGGCAGTTAACATCGACACCGCAATTTTGGCTGTGAGCCAATCTGGTGAGACAGCTGACACATTGGCTGCTGTTGAATATGCGAGGAATAGAGCTGCAACGGTTCTTGGCCTCACAAATGTAGTTGGCTCAACATTAACCCGCGTGTCGAGAGTTTATATACTCCAGCAGTCTGGACCCGAAATCGGGGTTGCAGCAACAAAAACCTTCACATCACAGCTTCTTGTTCTCGCTCAGCTCGCTTTGAGGGTTGCGAAGATTCGTGGTAAGGTGAGCAGCCAAGAAATTAAGAGCTTTGAGAGGGAGCTTAAGATGATTCCGGATATAGTTGAGTGGACAATTATGAGGAATGAGGAGAAAGCCAAACAGATTGCACGAAAATATAGAGACAGCAGATTCTTTCTCTTTCTTGGCAGAGGAATAAGCACCGCAACAGCCTTAGAAGGTAGACTCAAGCTTATGGAGATATCTTATGTTCCAGCAATGGCCTTTCCAGCTGGTGAGAGTAAGCATGGGCCCATAAGTCTCGTTGAACCAGGCGTTCCAGCGGTCTTCATATGCCCAAAAGATAAAACTCGCAAAACAATAATTGGGAATATAATGGAGATGAAGGCTCGAGGGGCATCAATAATATCCGTTATCGAAGAGGGAGATGAGGAGATTAAGCAGCTCTCAGACGACTACTTCGAGGTTGCTGGCGGGGTCTCAGAAATCTTCTTACCAATAACATTCATAGTTCCACTACAGTTATTCGCCTACTATATGGCCGTTGAAAGAGGCTATAACCCAGATATGCCGCGTAACCTAGCAAAATCCGTAACAGTTAAGTAAGGAACCCTAAGCAAAAACACATCTATATGCGCAAATTTAATTCTAGAGATGCTCTGGAAGGCTAGAGGTGGAGGACTTATACAGCGGCTATTGGAGAAGGCGCTCAAGTAACATTTGATTTAAAGTCTCTGATATAAAGTTAGACTAATCTGAAAAATTAATAAATGTCTGAGTTTTTAATTTTTTAGGATTTAAACTTCAGGTGAAGAAGATTGTCTTCCAGGAGCTTTAGTCTAAATTTATTGGTATCAATTTTCTCAGCATTACTTCTTCTGGTCTTACTTAATTCTTATTTAACTACAGTTTTTGCGTCTGAAAACCTATATATTCAGGTGAATGCTTTCGACGCGATAAAAAAGACCGCGATAAAAGACGCAACAATAATGATGGTTGATAATTTTGGAAATAAATTAGTCAGATCTACAGATGATAGTGGCTTATGTATTTTTCCGTGCTCATTTGGCTATTCATACCATATTTATGCTTATAAAGGAAATTTCGAGACCATGCAGATAGAATATGCCCCAAACAAAAGGGCAATTTCAGTAAAATCTTTTGAGCCAATTATCGTGGATATGCCATTAGTTCCCGGAGCGGTAGTAGTACTGGAGGGTAACTTATATCTTGTTGAACTTCCAAACCCAAGAGAGCGCGCCATGGAAATAAGCTTAGTAAAGAGAGACCCCTCATATACTCATAGATTTATCAGCGAATATGGCCGGTCTAACGACGCCTTCTATCTCGGTCTGGGCGAAAAAATCGCCATTATTCCAGCGGGCACGCCCATAGACCTTTTGGTTCGAACCTCCGTTGTTTTAGTAGAGGAGAAAACGGGTATTCCAAGACAAATATACAAGGAGTTTTATGTGACTGACGTTGATGGGTCCTCCTTTATTCTTTCTCAGGGCGATATTAAAAGGGTTTCCATATCGCTCTATAGCCTTAGAAAGAGTATAGAAGATGTCAGACGCGTTTATGAAGAAGTAGTTTTGCAGGTAAGCGAGGCGCAAAAATTTGGATTTATGGTATTTGAGGAAAGAAGAACATTGACTAATGAAGTATATCAGCGAATTATTGAGGCCGAAAGACTTCTGCAAGAAAGCGATAGCGGTATTAACTTTGAGAGAGCATGGCTTCTTCTTCGCGAAGCCCTTAGTAAAGTAAGATATACTTCGAAAATTATTGAGGACAAATTTCTTATTAGCGAAACGAACACCGTTTATATTTCCGCGGTAATGGCGATGTTCAGTATAATTTTAGCTTTCTTTTTCTTCGAGAATGAAAAGAGAAAGATAATATCAAGCCTGATTTTCTACGTTATCCTTTTGATAACGTTATATTTGACGTATCCCGGTGCCCACATAATATTGGACAAAAACGTCCTGCTCTTTATACAATCCTCTATACCGTCCTTCGCCCTCTTTCTATTTATCGTATTTGGTTTGCCACGCATCTGGAAGGAACGGGGTGTGGAGGGAGAAGTTTCATGGAGGAGCGCAATCTCAATAATATTCTCCATGGGCAAGAGAGAGATAAAACGGAAAAGAACGCGGGGTTTCTTTACAATATTATCTATATGTATTCTAATCTTATGTTTTACGTCACTTACATCTTTTGGAACAGCCTTTGGTGTAGTATCTGAAAGGATAAATGTTGCACCACCCTCAAGCGGAGTAATAATGATTAGACGTGGAACGGGCGATATCCCATTAGGTTACGGCGATATATACTTGATTTCCTCAAGAGTTGCACCGATAGTTAACGTTTCATTAAGGCTTAAAAACCCACCGAGTTTGAATCCGTTAGCCAGAATACGGAACCCGCTTTCTGGCAAAGAGATGCCAATTTTTGGTGTGCTTGCTATATCTCCATTCAATGAAAAAGATTACACAGGGTTAGATGAAGCGACCGAAGGGGGTTGGCTAAGTGAAGAGAAAATTGGTGAGGTACTTATAGGCTCTAGCATGGCAAGTATCCTAAAGGTCGGACTTGGAGAGAACGTGATTCTCGAAATTTTAGGCACGCCTATTACAATCAATCTTATTATTAAGGGGTTAATAAATGACCAGCAATATAGTGAGCTCTTGGATGTTAATGGTGAAAAATTTGGACCACTAAGACTAACAGAAGCTAATATAATCAGAACATGTAATAGCACAGAAATCATTGTATTAAATTTGAAAACGGCTGAGTTCATACAAGATAGAATTGAAGAGAGTAAGAGTGCAGTAATCTTTCTGTCTCCTTCAGAGATAGTATTTAGGTTTGCCGACAATATTAATGTTGAGGAGACTGCTAAAAAACTTGTTCAGCTCCTCAGTTATGAAGTTTTTGTTTCCAGCAATAATTTTGTAATGCGATATTATATTGGCGTTTATATAGAAACAAAAGGAGTTGCCGAACTCTTAATTCCTCTCATTATGGTTATATTGAATACCACTATGGTGATGATAAACAGCGCCTATGAAAGAAGTAGGGAAATAAGAGTGCTATCAACACTTGGGCTCAATCCAACACATATAGGTCTGACATTTGTGGCTGAAGCCACGATACTTGGAATGGTAGGTGGAAGCATAGGCTATGTAGCTGGCTTAGGCTTCTTTAGGATAATGCTACTTTTCGGCCAAGACCTTATGGTTAGAGAGAAACTTGAATGGTGGTGGAGTGCGCTGGGTTTTGCTCTTGCTATAATCGTCTCGTTAATTTCAGTCACAAGACCAGCAATAATGGCCATTAACGCTTATACTCCATCAAGAGTGAAACGCATCAAGAGAACTGAGGAAGAAAAAGTTATGCGTAAAGAGGAGATATTTAAGGTTTATCAGGCGAGAGATTTTAGTATGCCGCTTAAAGTGTCTCTGAGCGAGAAGGATTTCTTCATAAACTTCTTCATAGACTCATTAAAAGAAGTGAGTACTGGCTATATGGAGCGAGTCGAAAATATTGAGGAGAAGCCGGAGATTGAAAATCTTAAGAAAGAAATCATAAAGGAGATTAGATTCGATTATTATTCTGGAACCGAACTAAGTAGGGGAACAAGAAATACTTTAGTTATGACAAAGAGCCCCTCAGAGGAGTATTACAGAGTTAAATTGATTTCAGAACCAATTGTTGCCGGCGCTCCAGAAACTGTTATTGAAAGAACAGTAGATTTTGTACAGAGCATCATATTAACATGGGTGAAAAATAAGAAGAAGATAATGGGTGCCTAAACTACACCCGCTGTTCCCCTATTTAATCCAAAAATTTAAGAGGGAAGAGTTACACCTTCATAATCAGGACGGTTTACAAAAATGGAAAGAATAGAGGAGGTTTTATCAAATTTTCGTAATCCTCCACCAGGTTATGGAATAATTCACTGGTGGATTCTGAGTGGAGAAGTATATGAGAGAAGAATATCTGAGGAACTCGATGAGATTAGAAATCTAGGAATATCCAGCGTTCTCATAGCTGCTGGTCATGGCGTAAATCCCCGCTATCTTTCAGAGGAATGGTTTAAGATGATCAAATTTGCTGTCAGAGAGGCAAGAGCGCGAAATATGCTAGTCTGGCTTGCTGATGAAGGAGGTTATCCGAGTGGTTTTGCTGGTGATGTATTTAAGCTTAAATATCCAGATCTGCGAATGAAGGCTCTAATTATCGGCGAGAAGATAAATGTTCAGGGCGGACAAAAAGTAGATTTTCTTGTTCCCGAAAAGACCATAGGTGCTCTTGCTGTCAATACTGCAAATGGTAATAGTATGCCGCTTGATATAAGTTCTGGTAGAATTAACTGGGTTGCACCTGAAGGGCACTGGCAAATTTGGCTAGTGCAGCAAAGTTTCTGCACTTCACCAACAAGATATGTTCACCATCCAACAGGGGCGAAAGATACAACATTCCCTCTATGCGATTATCTTAACCCTAAGGCTGTATCTGTTTTTCTGAGTGAAGTTCATGAGAAATATAAAAGATATATTGGCTCCGAATTTGGGCGTGTTGTCTTAGGCTTCTTTGGTGATGAACCAGATTACTCAATTCCAGGCATCCCTTGGACAGAGAACATTTTTGAGGAATTTAAGAAAATTAAGGGTTATGATGTGCAACCTTTTATACCACTTTTCTTTTCAAAAGTTATTCCTGAAGAGGCTGTGCGCGCAAAAGCTGATTACTGGGATGTGTGGTCTAAAATTTTTAGTGAAACATTTTTCAGACTCCAGTTTGAATGGTGTGAAAAGAATAATCTTCTGTATACTGTGCACTTGAATCATGAAGATGATATGAGATTGCTCATTCGCTCTGAAGGAGACTTCTTTAGATGTATGCGATATGTTCATGTGCCAGCTATAGACGTGATTTGGCGGCAAATATGGATGGATAAGACAGCTGATTTTCCTAAGCTCGCATCCTCTGTTGCTCATATATACGGTAGGAGATTCGTGCTTAGTGAAAGCTTTGCTGTTTACGGCACAGGTTTATCATTGGAGCAAGCTAAGTGGGTAATAGACCATCAATTTGTTCGTGGAATCAACTTGATTTTAACCAGCATTTTCATGCCGAAACATCTCAATAACCCTCAATCCATATACTTTAATAAGCTCATACAATATGCTAAAAGAGCATCTTTCCTCCTTTGTCTAGGACAACCTTCCGCTCAGATTGCTCTATATTATCCTACAAGAGAGTTATGGATGGGTAATGATGATGCGGATAAGAAAGTTTGGAGTATTGTACGCCAGCTCTTAGAGAATCAAAGAGATTTTGATTTTGTGGACGAAGAGTCGCTTCTAGCAGTACTTAAAATTGAGGGGGGAGCATTGCGGAATCTTAGTGGACAAGTTTATAAAACCATAATTATTCCGCCGATAAATGTGCTTTCCCGAAAACTTCTGGAGAGACTAAAGGATTTTGCAAGATCTGGCGGGCAAGTTATTTTTCTCGGCTTTAAATCGCCCATGATAATCGATGATTCTTTCATGAGAGTAGAGAGTAGAAAAGAGGACTTTAATTGGTTTATATGTCTACCAGATGAAGAAATTAACTCACATCTACTCGAAATTTTACCAGAACCAGATGTCTCATTAGACCGCTTCCTTCCAATGGTAAAATATTTGCACAGCCGCTGGCATGATATAGACATATACTTCTTCTTTAATGAGGGAGAGGAAAAAATACGTTGTAAAGCCACGGTTGAGGGAAAAGGATCCGTGCAGATATGGGATGCCGAGTTGGGGCAAAATATATCGCTGGAAGGACGCCAAATAGCAAGCAATAAAGTAAACTTTCTTTTAGAGCTGGAGCCATATGAGACTAAATTTATCTTAGTTGGCCCTTCAATGCCGAAAGCAGAATCGCAGAGAACACTGCTTGAACCATTAGGCACACTTTTAGATCTATCTGAGGATTGGACGATAGAAATCGATGGTAAAAAATATACTTCCAGCAATCTTAAATACTGGTCTGAGCTTGGATACCCATCATATAGTGGCGCAGTTATTTACAGGAAAGAGTTTCGACTTCCACTAAAGGAGATACCGGAAGACACACGTATATTTCTTGAGTGCAAAAATGTTTATTACTCGGCAAGGGCATGGCTAAACAATATTTATCTAGGCGAAAGAGCATGGCGACCATTCCGCTGGGACCTCACAAAAGCGTTGAGGCCTGACGTTAATTTTCTTGAGATTGAAGTTCGCAATACCCCCGCTGCAGCATTTGCTGGTGACCCAGCTACTCTCGAAAAGCTTAAGGAAGAATCTAAGAGAGGTGGTTACTTAGCTATTTTCTTAAAGTTCGATATTGAAATGCTTCCCTCAGGATTACTTCCACCGGTAAAAATAGTGGTATATAGGGAAATTAGAGAGTAAAAAAGAGTAAATAGTGTAAAAATGAACAAAAATGAACAAAAATTTTTAAATAAACAAGGGAAATAGAGTATTTTTGAAGAATTTTAATTAGGTGGGAGAATGTCAAGTGAAAAGGTAGAATTAATGAAGGGTTTAACTCTTAGAGCGGTGATTATCGGCGTTGTTCTAAGCGTTGTTTTAACTGTAACAATGACTATTGGTGCCTATACAATAAGCCATCATTTTGGTGGAACAAGCTATGTGGTTGGTGCTTCTAATTCTCCAAGCGCCTTTAACGTCTTTTGGTGTAATGGTCTCTGGGTTATGCTTCTACTGATACTAGTTACTTCGCCACTACCTAAAAGACTTAGACTTACAAAGCAGGAGCTGACTGTTATATTAACAATGTGTATCATAACGATACCATTAGTGACAAATTGGTGTGAAGTTGCATACGCCATGGTCTTTGCGCCCGAAAGCATAGCTGGTGGTGGAGCATTATATACTGTTGGCGGAGAGGCTGACATATTAGTTAAGTGGTGGCAGGGATGGCTAACTAGGATCGATGCTTACCCAACCAGCAAAAATCAGTATGTCAATGGTGGATGGCTTGGTAGGCCGATAAACGTTGTTCTTCCATACCCCTTTGAAAAGTACCTACCAATGTTTGTATGGCATTGGGGTCAAATAATCACCCTTGGGCTCTTATGCATATTCATAGCTGCGATTCTGAGGAGACAATATGTCGATATTGAAGCCCTACCATTCCCGAATGCTGTAGCAGCAGTAACATTAATAAATGAGACTACTGAAGTTAATGGAAAAGTAAAAATTTTTAGGGATAAGTGGTTCTGGCTTGGTTTTGCTGTGGCACAAATAATGGTTCTTCCAGGTTACGTTTATATTGCAGGTTTACTTGGTGGCTTTGATACAACATGGTGGCAATTTAATACGACAGCGAAATACGATATTATACTACCTTATATACCGTTAACATTTGTCTGGGTTGCACCATGGTTCTTAGGCTTCGGAACGCTCATGCCAACGGATTTCTTAATAAGCTTCTTCATAACATGGCTTGTCTTTATAGTTGGCATAGCAAACATAGAATGGATGATAGGAATGTTCACTCCACCACCATCAAATGCGAATATGGCCTGGTACGTGGCGCGCATAAGGGATAACCTAATAATCCTGAACCCAGCGGGTGTTGGATTGAATGGAGTGGCCTATGGTATAATGATTGCTGCGGCAATTTATCCACTCTGGGTTCACAGAAGGCATGTGGCAACAACAATAAAGGCTTTATGGCGTAAGCCGCCAGTCGAGGTTGAGGAGAAAGAGGCACTACCATATAAATGGCTGTATATTGGTGCAATACTGAGCTTCATAGGTTACTTAATTTGCTTCGCTATCACACCAGCAGTGGAAGTTTTATGGCTTATGGTACCATTCTTGGTTCTAACAGTCTTCTGGTGGATTGGTGGAGCAAGATTTGTAGCGACAGTGGGAGGCGGCGGAAGATGGAGTGAACAGAGAATGGGCTTTAATGCTATTCCAAATGGTTGGGCTGCTAGAACAGCGCTATTCTCGCTTTATGGTAAACCAACCGTAGAAGATGCTCTCTCCGGCAGAGTCATGCTTTACGCCCACTATATACACGGCGTCCAGGGATATTGGACGATGAGGTCTGCGAATTCGATGCCCATGCCAATAGTTCTGGACTGCTTTAAAGTTGCTAGTGTAACAGGGACAAGAACACGTGACATATTAATAGCGGCCATAATAGGTCTACTGATACCCGTCTTTATTGCAGGTCCATTAAGGTCCTCAATGAACTATTGGGCAACATGGAGAGTTGGTCCAGGACAGAACAGCTGGTGCTCAGAAGATGCTGGTTGGGTAGCAGTAATAGCCGCTAGAGGCGAACCCTATGGTTGGAGAGACGCTTGGTACATCGGTTATCCAGTTGGTAATCCATGGCCGGACGTGCCTGGAGTCACCACGCTAATATTGATGGGTTTTGTCATCGGAGTTGTTTGCTTCTGGCTTAAATCAAGGTTCTCTTGGTTCATTTATACGCCATTTGCAATAGTCTTTTGGGCATCAGAGCTTGGAGGCGAATTATGGTGGTTCCTTCTGCTAGTAGCTCTAATAATAAAGCTCATCGTAGTTAGAACATTTGGAGTATTATTCTATGAAGAGAAAATAGTTCCATTGGCGACGGGCTTAATAGTCGGCGGCATGCTCTACATGACAATAGACTTTACGTATTACTGGTTCAATATGAGAGTATTTGTTTAGAACCAAAATCCCCCATTTCCCAATATTTTTTATATTATTTTTGGAGAGCAAAGAACAATGAGTCAAAAAACATTAAGTGAAATCTTAATAATAATTTTCCTGGTAGTAATGGGGTTAATCAGATTTCTTCCACAATTAATGATTGTTCTTTCAACCTTAGAACTTTTCTTAAATAAACCTTTTCCGGCAATAATTTCTCTCATGCTCTCAGCTCTCTATATAACGTGTGGAATAATGATAATTTTCTCAACAAAAGTAGGGTTTTCACTTTCTATTCCAGTAATAATTGCTCAATTTTTAGCAAACTGCTATATGACAATGCTTACATATGGACTTTGGTTCCTTGAATACATAATTTTTATGCATATTTTAGATTTGATAGTGCTTGCCTACTTAATTTACTCTCTCTTTACGAGCAAATCTAAAAATCGTGATAAATCTTGATTTGAGACCAAAATTCTTAATAATGAAAATTAAGATAAACTCTCTTTAATGAGGTCTCCCCCTTAAGTGAGGGTTTATGGAAGGCGAATTTAAGAGTGGGTTAACTTCAACATCTTTTCTGGCGCTATTATACGCAATACTTATCTTTCAGCCAGCAATGATATGGCTGAGTTTATCTGCAGGTGCAAGTATTGGCAATATCGGATGGGTCTCATTAATAGTCTTCGCGGAGCTATGCGCAATATTTGGTAAACGCTTAACAAAACAGGAAGCTTCGGTAATCTTTCTATTAGCAGGGGCTGGATGGTCGATGGCTGGAGCACCATTTTTCATAGATAGAATATACCGAGCCTATTATGCTCAATCAGAAATCGCGATACTCTTCGGTATTAAGGATAAAATTCCCCCATGGTGGGCTTCCACATCAGAGGAAGCCTGGATAAGCAGGTCTTTTCTGCATCCCTCATGGCTTACTCCTCTCCTAATTGGGGTAATAATGCTCATACTTGGAGAAGCCGTCAACATATCTATGGGACTTATAATGCGAGAGATTTTCATAAAGTCTATGAAACTTCCATTTCCTATGCAAGAGATAGCAGCAACGGGCATACTCACAGTTACTGAAAGAGCCGAGAAGGGAATGAAAGTGCTGATAATTGGGGCGATAATAGCGATGCTCTATAACCTAGCGCTTTATGGTCAACCAATAATAGCCGACATACTAGGTTATCCAGCCGGCGCCCCTCCAATACCATGGGCTGATTTCAGCACCATTATACAAGGCCTTCTGCCAGGCGCAAGCATTGGAATTGCAACGGATATACTCGTTATAGTGAGCGGTTTCATCCTACCCTTTAGTGTAGTTTTAAGCATTTTTATAGGCTCAGCAATAATCTATTTCATAGGTAACCCGCTATTAGTGAGACTCAACCTTACTAACTTTGCCAAAGAATACTTCTATGGAATGGAAATCTCGCAGATAATGTATAGATCGTATATTTACGCCTGGGCAGGACCAATGATTGGAGTAAGCTTGGCGGCAGGTCTCGTTCCTCTATATATAAGAAGGGGGGCTATAATTAATGGTTTTAGAGCGCTAAGCAGAGCTGGAGGCAAACTATCAAATCTTGGAATCTTATTGGGCATATGGATGGTATCTTCAGTATTGTCTGTTGCAATAGCGTACACGCTAGTCCCTCTAGGAATTACCTACCTAATGATAATGCTGGCAATGTCTTTAGCATGGTCATTTGTATGGACAATTATCAGCACATATTCAGTTGGCATAACCGGAATAGATCTATCACCGCCAGGGACGATCCTTCCGATAATAAAATATTCATATCTCTCTCTCAGCGGGATAACAACGTATGATGCATGGTTCATTGATCCGATAATTGGAACTGGGGGCAGTGGATGGTGCTCTAGCTTTTATATAGTTGAGAGATGTTCAACGGATGTTAAAAGCTATATTAAGACTTTCCTCATTCTTCTTCCAATAATATTCATCACGGGATTTACTTACGTTCAAATATTCTGGTATATGTCGCCAATACCATCGGTTATGTTTAGGCAAACTGCTATATATTGGCCGATAAGAGCTGTTAACGATTCTCTATGGTATAGTGGGCGAATGTTCCAAGCATTCGATCCTCTATGGGTTGCTGGTGCAGCATTGCTAACTCTTGGGGCTGGGGTTTTAATTCAAGTTCTGAAGCTTCCAGTGAGCATAATTGCTATAGCAGCCGGTATTGGGACGGCAATACCCACAGCTATTTCAATGTTGATAGGTGCGATTATAGGAAGGATTATAGAGTGGAGGCTGGGCTCGAAGACTTGGAACGAAAATAAAATGATCCTAGCTGCTGGTATCTCTATAGGCTCAGCCGTGTTACTCACCTTTCTAAGCGTTGCGAATATGATGGCAAGATCACTTTGGGTGATGCCCTACTAGATTCCTATTAGCTTCCACTTAGCTTCTACACAAAAAATTTATATATTTATCCATTTTTATCTTTTGAGGGGCATCTTTGGTAGTGAGGGAATTATGAGAAGAATTAAGGTATTTTGTCTTCATCTACTTATGGTTTTACTTGGGATCATGGTAATTCTTTCCGCAAGCTCAATAGGTTTATCAGAGACACTTACAGGACTTAATTATCTGCCAGTAATTGAGAGGGCCAGAATAGATTATGAGCTTGTTAAGGAGATAGTCGCAAATATAACTAGCTTTGGATCGAGATACACCACTTATTCAGGTTATGAGAAGACTGCTGTTTATATAAAGGAGTGGTTCCAGAAATACCTTGAACCATTTGAGGGTGAATGGTCCCAGAAATATAATTTAACGGTGCTCATTGATTATGGGGGTTCACTCACCCTTAGCAATGGATTAAGATTAAAGGCGTATCCTCTAATGCCCAATGAAATAGCTCCAGTCTATGTTAAAAATTTAACTGCCCCAATAGTATATGTTGGAAGTGGCGAATTACATGAATTAAATGGTAAACCGATAAATGGTTCAATTGTTGTGATGGATTTCAATTCTAATTGGAGATGGTTGAGGGTAGCCTCCTTAGGTGCTAAGGCAGTAATATTCTTGGAACCATCCCAAACAAGTCGCGCCGAAGCTCTTCAGAAAAGATTAGAAAAAGTTCCGTACTCATTTCCGAGATTTTATCTACAAAGAGATGAGGCGATAATTCTCCTCAAGGAGATTTTTGAGGCGGAAAAGAGAGGAGAAACTTTGATGGCAACGCTTGAGGGAAGAACAATGTGGGAGAATAGAGAAGCTGAAAACATAATGGGCTTTCTCAAGAGCCCAGGAAAATACTCTAATACTTGGGTCATCCTATGCGCATACTTCGATGCCTACTCGGTTGTTCCATCCCTCTCTTTTGGAGCAAGTGAAGCCATAAGCCCCGCAATTCTCATGGCACTTGCAAAATACTATTCAGAAAACCCGCCCGAATACAGCATTCTCTTTGTTGTCTTCTCAGGACACAATCAAGGTCTTTGGGGCGCAATAGAGTGGGTTGAAAAGTATGCTTATGGTCCGGATCACCCCCCAGATTCTCCCTATTATAGGTCGCGTAGTATAGGTCATAATGTTTCGGCTGCTATACAAATAGACGTTACACCAGATACACCTATAGTGTATCCATTTCCTGGACAGGTTGGTGGTTATTATTGTGCTCAGCGAGGGGGCACATTTGGAGACCCGGCCCGCTTATTTAGTGTATACAAGGATATTATGAGTCAGACTGGTATAGATTATGGGATTATTAGTCAGGGAGAGAATCAGGAAGCCGTTTTAAGCAACGCATTTGGAGCGCAAACAACTAGACCTATTTTAACACCCATGTATATGAGGTGGGTTGAAACTGAAATATTCAGTTGCGGAGGTATGCCTGAACTCCCATCCGTTCAGCTCTCAACGGGAAGAACACTATCAGCCTACTACGCTATACCCATTGACACTTACAAAACCATAGAGCCATCACTACCGAATATTAAAAGCCAGATGGAGCAGATATACGCATGGCTACACTTCTACCTTCACTCTGACGTTATAGAAAACCTATATCCACCGGGTTCAGCACGCTGGGCAGTTTCATGCACTCGCGGAGATGGGTCAATGCGAGCAGCCCATACATACCTATTCCATGTTGAGCTTCAGGCAGTAGTATGGAACTATAGTGTTGGATGGTATACCCCTGCTCCAAAATTCGCTGAGGGTCAGAAGATTTTGTTTATATGGTATGGAGCGGGAGGAAATTGGGAGTCTGGAGAAATATACTATAGTTATCGTGCGCTAAGAATCATGCTGGCCGATGATGAAGGTAGGTTTAATCAGCTTGGAGTGCGGTATGGTGAAAGTTATGGAGTATGGAGGGCTCGGGTATTAGATAGTGAGGGACGAGTTATTGGTATTGACGATTTTGGGCAGTATTCGCTTGCCCAAAGAATAGTTATAACAGATTCCGAGTGGAATGTTGCAAGAGCAAAAAATTTAGAGAACTCGATCATGTTGCCAGTATTTAAGTGTGCAGGAGCCATAATACTTGACTTTATTATACCGGATTACCTAGACCTCTCTTATATATCACCGACCATAAGCGTTAGATACTTTGAAGGACATACTTCGGCAGTGCATGTGAGTGCAGCAGCACAGGGCGGTGGACGAGAATATCACTTCTTAGGTTATAGTGTTGCGGCAGCATTCTTTGAAACCGAGAAACCAATAGAAATACTTATGTTAATGAGCTATGCGGCCAACAGACCACATGCAATTCTTATAAATTCAACGATTAATAATCCTGCTGGAAGCGGATATAAGCTGCGGATGGGAGAACAAATAGTATTCTCGATATTTGATTTTGCCCGCAGCTTGTATTACGTTAATGAAGAAAGAGCGCGAGTATTGTTTGCTACTGTTGGTAGAATCGGCTCCGCGGCTGAATTACATGAGAAAACCTCGAAGTTAATACAGGAAATGGATGATGCACTAAAAAATTATCGTTATAGTGAAGCACATGTTAAAGCCGTTGAGGCATGGAAGATCGCAAGAGACAGCTACTCAATTATAAGAGGCTCAATTGAGGGTGCCATTTATACGGTTCCATTTTTCAGCGCGCTTATAATCCCATTCGTTTTATTGGCGGAAAAAATGATCTTTGAAAGCCATGGAGTTAAGAGGCTTCTTATCACGCTGGCTATGTGCGCTGGAATTATAGCATTCTTCTCCCTTCTACATCCGGGTTTCGTTTTGGCTTCTTCATCGATTGTTGTGCTCTTAAGTTTCGCAATCTTAGCTCTACTTCTACCAGCAATACTCGTAATACTTGATAGAACAAGCAGGATTCTCACCGAGCTGAGAAGAAAAGCTCTTGGGGCCGAGTATGCCGCGGTGGGACGAGCCACATTCTTCTTATCATCTCTCTCAACGGGCATAGGTTACATGAGAAGAAGGAGACTTAGAACTATACTTACAATGATTTCCATTTGTATATTAGTCTTCGCTGTCGTAATATTCACTTCAATATCGGGAATACAAGCGACGAAAATGACAGAGCTTCCGAAAACAGTAGAACCGCCTTACGAGGGAATATTAATGCATAAAGAGTATTTCGGTCAAGCTTTAGAGGGATACCTCTATGGTATAGGAATAAATATCTTGGATTATTTACAAAGTAAATATGGTGATGAAGCATATATTGCACCGAGAGTTTGGATATGGCCTCAGCATGGCTCTCTACCGGCATTCGCACCCTATGGCGGCTTCTTAATAACCGGACCAAAATATCCGGAGTATAAACCCTATGTTGTTAGGGCACTACTCGCCTTAACACCTCAAGAAGAAAGCTTAACTAGATTACGCGCGCTCCTTTTGGGAGGACGGTGGTTTAATGAGGGAGACAGATATTCAATAATACTGACTGAACAAATAGCGAGTAAGCTGGGAATAAAACCGGAAGACCTTCCAGTTAAGGTTAACTTAAGTGGTCTTGAATTGACGTGCATTGGAATAATGAGTGATGAGTTAACAGCGGTTGCCGAGATGGATGGAACAATGCTTACACCAATAGATTTTTCAGTGGCTGTGACACCACCAGTGCAGCTATATTCATGGCAAATAGCTATAGTGCCATATAAATTATGGCCGGATTTGGATGCTTACTATCAGTCTGGAGCTAGATGCGCATTAATGATAGCATCTATAGGAATGAAGTTTCACGATCCCTCAAGAATCGAGGAAGTGGCTAAGGAGATATTCTCACTATTTCCTGCAGCCAATATGCAATTATGGGTTTACTCCAGGAATCGTCTATATCAGCTTACCCTGGGTAGCTCCATAGTTTCAATTGGTTGGAGAGAGCATGCAATACCAATAGTGATAGTTGGGCTTACGATTCTTAATTTAATGTTCGCAAATGTTGTTGATAGAAGGAGGGATATAATGACTTTTAGTTCAGTTGGCCTCTCACCTCTCCATGTATCTTTGATGTTCTTTGCGGAGTCAACTGTTTATGGTATAGTGGGAAGCATATGCGGGTATCTAGTGGCAGTTACGATTGTGAAGGTTGCATCACTATTAGGTTTCGGAACAATCCTCTTTAACTATGCTTCAGAGTGGGTTGCGATGGCACTTATGATATCAATTGGCATAACAGCTTTATCAAGCATTTATCCTGCCATAATTGCTGCAAGGATTGTAACACCGTCTTTAGAGAGGAAATGGGCGGTTAAAACGAAGCCTGTGGGAAACGAGTGGGACATACCATTACCATTTGTAGCAAACTCTGATAAGGAGGCATTAGCAACATTAATCTTCCTTAAAGAATACATAGATAAGCATTTATCGCCAGTATCACCCGAGTTCTCGACTGAAAGGCTCTCTGAAATAAGTAGAACCAAAATAAAGGATTATTATAATGCTTTCATACTAAGTGTTGATGTCCGCATAATGCCCTATGAGTTAGGCATCAGACAAACCATGTTAATTCAGCTCATGGAGGTAGCGCCTGAACGCTGGCCCCTAACAATACATTTGACGAGAAAGTCTGGAGATATTAAGGAATGGGAAAGAAGGAACAGGGACTTCATTGATTATATCAGAAAACGACTGCTAGTGTGGAAGAGCCTACCTTCGGCTGAAAAAGAGACTTATCTACATGAAGCTGAAAAATTCACTTAGGATGCATTAGATTTTCACCGATATTTGTAGAAATTTTAAATATTGCGGGTATCGCATTAAACCTTTGGTGTGCGATATGAAGGCTGATGTTGGCAGCGTAATTAAATTGGATTTTAAGGTTTATCGCGATGAGTATACGGGAGTTGAGGTTATACGCTTAAGTGACGGTGTCAGAGATACTATTCACCCCTATTTTACGAGAAATTCGATGGATGAGAAAGGCGAAAAACTACTCTGCATTTCTAATAGGACTGGATGGTGGCAGCTTTATCTCATTAATCTTAGGGAAATGACAATGACGCAGTTAACGAGAGATGCTAATGTCAGAGGTGGTTGTTTAAGCTACGATGGACGTAAAGCCTACTACTGGGATGGAAGAATACTTAAATCAGTTGACACTGAAACATTTGAGAATGATATCCTATATATTGTTCCGGAAGGCTTTAATCCTGTGGACCTCTCGATAAGCCGAGATAACCGCTATCTCGCCTTTGGCTACTGCGAGATAATCAATTTAAGCACAGTTAAAGGAAAAATTTACTCCGGAATGCTAGAATGCTTATATCGTAGGCCCAGAAGCCTTGTATTAAGGCTTGACCTCGCTGAGGGTGAGATCTTACCCCTCTGGGGAGAAAGCGAGTGGATATCGCATATAAATATAAATCCTGTAAATCCTGATGAAGTTATGTTTTGTCATGAAGGGCCTTGGCATCTTGTTCAGAGATTATGGATTGTTAAAGCTTCAACTCACGAAGTCTATCCACTTCTACCCACAAAGAGATATATTGAAAGGGCTGGACACGAGTTCTTTACCAGTAGAGGAAGGGTTGTGGCACAGTTCGCTAAAAGGGCAACACCAGTCTCCACAGAGTGGACTAGCTACGATGTCTTTTTGAATACAGATGGGTCCGGAATAAGAATGTTTAGATATCCCTATATTGCCCCCGCCCACATTAAGAGTAGAGACGATGAGAAAGTGTCAGTTGGAGATAAAGCTTATCCGAGCCCATCTTTCAAGGAAGGCGACTCATTCATTGCGCTCATAATATATGAGGGAGAGGAAGCGTTAATTAAACCATTATGCAGGCATGATTCTTCATGGATAAATCAAAATAGTCATCCGCATCCAATATTCACACCGGACTATAAAAGCGTCGTATTCACTTCGGATAAAGAGGGAGTATGCAATATTTACTTAGCTTATGTAGATGATATGTTTTAGGTAAAATACATAAAAATATTTCTTTTTCAACTTTTCAGCTTCCCCCTAATAAGGATTAACGGTTGTATAGTAGGAATTTTAAAAAGAAACTTGGAAGTAGGAGAACTTAAAAAATTAAATATTCACTATGGTGCTTTTGCCGTCTAAAGAGGCAAATAATAGGGAGGTATCATCTGAGACGACCTCTCCCTCTAGGAGTTCTAATGAATTGGGCGGAAGAAAGATGAGCCCCATTTTTAGGTTGCTTTTCTAAAAAGCAGCATTTTTCTTGGAGCCCCGGGCGGGATTTGAACCCGCGACCCGCGGCTTACGAGGCCGCTGCTCTAACCGCTAAGCCACCGGGGCTAATTAAGAGATTTATTTTTGGTGCTGGAAATAAGTGTTTTGGAGTAGGCGTATATTACTGAACACGATTAATGTTTTAATGTTGCTTTTTGATTATTTTTTGTGGTGAGCATCGATTTGGCTGGTGAAATTAGAGAGGGTGATTATGTTCTTTTGTATTTGGATGAGAGAAGGAGTTATATGGTTAGGGTTGAGAGAGATAAGGTTCTTCATACGCATAAGGGTTTTGTGAAGGTTGGTGACCTTATTGGTAGGGAATTTGGTGTTCGTGTAAAGAGTAGTATGGGTGTTGAATTTATCGCTTTTAGACCTGGTGTGAGAGATTATGTATATAAAAGCACTAGAGGAACTCAAATAATATATCCGAAGGATATCGCACTTATAATATTACTTGGTGGTATACAGCCGGGAAGCCATGTTGTTGAGGCTGGGACGGGGGTAGGAGCGTTAACGACAGCGCTGGCAAGCTATGTGAAACCAAATGGGCGGGTATATAGTTATGAGGTTAGAAGCGATTTTCTTGAGATTGCGCGTAAAAATCTTGAGAGGGCTGGAGTGCTAGGTTACGTAGAGCTGAAGAATAAAGATATAACTCAGGGAATAGATGAGTCAGATGTAGATGCGGTCGTCCTAGATATGGCGACTCCATGGCTTGTTGTTCCACACGCCTATAAAGCGCTGAAGGGAAGCGGCTCTTTCATATCATTTAGCCCAACAATAGACCAGGTCGTGAAGACCGTTGAGGAGCTGAAAGCAAATGGCTTCGCAAATATAGAAACTATCGAATGCTTTATCCGAAGGATTAGAGTGGAAAGGGGGAAAACGAGGCCTGAAACATTGATGACCGGGCATACGGGATACATGGTCTTCGCGAGAAAGGCTTTGAAGGGTGTTGAATAGAATAAGATAAGGTTTTTATTAGAAATAGGAGATGATGAGTTTCAGATAGGAGGAGAAAGATGGAATATTGATATTAACGAAAGATTCCCTCAGAAGACTCTGGAGGAATAAATATTTCCAAGTATTTGTGGATATTGCTCTAGCTCTTATAGCATCTTCAATACTCCTCCTTTCTTTAAGGCTCTTTCTTGGCGTAGAATATCCACTATTAGTTGTCTCATCCGGAAGCATGATGCCAACTCTAAACATTGGGGATTTGATAGTGGTTCAGAGGGCTGAACCGCCCCAAATAAATATCGGTGATATTGTAGTCTTTAAGAATCCGAGAAACTCAGCTGAATTAATAGTTCATAGGGTGGTGAAGATAAGTAGCGGACAAGATGGATATAAGATTACTACTGTGGGGGATGCCACGGGCGGTTCAGCTGACCAGTTTTCTCCATGGGATGGTTCCCGTCTCGTCGGTAGGGTGATTATGAGGGTTCCATATATTGGTAATTTGTATTTACTTTTGCATCCTGGAGGAGCCGATAGAAGCATACTTACAGCTATAATAATTGTGGCTATAATTATTCTTATAGCCATGATATTGTTCAGCGACGTAGAAGGTGAGGATGGAGAAGACGAGAAGCGGTGGGGAATAAGCTTAGAGCATATTATGTACATCGCAGCAGTGAATCTCCTTCTCATAAGTCTTATAGTTTTCAGCCTATGGGGTTACATCGAAATCTGGCAGCCAGGAGCAATACCACCACAAAAGGTGAAGGTTTTAGGCATGTTCCCAGATCTCCAATGGAATGAAAATTATGGGGAAGCTAATTTTTCTTGGGGTTTCATGACTTATAGAATTGATTGTGAAATAGGTGGTAGCACGCGTTTAGGTGTTCCAACATTCTCATGGTTTCAGCTCTTCTTTCTTATATTAATCCTATTTGATGCACATGAAGTATTTAACTTAATGGTTCGTCCAAACCTAAAGAAATTACATTCTCGTGAGTTCTCAGAAGGATAAATATAAATATGCGCCTTTTATAAAGGCATAATGTTCATCTTTGGGAGGAAAAAACGCGCATGTCTCACTCTCAAGCCCAAGTTAAAGTTAAAATAGAGAACGTTGTAGCATCCGCGACATTAAACCAGAAGATTGATTTAAATGCTGTCGTCAAGGGTTATCCTGGGGTTGAGTATCGTCCAGAGCAGTTCCCAGGTCTCGTTTTTAGGCTTAAAAGGCCAAAAACGGCTACATTAATTTTTAATTCCGGAAAGATGGTTTGCACGGGAGCAAAGTCCGAGAAAGAGGCACGCAGGGCTGTTATGAGGGTTATAAAGGAGCTTAAGAGAAGTGGTATAGTTATAGTTGGCAAGCCGGAACTAAAGATACAGAATATCGTGGCCTCAGCCAATCTTGGAGGCATGGTTGACCTAGAGAAATCCGCCTACACGCTCGGCAAAACTATGTACGAGCCCGAGCAGTTCCCAGGTCTAATATACAGAATGGATGACCCGAAGGTCGTAATACTCCTCTTCGCAAGCGGAAAACTTGTCTGCACTGGCGCGAAGAAAGAGGAGGATGTATATAGGGCTGTAGAGAACCTTCAGAAGAAGCTTGAAAAGGAAAATTTGATTTATTACGAGGAGAGATGAACCCTTAACTTTTAGGGGAGTTCTTGAGCTGACCACAGCTGAATACTACGATCACTACATGATTAAGGAGATTCTCGAGGAACCGGAGGTTATCAGGAAAACAATTGTTGAGGAGAAGGAGAATATAAGGAGAATAGCCAGTCTTCTTAGAGCAGAAAATTATGAGATGACATATATAACTGGAAGTGGAACAAGTTATCATGCTGGATTGGCTAGCCAATATGCTCTCTCAAGCCTAACAGATATGATTGTCAGCGCAATACCAGCTTCGGAATTTAATCGCTGGGTTCCACAGAGTCTCCCCAGAAAAACTCTTCTTATTGCTATATCTCAGTCAGGCGAGAGCACAGATATTATAAATGCTGCTAAAGCCGCATTGAGAAGAAAGATGAGCGTTCTTGCAGTGACTAATACTCCGGGAAGCACTCTTGCCAGCTTAGCCGATTACACGATTTTTCCTAGGTCGGGTAGAGAGGTTGCCGTTCCGGCGACGAAAACTTATGTTGCTCAATTAGTGACTATCTTTATGCTTGCTCTTGAGATAGCATCACTTAAGGAGGAGCATTCGGCGGATATTGAGAATCTGAGGAGGAGCCTATTCGATGTGCCAGAGTTAATCGAAGATATATTTAGGTCTTCTAGCGGAATTATTCGCGAGACTGCTAAAAAGTATAAAGATGAAAATCTGATGTTCATTTTAGGTAGCGGGCCCAATTATGCCACCGCTTTAGAGGCGGCATTAAAACTCAAGGAGACCTGTATGGTTTTTGCTGAGGGTTTTGCCACTCGCGAGTTTCTTCACGGTCCGGTAAGACTTGTTGATGAAAGAACGCTGGTGATTATGATTTGCCCATCGGATGAAATTGATGATTACATCAATTTATCTAGTAGCTTTAAAGGCTTTGGGGCGAACATAATATCAATCATGGAGGAGAGCGAATCCTCTAGAAAATCGCTGGCCAGCATATTCGATGATGTGTTTTATGTTCCTCCGGGATTGCCTAAAATCTTCTCCCCAATAATTTTTGTGGTTCCAATACAAATGTTTGCGTATTACCTCTCTATTTTTAGGGGTTTAAACCCGGATATGCCGGAAAAACTCACAAAGGTGGTGAGGTAGAATTGAAGGTGAAGGCGATAATATTTGACATTAAAGATACGTTGTATGATTCCTCCCTACAGATGAGAATGGCTAGATTAAACGCCATAAGAGCTATGATTGAAGCCGGATTACCGGTCGATTTAGAAGCCGGATATAAGAAACTAGAGGATATCGTGAAAATCTATGGTCCAGACTACGATAAGCACTTTGATAAATTACTTGAACATTTAGGGTTAAAATGGAATCCAAGGGTTATAGCTGCTGGGGTGGTCGCATACCGTGAGACCAGCCAAGTCTATCTAAAACCATTTCCAGAGACCATCCCGACATTAATTAAGCTTCGCGACCAAAAGTATAAGCTGGGCGTGGTTTCAGATGGCATGGCCGTTAAAGAGTGGCAGAAGCTTATACAATTGGGTGTGCATCATCTCTTCCATTCGGTTGTAATATCTGAGGAATATGGGTCGATGGAATTGAATAGCGATATCTTCTTAAGATGCTTGGGAGAGTTAAATTCTAAGCCCGAAGAGTCGCTTTACGTTAGCAGCCGGCCTAAAGAGGCAATAATGTATGCTAATAAAGCGGGATTGATTACAGTTAGACTTAGAAGAGGCGATTATAGGATGGAAATGCCTGAAGCAGCCGAGGCTAAAGCGGCATATGAGATAGAGAGTCTTTCAGAGATCTTTAATGTATTGAGGGCTATAGGAAGTCTCTCTAGTAAAAGCATGAAATAAGCTCTCTCACCCTAAATTTAACACCCAGATTTGACGCCAAATCTTGAATTCTTTTGATGTCAACCTCTGGTATCCTTACTACAGTAACTTCGGTATCTAATGATGCATTCTTGGCTTCTCGAATAAACCTTAGGACGCTTTTATATGCATCATTAAATACTGGCATGCAAACCCTATTATATGTATCCTCATCATGACCATTTAAACTTATACTCACAGCCTCAACACCTGACTTCTTCAACTCCGCCACAACATCTCTCTCTGGATTAAGCAGAAGACCATGCCCATTAGTATTCAGTCTGACCTTTAAGTATGGATGATAGCATTTAATCCACTCAGTAACCTCTATTATGCAGTTAAGTCTTATCGTAGGCTCACCGAAGCCACAGAAGACAACCTCCTTCCATCTTCTTCTCGATACATGTTGCCTTAAATCTTCGATTACTTCTTCTGAGCTCGGCTCATTTCTGAGCTTTAATTTAAAGCCAGCTATTCCGTTCCAGTAATGCCTAAAGCAGAAATAGCATCTGTTAGAGCAGCGGTTGGTTATATTCAAGTATAATGAGTCATTCAACCAGTATACGATTTGACCATTTTCTCCCACCATCTCAATAGCACCATAAAAATTAACCGGAAACGCCACTAAAAATCTACTAAAATAATTGAGCATTTAAATATTCCTAGACTTTAAAACTAAGAGGGCTGTCACTATTTGGCAGCAGGAACAAGCAAAGAATATAACCTCAAAACCGAAATTGCTGGCTATTACTGCAGCTATTATTGCGGCCAATGACCCAGCAACATCATAGGTGGTCTCAAATATTCCGAGAATCAAGCCCCTTTTCCTCCTCCCTCCAATATTATTCATAATTAGCGCTAGTCTTGCTGGACCTTGGAGGGCATAGGCAATGCCGAAGAAGAACTCTATTAGGTATAAGTGTGTGAGTTCAAAGGCTAGTATGTATGAGAGTGAGCATAAAGCACCTAGCATGACACCTACAAAGAAAACTTTCTTTTCACCGTAAGCATCAACTAGCTTGCCAGCCAAAGTCTTAAAGAATGCGGAAACCAAACCGAAAACTGTTGCAAGCATACCAACATCTAATATTGAAGCCGAGAAGCGGTTAAGAACAAATATTGAATAGACCGGACCAAGCAGACCCACCCCTAACGAACTTAGAGAGCTCAGCGTAATTATGAGAGGCACTTGCTCTCTCCGCACCATAAACCCTACCCCCTAAGGGTAAAGCGGGTAGGGCGGAGTCAAATCCCATTAGGCGTATATCCGACATTTAGGGGTCTGCCCGCCTCCAAAAATTATTATCTGGCAGAGGATAAAATAAACCTTACTGGCTGGAGTGAAAAACGTTAGTTTAATCTCTGCCTTGCGCTTTTAAAGTGCTCCCAGCCTCTCCTCTCTACAATCTGATACTTGCCATTAACCCTTACCTCAATCCTCCTCTCCTCAATAGCCCTACCTATCTCTATCAACTGACATCCGATTTCTCTGAGTTTTTCTTCAGATTTCTTCCAGAGTTCAGGTTTAACTGTAACAACAAGCTCGTATTCTTCTCCGCCATATAGGCTTAGCTCGATTGGATTAAGCTCGTATTCTTTAGCGAACTCTTCAACCTCAGGTGCCACCGGAACCTTCTCTATTCGAAATCCAACCTGGCTCGCCTCTGAGATTTCATAAAGGCTCCATGCTAGGCCATCGCTTGAGTCTATTGAGGCTGTTAATGCGCCAAGCTCCGCTAAAATTAAGCCCTCTTTAAGTCGAGCTCTTGGCATAAGAACCGGCTCAACAAGAGTTTTCCTCAAGTTTTCCGGCGGGGATAGGCCCTCAAGTAAAATTTTAAGGCCTAATGATGTTCTCCCAAAATATCCGGTTACGGCCAATATATCTCCAGGCCTAGCGCCGCTACGCCTAATAATCTTCCTTCTATCACCTAATCCTATCATTGCGCAATCTACGATTAAGTCTTGGGCTTCATTTGTATCTCCACCCACAATATATATGCCATATTCTTTAGCACCCTCGCTTAAACCTAAACCTATCTCTTTAACATCCCACTCGGTGAGACCGCGTGGTAAACCGAGGGAGACTAGGGCTGCCAGGGGCTTCACACCCTTAGCTGCGAAATCGCTAACATTCATAACTATGGCTTTTCTGGCAGCCTGTCTTAAGCTCATTCCCGGGGGGACATCTGTTCTGCCAACGAGCATATCAACCTTCACGACAACAACTCTATCGCCTTCAATTGGGATGGCGGATACATCATCCCCAAAGGGAATGGGCATATTTGGCATAGCGTCTAAAAATCTCAGAATTGTTTCTATAATTTTCCTCTCGCCGAGACTCTCAATATTTACCAAGTGGAGCACCAATACTACTTCAGTTTTATGTAAGAAAAGTTCTATAAGTCCTTATTGACTCTGAGAGAACCATGCATTGAAGGTCAGCTTCAGGTCTCTTCACTTCATAAACCTTTAGATACGGGCTTCTTTTTATGAGTTTGATTCTTTCCGGGTATTCTCCCCCCGGTAGAAGAAATATGGCAATTTTATGTCCAGAGTCCGCTATTCTCTCGAGCATTGGTATGGCTTCATCAATGTTCTGCCACCCACCATCAGTAATAGTTACAATAAAACAGTTTTCAGGTCTCTCTGAAATCAACCTTTTAACCTCATATATTGGGAAAACAGTATATTCATCAAACTTCATCGAGAGGGTTAATTCCTTTACGTCGCTCGGGTCTGACCAGCCTGCTGAAACATATCCTGTTGAGAAGGTTATCGCTGCCGTCTGCCCACCAGCCTTATGGGCGCTCAGATAGGCTATAAAAGCTGCTATCGCCGCCTCATCGTGTATATTTTGCATGCTGAGGCTTGCATCTAAAACCGTAATTTCTGATGGAACAAAACCTGTCACTAAAGATTGTCCATAGAATGTTGGCTCCTCAATCCACTTTAAAGTCGTAACTTCAGGTATAAGTGGGCCCTCATCTAGGCTTACATCTATATCTAAATCTTCAATTTCATCCTCAATATACCAGTCGTCAGGATATTTTACAACGGCCCAAACAGGCCTTCTCGTTGGATTTTCTGAGAGATATCGCATGAGCGTTCTCTCGGCCCTCGATCTATACCAGTATCTCTTCCAGAATGCTTCATTGAGTATGCTTGATGGGATTTTTTCGTATGGTTTTGAGAGTGAGCTTGGTAGAAGAGGCTCCTCACCCATTAATCTATCATATATGCCTGGCTTTTCCACACTCCTCATTTTATCCTCTAATCGCCCACCCCCCAATTTTTTCTCCCTTAACTTCCCAGTCTCTTCCCCCTTTACTTTGCTCGTGCTCTTTAAAACCCTCATTCTCTCCTTAATAATCTTTGTAATTTTTTCCTTCTCTTCTGGGGGTAATCGTGGTTCAATCCACTGCTTAAAGAACTTTTCGGCATCTGAGGAGCTAGAGATACCTCCAAAAACCTCTTCCAGCGACCTCATGGAGTCCGGCATAAGGTCCTCCCTCACCGGAATCGGATTATCTCTTAAGTATTTTTCAATCTCCCTCTTGGAGAATAGCCTTGGATGTCTTACCTTTAATTTTGTGAGTATAATCGCTATCATCTGGACCTTTGTGTGCCACGGTCTATCAAGTAATGTGACCGCCAAAATCTCCTTAGATATGTTCCCGAGTATATTATTGGACGGCTTAACTATCGGATTTATATAAAGATAAATCTCGTGAAGCAGTCTTTCAAGCAATGAAGGATACTCGCCTCTAAGAATTCTCATGAAATATGGAATCTCGCCAAACCTTCTGGGAAGATAGTTTATGTTTATTTGTAGGTCTGCAAACAGATGTGTTGCTAAATAAGCAATATCCCAATCTCCAACAACACTATAAGCTGCCTTCTCCAGACTATAGGCCGTTCTAAGGTCATATGGACAGTAATGTGCGTGCGCAAGTTCATGCCTGAAATGCCAAAGCAAATACTTGTATGGGTCGCATCCCTTCGGAATAACATTCAGTCTAACACGGGCCTCGCCATTAATTGCAGAAAATAAAGCGCGGCTTCCAGATTTTCCCCTTTCATCCTCTATTATAAGCCTAACTGGCGGACAATAGAGTTCCAGCCATGCTTGATTGAAAATCTCAATTATTTTCTCAATCTGCTGTCTCATTTTACCTTATTCTCCATTGGTTATAACCATAGACCCGCCATCCCATTTGTGTGGATATATCTTCACCACGCTTTAATAGTCCCTCGTTAATCCATTTCTCCTCAAGCTTAATTATCTCTTCAGCGAAAACAACATCTTCGGTTGCAGCTTCTCTTGCGAGCCTATAAAGCGATGTATTAAAGCCCTTCATCAGCTCGTTCAATATAGTCCATTGTCTCCTTAATCGCCTATCCTCCATCTTCACTCGTTCCCTATCAAGCAAATCCTGTATGTCACTTAGAACATTTCTTGTCCTAACAAGGCTTAATCTATGTGGAAAAACCCACAGAGCCATACGGAATAAATCCTCAATATCGCATTTTCCATAAAGCCACTTCGATGCCTTGGCCAGATGCATCAGCGCAACTGTCGCCCTCTCGCTTACTGGCTCCTTTATCAAACCACATACGTCACGTATAAAATGGCATCCCTCGCAGAGCGCCGGAGGCTTAACCTCAGAGACCTCCTTATCGCGTATGCAGGATTGAAAATCCCTAACAAGTAAATTAATGTAGCCCACTATTTCTGGGTCAAGCTCAACGCTTGCAACCTCCTCCCTAATTTCCTGAAGCTCCTCGAAAGATAGGACCTGTGGCATAGATTCAACTAGATTCCAATCATACTTATCAAGCATCTCCTGCAGCTGGAATTTTTCGCCGAAAGTTAATGTTCTGAGAAAAACGCATATGTCAAATCTGTCATAAAATGGCGGTGGATGAACGAATGATGTCGCGTCAGATGGATTTTCGTTAGCGATTAAAATGTAATCTTCAACCTTAGACCTCTGCCCATAAGCCCAGACCTCACCAAACTGCATTAAATGGTGAATATTGGCTGTAGTATAGGGGTTCAGTCGATTAAGCTCATCAATTCCTTTCCCTCTACTCTTAACGAACGCCGCCCAAAGAACGCGTTCAACACCCTCCTTCTCAAGTGATGGAATATGAAGTCTCCCAACAACCTCACCCCTCTTAACCTCAGAGGCGCCAGAGATAACGACAAAGTCATCACCTGATATTCCCTTAAGCAGTAATAGCATGAGCGTGGATTTTCCAACACCTCTAGGTGCACGTATAAGCGTTGTTGAACGCGGATGAAGCTGATCCAAAATAAGCATTCTGATAGCTTCTTCATTAGCGATAAAACGCGCCTTTATCTCCTTCTCCAAGTCTAATATTTTATTCCGAAGCATCCTGACCTTAACCTCCTAGAAAAGTAGCATCGCAAGCATGAGAAGCACTAATAATAGAAGCCCTCCTATCAAAAATTTCGCAAACCTTATTCGCCTATAAAGTCGAATATTCTCCTCCTCGAGACTATTAAGGCGCTCCTGAAGAATCTTAGCAACGCTACGGTCGATAATTACGGCGCTTTGGGGCTCCTCGCCAAAATATAACGAGCTAATAATATCTGAGGTGCCCTTCGACATTGTTGCTCTATCCCTGCTCTCACCCCAATATATTAGAGAGCGCTCCCCAACATTCGACTGTTTCCTCTCAAGAGGCGCCCGCCTCGACTCAACCTCAAGAAAACGCTTATACCTTTCAGCCCCCATGGATACCCGCGCTCTATATTATTCGCTCAATACTATAAGAGAGAACATGAATTTTAGCTTTTTGAGCACACCCTACAGATCAACGATATCTCTCGCTGATGCCAAAAATCAAAAGTTGTAAATTAAGGAATGTAAAAGAATATAAGAGAAGATTCTAAATTTTTCACAATGTGGCCTACGGGCCGGTAGTCTAGCTGGCTAGGACGTCGCCCTCACAAACCGAAAGATGGAGAACGGCGAAGGTCGCCGGTTCAAGTCCGGCCCGGCCCACCAATTTCTTCTTGAATTTAGGACTTAATTTTAGAACGCCCAGTTAGAAAGTCTTTATCTAACCAATAGCGCCTGTTTTAAGTCCCATTTCTGAGAAGCAAAATAGGAAAAGCTTAGGGCGGACCCCCGGTTTGGTGCTCCGGCCGGGATTTGAACCCGGGTCTCCGGCTCGAAAGGCCGGAATACTTGACCGGTCTATACTACCGGAGCTCTTCAAGTAGTATATTTTGTTAGATTTCTTTCCTTTTTAGTTTTCCGTCATGCTTGCCCCATGAGAAAACGCATCTGTGCCAGTCTATCCATAACCTCAACTATCGTTCTCTCGATTTCTTTTCTCTTCTCTTCGTATGATTCCTTATCTATTTTTCCCTTCTTATACTCCTCGTCAAGCTTTTTAAGCTCCTTAAGCAATTGGTCCCGCCGTCTCTCTAAGCTTTTAGCCATCTCGCCTATTTCATCATACATCACATTCTCACCGAAACTCTCATAAGGGAAATATAGATTTATAAAGGTTTACTAGTAATCAATTGGGGATGTTTAGATTGAGTTTTTCTAGAATACCAGTGAAGATATCTGTTGAGGGGCTTGGAGAGTCTAAGGCTGTTCTAATCCGCTTCCTCTCGCCCAGAACAGTTGATGCCATCGTTAGGCTTCTTCCGATAGAGGGCCGGGCTGCAATATGGCAGAGCGAGATATACTTTGAGATTCCATTAAAGATCGGGGTTGAGAAGCCTAAAGAGATTGTGAAGAAGGGGGATTTGGCTTATTGGCCCCTAGGAAAGGCGTTCTGCATCTTCCTTAATGATATGCGCCCCCACAGCCCAGTAAATATAATCGGTCAGATCACAGAGAACATTGACATATTTAATGGTGTGAGAAGCGGGGCGAAAATAAGAGTTGAGAAGACTTGATTTACGCTGTGGACGAAAGATTAATTTCGCGTGAGGTAGAAAGCATTCATATTCCCCTATCCTATATACTCTTCCTCTAGCCCACAGAAGCATCCTCAACCTTCCTGAATTATTTTGAGAAAAATCTGAACAATGGAAAGAGGTTAAGAAAATTTTCCACATGAATGAGCCGATTATATTATACTCTTCTTCTAAAGATTCTTAACGATGAATATCATGAAAACGTTTGCAAAGTTGCGAAAAAGCCTAAAGAAATAATTAAATTAATAAGGGCTGGATTTAAATATATTTACGAGCAAGATGGGCTTAAATTCTTCCGTAAAAGGAAGTGAGAGTGTCGTGGTTTCATCCGTGGTGCCGGGGCGGGCACATACCTTTCGGGTCCAAATCCCTTCCCCCACTTAAAGTCTCTAATTCATTAGATCTTTCATTTTTCATCGGGGGAAGGGGTTCACTCATATTCGGTCACCAAAGGTTATTATTAGTTCTAACTCTCTAATTAAGGTTTTTGGTTAAGTAATGTCCTTTCTACTTCTCTTCTTTAGTAATTTCCTTTAGGATGAATTTGCCTAAGTTAGTTGTAATGTAGACTCCTCTAGCGGGCGTTTCTACGAGGCCGAGTTCTAGGAGGATGGCCAGAACATTTCGCACATATTGTGCGCTCATGCTAAGCTTCTTAGCGATCTCTAGAGGGGTTATTCTAGGGTTCTCATCGATCACCTTGAGTATATCTCGCGCAGTCAATGTTGGTCAAAAATCTTTGATGCTAAGGTTATACTTATTTTTTATTATTATGCGAAAAACTTATATACTTATTTTTTATAAGTATATAACGTAATTATGATTGGTAAGGAGGTGAAAATAAAAGATGGAACTGATAGAGAAACTTGAGAAGAAACTTCCAGAGAAGTTAAGATTAAAGTGGAGGGAGGCGAGGTATGATGACAGCGACCTTCACCGCGCTATGAAGCTCATAGTTGCCTTCCACCTCCTTAGTATCGGCCATAATAACATCGAGTTTGAATATTGTGTTGAGGATGGTGGCAAGCTCTATTACGTTGATGTCTGTGATTTAGACGGTAAAGCCTTTATTGAGTGTGTAAGGGAGTCTGAGCCAAGCGCTATTAGAAGTAAATATACAGTGCTAAAGAGGGTTAAACCTGACTTTAAAGTTATTGTTGCCATTCGCGACGTCATGGGTTGGGAGGCTGATAAGTATGCTAGCACCTGCGACGATGTTTGGGTTCTTAGAATTGATGGAAGTGTGCTAGACTATAGGGACTGGCCTACTTGGAGGATCCAATATTTACTTGAACCATTAAGCCCAGCTAAAATTGAGATTTTAAGTAAGATTTACAAATATGCGCGCTGTGTAAACAAGATGTTTGCTAGTAGCAAAGCTCATCAAATACGTGAGTTTAGCGAGGTTTTTGAGCTTGTGCTTAGGGAGCTTGAGGTATCAAATGAACTGAAGGTTTTGCTAAAGGATAGGAAAATTAGAACTAGCGAAGACAGACACATAGAATACTCTCATAACCTCATTAGGGAGGTAAAGAGGGAGATAATGGTCTCGCTTTTAGAGCTGATTAATAGGCTTCTGGAGATCTCAAAACCATATAAGGTCAGTCTGGTGGATGATGAATCACTGAGGTTGGAGTATTATAATGACGTAAGCACATGGCTGGGGAACGAGTTTAGCACAGACGACATAAATGAGATTGAGGAAAGGGGACGGCGGAACCTTGAAAGAGAAATAAGCCTGTTAAAGAAGCACTTTCAAATAATGGATCCAGCAGAAGAAATTCCAATCCTTTCGGAGGAGCTCAGGGAAGCTACCGAGAGAGTTAAAAGCAAAAATATAATGTTGTTTAACAGTAAGCTGCTCACGATGATCTAAAGCATGAAAAATTAGATGATAAGCTTGCCACTTTGCCCCTTTACATTTTCTTAAAACATCTTTTTAAAAGCTCTTCTATAAGGTAAAATTTCATTATTGAGATTGCGGTGAACTAAGTTTACTTTTCGGAACTATATATTTTATCATTCCTAGACCTGCTGTCCTTCTTACGCCGACGTTTGTTATCTCAGCCATTCTTAGTAGTGCGGCTGCTATTTTAGCATACTTCTCTTTATACAAATCTTCTTTCACTGCGAACCTAACTGTTCCCATGAAGCCAGCTATCCACTTATTTGTTGTTGGATGCTCATATACGCGCACGGTCCTTATTCCCGGCTTTGGGAATCCAGCTATGGCTATGGCGCTTTCAGCCCATCTGGCTGCACCCCAAACATCAAGGCTTATTCCAGAGAATGCTGACCATAATCTCGCCAAGTTCCTAAACATTAATGATGGGATTGGTAGTGGAACGGCTATGCCCCCACATTTAGCAGCATATTTACATGGCTTATCGAGACGCCTTCCCTCTTTAGCGGCATGCACATACTCGGCGTAATATGGGCAGCTGGGGCAACAGTCATAGACAGACCTCCTGAAAACAGTTGGCGTAAGGAATTTTATAGCGAACTTCTCGGGCAATGGATCGGCGCTGGAGAGCATGTCGGAGAATTTGTGGGCGTTCACGGATACGCCTATAACCTTAGCCTTAATATTAACTAAGTCTATATGTAGGTCTGGCTTGAGAATAGCCTCCCTGAAAATGTCGCTCAGCTTACCATCCATAATCGTAAAAGAGACGTTAGCAATGGATGGCGCTGGAAGGGCACGATAAACAATCCTAGAGGGTGGAGGAAACTCAACAAAAATAGGCGAGGCTGCCCAAGGAGCCAACTTCTTAGAGGAATGGAGACTCTCGGCAAAACTTTCATCAATACTTCTAACGAGACTATAAAAGACGCCGCAGGCAGCAAAACCAGAAAAACTCTGAAAGACAACAGGCTCCCCAACAAGAAATCTGAGTGTAAAGGTAGAAATGGAGGACATACTTCATCAAATCTCGCTCTTCTCTCTAAAACTAAAATATGCGCTCTACTTTAATATATTGTGCATAATTGAAGGAGGAAAGCATGACCCAGCCGTATGACGCACTAGTATTGACGTTAGGTTTCGAGCCAGGCCCCCTCATCATGGCCACGGCATCCCATAATTTGAGACTTGGTGGCTCAATTATAGTTTTCACTTCAGGTTTTAAGGACGATAGAGTTGAGAGAGCATATCTCGAGTTTAAAAAGATTTGCGACATGATTTATAAGGATGCCGCAATAAGTCTTGAAAAGATTGAAGTAGATTTAACGGATTTTCTTAAAGCCGTCAGACAAGTTAAGGAAATATTAAGTAAGTTT
>Ga0209394_1000417_pt1 | contig 34381 bp, 35 predicted proteins | sample JNZ201metaG_FD_184122 | JGI IMG/M metagenome (GOLD analysis project Ga0209394, IMG submission 184122) | Hot spring microbial communities from Jinze hot spring, China to study Microbial Dark Matter (Phase II) - JNZ 20120812A (SPAdes) (version 3) ...
GTATATAGAATAGAACTAGATTATTCGATAATTACATACCGTGCATGAAAAATAAATGCGGTAATGAGCATGCATTAATGCTTATGAAGTCAATAGCATAGCTAAACGAAACATGGATTAACAGGAAAATAAAAGCTAAGGAATTCATAGAAAACATAATACCAAAAATAGAGGTGATAAACATGCTTAAGTTAACAAAGCCGGTTTAAAAATAGAAAGATTTATATACTGTGGTGTATTTTAGGTAACCGATGGTAAATATTAGGTTACTTGGTGGTTTCTTTGAGATTTCTAGGTGTTGATCCTGGTACGAAAAGCTTTGATGTATGCTGTTTTGAAGATGATGTTGACAATGTTGTATTGGATATAAGTATTCCAAGTGAAGAGGTTGCTATGAGTCCTGATGAAATTTTTAAAGCTATAAAGTCTGCTAACGCTGATTTTATTGTTGGCCCTTCAGGTTACGGCTTAGAGTTTAAACATATTTCTAAGTTTACAGATAGAGATGTTGCTTTGACAACTCTTGATAAAATTGATGATGTTGATATTCCAGTACTGAAAGGTTTACGTAGACTTTTATGGCTTATGAAGGAAGCTAATTTAAATGCTTACTCAATTCCAGGAATTATTCAACTTCCCACAATTCCTCTTCACCGTAAATTTAACAAAATTGATATGGGAACTGCTGATAAAACTTGTGTTGCTGCTTTAGCTATTTGGGATCAAGCTAGAGAGTATAGTATTAACTATTCAGATGTAAATCTTATCTGTGTTGAAATCGGCTTCGGATATAATGCTGCTATAGCTATTGAAAACGGTAAGATCGTTGATGGAATCGGAGGTACAATATTCCCAGGTCCAGGATACTTAACCCTCAGCCTTATGGATGGGGAGCTTGCATACTTATTAGGTAACTTCTCGAAGCTTAAGCTATTTCAAGGCGGAGCAGCATGGATTGCCTCTAAAGACATTATTGACCCTATAGACTTCTCCATGAAAATAGATTTAGATGAAAAATTTAAGCTTGCATGGAATGCTATGCTTGAAGGTATTTTAAAAGCTGTATCTATGGAGCTTATAGTTCTGGATAGTAGACCTAGAGAAGTTATTGTTACTGGCCGCCTTTCAAGAGTTGATAGGCTTTTTAAAGATATTAAGACTGCTATACATAGAAAGTTTAATTTGAATACTCGTAGACCAAAAACATTTACCAAAATAGCGAAGGATGTAGCTCAGGGAGCTGCTTTGATAGCTAATGGTATTGGAAATGGTAAATACAAGAACTTAACAGATAATTTAGATATTAGAAATGCTAAGGGAACAGTTCTAGACTACATTGGTTTTCCAGACTTTAATGTTGATTACGTAGTTAAAAATTTAAGAAGTAGTTAGAGTGGTTCTTAGTGAATTTATATTTTCTTGATGAAAAAATAATCTATGAAGGAATCCTCCTAACAAGAAACCCAGATGGGAGTATTAATGCTGCAGCTATGGGCTATATGAAAATCGATGATAGCCACATAATGGTTAAGCCCTACATCAATACAAAAACCTATAGAAACCTTACCGAAACTAGAAGAGGAGTCCTATGTATTATTGATGATGTTAAGCTTATTACAAACATAGTTTTGAAAAGATTAGACATTAGCGGTATTGTTGAAATAGTTTCAGATTTCCCGGAGCCTATTATTTCAGGATCGAAAGCTGCTTTAATGTTAAGTGTTAAGGATGAAAAGCTGAATAGAAAGCGGGCTGAAATTAAGTGTAAAGTAGATAATGTACTTATACGTGAAAATCCTAATCCATACTCCAGAGTTAAGCCAGCTATTATTGAAATGCTCATATACTATACTAAAATCAAATCATACATGGAATCTAATATGATTAATGAGGCTTTAAAACTCGTCGATATTGTTAAACATAATTTTAATATAGTTAGGGAAACATCTTTCGGAACTGTTTATGAAGATATTGCTGGAAATATTCTAAATGAAGTTTTAAAGGTGATTAAATGAAAGTAATAGTAAGAACTCCCTCACGGCTACATCTAGGAATAATTGATCCAACAGGTCTACATGGTAGGAGATATGGGAGTATAGGATTAACCATTAATGAGCCATACTTTGAAATTGAAGCTGAACCCTCAGATAATCTTGAAATATCATGTAATAAACAATACTATAACAGTGTTCTAGAAACTCTAAATACTATTTCAAATAGATATGGTGTTAGTAGGAATGTTCATATTAAGATCTCTAGAGAAATTCCTATGCATGTTGGTCTTGGATCTACAACTCAGCTAAAGCTTGGTGTTGCTACAGCGTATTTAGTATCTAAAGGACTAAGTATTAACGTTGAGAAGATATCTGAAACTCTCGGTAGAGGAAGTATTTCAGGTATAGGTACATATGCATTTGCTCATGGAGGATTTATTGTTGATGGAGGTGTAAAAGCAGGTAAACCACCAAAGCCAATAGTATCTCTTAGTTTTCCTGAGGAATGGAGAATTATTATAGTAATACCTAATGTTGAAAAGGGGTATGATGAAGAAGCTGAAAAGCCTATAATGATGGAGGTTAAGGGAGATTCCAGTTTGATAATGGAGATAGCGTATTTAACACTTATGAAGTTAATACCTGGCATAGTTAATAAAGATATTGTAGAGTTTGGGGAAGCATTATCAAATATTCAAGTTCTTGTCGGTAAAACTTTCTCAAAATATCAGGGAGGAGTATTTCGTAGCGGGGTTGTAGATAGTCTTGTCAAAAAGCTTAGAGAGATTGGAGGGCTTGGTGTTGGCCAAAGTTCATGGGGTCCTACAGTATATGCCTTTACAGATAAAGATATAGGTAGCTTATGTAGGGTAGCATTTAAATGTCTAAGTGATTACGGTGTTGATGGAAGCATTATAGTAACAAACGCTAGAAATAGGGGAGCAGATATTAGGGTGATTTAGTGATTCCCGATATACAGAATGAAAAGCCTAAATATGAATTTAGCCTTGTAAGTGTTGGGTTGAGAGGATTAAGAATTCCTAGAAATATATTAAGGGATAACGGTAATTTTGAGTTTTCAAATCCTAAAGTATCAATTTACATATCGCTTCCCTACAATCAACGAGGTATTCATGTATCTAGAGGTTACGAAGCTATTGAAAAAGTATTAGAAGAAAACTCTCTAAGTACTTGGGACTTAGCAAGAAAACTTGCTGAAACCACTCTAAGATCTAATAACTATTCTAACAGGGTGATAGTGAAGCTTTCAGGAAAGGTTATTGAAGTCGGTAATATGCTTAACCAAGTTGAAGAAGAGGATTTTACATTGACATATATGTTAAGAAGAAGTGGAGAAAGCATTTATATCCTTTCAGTTCGTGCTTACGGTATGACTGCATGTCCATGTGCATATGAGATTTCAAAAACATTAACAAACGGTAACTCAATAGTAACGCATACACAGAGAGCTATCGGCATTGTAAATCTGAAAACTAAATACATAATACCTAATGGCATTCATGAAGTTGCTGAACTCATCAGGTCTTCAATGAGTATGCGTCTACATATGAAACTTAAACGAGAAGAGGAAGCTAGAGAGCTTCTTAAGGTAAGAGAAAACCTAAAATTTGTTGAAGATGTTGCTAGAGAAATACTACATAAGCTTACCCTAATTAAGGATTTAGGTGATGATGTGATCGTTATGGTTAAGGTAATAAGTTTTGAAAGTGTACATCCATACAACGTAGAAGCTAAACATATAGCTACTTTAGGCCAGCTTAGAAAACTCTCTAAATAACATAGTGTGATACACTATGAATATAGCATGGGGAATTACAGGAGCTGGATATATGCTGGAGGAAAGTATAGTAGCAATCGGTAAACTTGTTAATCTTGGAGTAAATGTAACATGCTTTATCTCTAAAGCTGGATTTGAAGTTTTAAAAATGTATGGCTTACTTAACGTGGTTAGAAAGCATTGTCCTGGAAACTACCTGCATGAAGTATTTACAGATTATGATGAAGGGGCTTCAAGTCCACATGCAGCTAGACTTACTCTAAAAATCTATAGACTACTTGTAATATCTCCCGCATCTTCAAATACTATTGCTAAAATAGTTAACGGTATTTCTGATACACTAGTTACAAATGCATTTATGAATGCATGTAAAGCCGGCATTAAAGTTTTAATTGTACCCTCCGAATCTTCATATAAACATGTAAAATCTAAGACACCAATATCAGTTAATAGAACTATATGTATGTCGTGCACTACCAAATGTCCACCATCAATGAAGTGCCCTACAGGAGCATTTACATTAAGCAATATAGATAAATTACCGAGTTTAAAGCTTACATTATGTGAGGGATGTAAAATATGTGTTGAAGCTTGTCCTTATGGTGCAGTATCCTTCGGATTGATAGTGAGCACAAGAACAAGAAAAATCGATATTGAAAATATTAAGAAAATTAAATCTATGAAGAATGTTAAAGTGTTTAAAAATCCCTTTAAAGTTGTAGATTTTATTAAGTATTACAGATAAACTTATGAAAATACTTCTTGTTACAGGTAGACTTGCCCAGAGAGATGTTAGGAAAATCGCAATAAATGCTGAGAAATACAATTTGAAATGCGATTTACTTATTCTACCCATCTCGGTTGCAGCTTTCATAACACCTAAACTTCTCAAGGAAAATCTTAAGAATAAATGTTTAGAATATGATCTTGTTATCATTCCAGGAATGGCTAGAGGAAATTATGAGGAATTAGGGAACTTATTAAATCTGAAAATAGTCAAGGGTACAAGATACATTGGAGATATGGAGTCTTTACTACCAGTTCTCAGTAGAGTTCTTGATAAGTTCTCGCCAGTAAACCCAGCAGATGAACTTATTGAATATCAACCAATACATCCAGTAGAGAAAGAAAAACCTAAACGATGCATTGATATAGACAGCCTACCGATTTATAGGGGATGTAAACCTAAAATTATTGCTGAAATCGTTGATGCTCCATTACTTGATGTTGATGATGTTGTTAGTAGGGCTATTAAATTTGCCTCCATGGGAGCTGATATAATTGATATAGGAATGATTGCTAGTGAGAGCAATCCAGAAAAAGCCTTTAAGCTCATACATAATGTAAAAAGAAAGGTTTTGAAACCTATAAGTATTGATAGTATGGACCCCAATGAGATTAAAATGGGCGTTAAAGCAGGTGCTAAGCTGATTCTAAGTATTGATATGGGAAATATGTCTAAGTTACCAAATTACACTAGAAACATACCTGCTGTAGTTACTCCTACAAATATGGAGAGAGGAATATATCCGAAAACATTTAAAGATTCTTTAGAGATGCTAAATGTAAATGTTGAAAATGCAAGAAAGCTTGGATATAAGAAGCTAATTATTGATCCTATGCTGCACCCGCCAATTATTGGATTATCAGATTCAATAGCTGCATATAGAGTATCTCTAGAGAAGTTTAAGAATCCTGTTTTCATGGGAGTTGGTAATGTAACTGAGATGATTGATGCTGATAGTTTAGGCGTAAATGCATTACTAGCCTGCTTAGCTGTAGAGCTTAATGTAAGTCTAATGCTTACAGTTGAATCAAGCGTAAAGACAAGATACTCAGTTAAAGAACTAGCAAGAGCAATAGATCTTGCATGGATGGCTAAACTTAGAAATCAACCACCAAAAGACTTAGGAGTATCACTATTAAAATTAAAGAGTAAGAGAATAAGAGATGTAAAAACCTATAAGAATTTTGAGGGGAAAATTCCTATACTTAGCAAGTTAGAGAAGTTAGAATTTAAGCTTGACCCTAAGGGATGTTTTAGAATTGAAGTTGATCATGATGTCGGGGAGATAGTGGTTATACATTACCCGACCAAATCTAAAAATCCTGATTGGATGATAAAAGGTAAATCTTACTATGAAATAAGAAATAAACTACTAGCATTAAACGCTATTTCTAGAATTGATCATGCATTCTATATTGGATATGAATTAGCAAAAGCTGAAAACGCATTAGAAAGTGGAGGAGAATATATTCAGGATTAAAATTAAAAATACATTCACTAAGCTGTAAAAGTTAAGCATATTAATCCATAAGAGTAATGAATACCACTATTTGAAGCTATAGTAGATTAAGTTTATTCATCCAACTACTAGACTAAATCTAGGACTTGGTAGCCTAAGAAGAAAGCCATAGTATGCTAAGTTGTCATGTTCTAAATCTATAAGGCTAAGTTTATTTATAACTTAGTGAATAGTTGTTATGGTGTTAATATTTGGGATTTAAGATTACTAATAGAGCATTAATTGTTGAGTTATCACCAGTTGAGGAAATATCAAGAATAGCTAAGCAGGTAAAGGTAATCAATTTTGCTAGTGGAAACCCGGATTTTCAGCTAATACCTGTTAGTGAAGTAGTTGAATTTGTAAGAAGTGTTGCTACTAAATGGGGTGCTAAATCTCTTATGTACCCAGGTATGGGCGGTATTGAGGATTTAAAAATTGAAATTAGAGAGTTCGCTGAGCGAATAGGTGTTAATATTGGCAATGATGATATAGTTGTAACATGTGGTGCTCAACACGCATTCAAAATTCTCTCAGATGTACTTGTAGACCATAATGTAACTATATTCTGTGAGAATCCTACATTTTATGAAACACTTATACCATTAAGAATTAATGCTAAACGTGTAATTGGAATTCCATTAGATTCCAGTGGTATTGTAACTTATGAATTGGAGAAGCTTCTGAAAATATACAAATCTGAATACAATATACTATATCTGATACCTACATGTCATAACCCTACTGGTGTAACAATGAGTATTGAAAGACGCAAGCATGTCCTTGAGCTAGCTTCAAAATATGATTTAACAATATTGGAAGACGATCCATACAGACCTATAACTACTAATACTCCTCCACCACTCAAGAGTTTAGATAGAGAGGGTAGAGTTATCTATATTGGAAGTCTAAGTAAGGTGTTTGCCCCAGGATTAAGAATTGGATGGATTACAGCTTCTAAAGATTTAGCATATAGAATAGCTTTATTTGAGCAATTAGACTTTGCAACATCAACCTTTACCCAATATATTGCCTTAGAAGCTTTAAGATCAGGATTTATCTATAACTACATGTTGAAGCTAGCAGATCATTATAGAGGAAAAATGAAAGCTATGCTTAAAGTATTAAGCGATTTTATGCCATGCAATGTGGAATGGACAAAGCCTTGTGGTGGCTTTTTCCTTATGTTGACAGCTCAAGGATTCGATGCTGAACTTAGCTTAGCCGAAGCTATTAGAAATGGAGTAATATATGTTCCAACAAGGAAGTTTTATGTTAGCGATGAACGGAGAGAAACATTAAGACTTAGTATAACCCAGCCGACAGTTGAGGAGATGATTAAAGGTGTAGAAATACTTTCACATATTATAAAGAGGTCTAGAGCTTAACATACATAGGGATGTATATGATTCAGTTTAGAGAAGGGGATTTTATTGAATCTATTGATGGATTGATTTTTGATGTTAAGGGCTTTATTCATCCTAAAGATAGAGTTATAGCTTATATACGTTATATTCCAGACCCATTAGGTAGTAGAGTTAAAGGATGTTTAAGATATAAAAAGATTTATGAACTTAATGAAAGATTTAAATTTTTAAGCAAGAACTATCCCCAATACTTATTCTATGATCCATTCATAGATGAAGTTATTGAAGCTATACCTAGAAAGATGATTAAATCATTCTATAAGCCTGAAGCTAAGCTAATGGAAATGGTTAAAGAGTATGGAACGCTTAACAATATTGAAGAATTAGCCTTGGAGTTAGCTCTTACAATAAGAGATAAGGCAAATATACCACTAGATAAAATCGGTATTTCAGGATCTATACTTTTAGGATTACATAATCAATCTTCCGATATTGATATAATAGTTTACGGCTATAGAAATTGTTTAAAGGTTTATGAGGCATTAAAAACACTACGTCAACTGAACATATTGGAGAGCTATTCTAAAAGTATTAAGAGGCTATATAGATTTAGATCTAGGGAAACACCAATACCATTCAATACTTTTAAAAGAATAGAGAAAGTTAAACTACTTCAGGGATTATTTAAAGACAAAGAGTATTTCATAAGACTTATTAAAGACTATGATGAAGTAAATGAAAAATATGGAGATAAAAAGTATAGAAATCTTGGAAAAGTAGTTTTAAAGGCAACAGTAATCAATGATTTAGAATCAATATTTACACCGTGTAGATATCTTATAGATGATTTAGAAATTGTTGAGGGGGGAAATTATCCAATAAAGGAAATAACCTCTTTTAGAGGAAGATTTTGTGAACAAGCTAGAGTAGGAGATAGAATTATAGTGAAAGGAAAACTGGAGGAAGTTGAATTTAAAGGAGAAAAATATTACAGAGTTATTCTAAGTGATGGAGAAGACTACATGATGCCTATAAATAGCTAAATCCATTTTGATGTAGAATTAGCTATAATAAGCTTTAAAGCCTTTAAACCATAAAATTTATAAATTCCCTCCTAAGTATTTGCTGGTTGTAATATGCCACGTGAAATTCATAGTGTTGATGATTTCTTAAAGCTTTCAAACAATGCTATTGAATGTCGCGTTAAAAGACTTAAGGATATGGTAAAACTTAAACTTAGAACTAAAAAGTACCTATATACCTATAAGGTTAGTTTAGCTGAGGTTGACAGTATAATCAAGATGTTAAAGTGTTCTGTAAAAGAGTTGGATTAGATGAAATGTATTACAGTTTATATTAGCTTCCAGCAAGAAATTAATTAGCTTAAATAGGTAGGTTTAGATAAACTCTATAATATTTATGGTTTCATCAGTTCTTACCCATAGTAACCATTGTTACCGTTGATCTTACTTTATCAAGCCTTCTAATTTTCCATGTAACTATTTCCTTAATTTTATCTACATTTTCAGCTTCAATCTTAACAATAATATCGTAAACACCGTAAACAAAGTATACCTCCTTAATTTCATCTATTGATGCAAGTTTATCTAAAATTTCATTTTCTGCTCCTGTTTCAACATTAACCAGAACATAGGCGATAGCCAACTAAGACACCAAACTAGTTTTATCCGTCTACCTTTTAAGCTTAACTCTGATTATGTTGGCTTTGTGAATTTAAGCATGTTTACTATCTCTATTTTGGTTTTGTGTTTCTATGAATTCTTAGCCTTTATTCTTTTATTGATCAATGTTTATTTAACTATACTATTGATTTTATAAGCATTGATACATGTTCACTATCACATTTATCCTTCTGCATGGCATGTAGTTATCGAATAATCTAGTTCTATCCTTAAGATATTGTATTATCTCCATTAGTTCTAACCTCTAAGCCATATACTTCAATGAATTCAATATTTCACATGGTGATCCATGATGGTGTACATCACCACTTAATACAATTATATTAGAACCATAAATAGCATTTATTTTCTTAAGAAATGTTAGAGATGTAAACATATTTATAACATCATAAACCCATATGTATAGAATCCTCCTCAATAATGGCTCAAATACAACATACATAACCCTATTATTAGAATCTACATTTATAATAGCATCATTAATCATAACAATTCTAACTTCCTATTTACCAAACTCAAATAACTTAAAGATCTAAACCATAATATGAATACATATAATAATAAAGAACTCGTATGAAAACTCTTGAATGTTGCTATTTATGCATTTATATGAAGAAAATTAAATAGGTTAATAAGTTAACCTATTTAATTATAGAGTTTTCAGACAGACCCAAACTTAGAATATCTAAAGCCATTCTAGATGAATGAAATATAAGCATCATAAAGCTAGGATAAATGGAGTTCCCTAGTAAACCTAATAGTTTTAGACATACTAACACCATAAATAAGGGAGTGAAACCCCAAATAAAGCTAAAGTTAGCAAAGCCATTATGTTTTAGCTTATACTACTATACTCTACTATACTACAAAATAATAGTAGTATAGGTATTAGGTATTGTTAACTACGATTTATTTCTGTCTTTAATTCATCAATAAGCATATAGATGTCTTCCTCATTAAGTTTGCCAAAGCTTATTCTAAACTGTTTCTCCCCACCCATGAATGAGGGGCCAGGCACTATACCAACATTTATGTTTCGATTTTCCAGTAAAAGATTTTGTGCTAGTTTTATACTACTATCTATTTTTTGATGTTCTGGGAATACATAGAATGCTCCTCTAGGATTTGGAAAAGTGAAACCATTTTCTCTAAGTAGCTTGACCATTAAATCTCTTTTCGGCTTATAGTAGCTACGAATATATTCAAAGTAGTTAGTATTTAAGGCCTTTAACATTTCTAATACAATATTTTGGGAGACATCACTTACACCTGATGTTGTCCAGTAAACCATTCTACCAGCCTCCTCATAGTTTTCAGTATTCCAGTAGAGATAACCTACACGGAGTCCTGGTAGTGATAACGCCTTAGAAAATGTATCTATTAATATATCACCGATAGGTATAGGTTTCTCTTCATAATACATATGGTAATATGCAATATCATTAACCAATACTATTCCTCTATCTCTTAACTCTTCATAAAGCTGTTTAAGCTCACTACTACTAGGATTGTAGCCCGTTGGATTATTAGGATAGTTTAACATAACAATCTTGGTTTTATCTCTTAACTTACTAAGAACTTCACTAACAATATCCTCTGAGTATGCATTGTAATATTCAGCTTTAACATTGTTTAACTTAGCCTGCATAGAGTAATGTGGAAAATGGGGTTTAGGAAGAAGGGCGTGTAAATCGCTAAACATTCTAAAAACTATGTATAAAGCATGAACACCACCACTAGTAATAATAATTCTATTAGAATCTACATCAATTCCAATCCATCTTCTAATATATCTTGCCACTTCCTCTCTTAACTCTGGAATACCGATGAAGGGCTTATATTCCCTACCGGAATTGCTGCTAAGTCTCTCAATAACTTGCTTAACTGGTATAGGAGGCTCATGTGATGGAGCACCAATATGTGCATCTATAACTTGCTTCCCCATTTTTTTCAAGTTATTACATTTATCAAAAATATCTCTAATCGAAATATTTAAAGACAAACTATTTCACCAAATTATTTAGAATATTCAAATATTTGAATATTTGTAATTTAAAAACTTTGTAGACTTAAGTATTCCTTACTGCTTTGCCATAAGTAATGTTCTCATAGAATTCACTTTAACACTTCATTCATGTTTTATTAACAGTAATATTATTAACTTTAAGAAGTACTAAGCATGAATTTACATATCTTCTTACACATTGTAAGAGATTATTAAGTAGATTCAATTCTATCCTAATATGATGAGTTATTCTTTTCATAGGCTATGTTAGTCTTAAAACTTAAATCCTGGATTACTTATTATCTATTATGTGGCGCTTAATCCCATTAAGCATTAATAATGCTTATATGAACATGGCTATTGATGAAGCTATTCTCATAGCTAGAATGGAGAATAAAGCACCAAACACTCTTAGACTCTACATGTGGAATCCCTCAGCAGTATCTATTGGCTATTTTCAAGATGTAAGCTTAGAAGTTAACATAGATACTTGTCATACATATGGTGTTGATATTGTAAGGAGAAGTACTGGAGGTGGAGCTGTATACCATGATTCAATGGGGGAACTAACCTACTCAGTTATTACTGATAAACAATCAATAGGTGTAGATGATATAATTTCAACATATCAAAAAATATGTAGTGGAATAGTTTATGCTCTGGAAATCCTTGGAATTAAAGCAAATTTTAACCCTGGAAATCCTCATGAATGCCCAAACATAACAGTTAATGGCTTAAAAATCTCCGGTAATGCTCAACTTATAAGGGGATCATATATACTACAACATGGCACAATACTTTACGATTTAGATTTAAGAAGAATGTTTACATATCTTAAAATATCATGGGCTAAGGAGATAAATGATATTATTGAGATTGCAAGCAAAAGACTTACATGTATAAAACAAGTATCAAGCATGAAATTCAGCATTAACGATGTTGCTAGGGCTCTAATTGAAGGATTTAGGAAAACGTTTAAAGCAGAATTTACAGAATCAAACCTTACAGATTTTGAGTTAAAGCTGGTTAGTAAGCTAGTAGAAAAGTATAAATCAGAAAGCTGGCTCTACCATAGAATCTACAAATCTACGTAGTATAAACCAGTAGAAATTTAACCTAAAACAACATAATATTTAGACTATGGTTTTAGATGTTGTTTGTATCGGTAATGTAAATATCGATGTTATAGCTTACATCAATCATATACCGGATCCAGATGAATCTACATATGCCTCAAATTTAATAATATCTCCAGGAGGATCTGCTGCAAATACAGCAGTAGGCATATCTAGGTTAGGTTTAAAATCAGGATTTATTGGAAGAGTTGGAGCTGACCCATATGGCCAACTCCTAATTAAATCCTTCATAGAGGAGGGAGTAGATGTTTCATGTATTGAAATAGACAATACTGGAAATACAGGATTTGTAATAGTACTTGTAGATAGAAGTAGTGTAAGAAGAATAATTAGATGGCCAGGTGTTAACCTTAACCTTTCACCTCTAGATATAGATGAGGAATACATTATGAACGCCAAAGCAATACATGTCTCAGGAGTAAAAATTAACATTGCTTATAATGCATCTAATCTATGTGATAGATATAAGCTTACTTTCTGCTGGGATCCGGGCTTAATAGCTGTAAAAGAGAAGCTAAATAATATAGCTGAAATTCTAAGCAAAACATCAATACTATTTATAAGTGAAGTAGAATCTAAAATACTAACCGGAACCAACAATATTAATGAAGCCATAATGAAAATCCTAAATACGGGAGTTAAAATTGTAGCTGTAAAAGCTGGAGCAAAGGGATCATATATAGCATTTAACAATAATATACACCATATACCAGCTGTAAGAATCAAACCAGTTATCGATACAACAGGAGCAGGTGATACTTATGCTGCAGCCTTCATAGTTCAAACTCTTAGAGGTAAAGACCCAATTCAATCAGCTAGATATGCATCAATAGCATCAGCACTTAAAGTAAGATTTAGCGGTGCCCGAAACATACCTAGAAGAGAGGAAGTAGATACATTCATTAAAACCCACTATAACATATTTCAAGTAGAATAATTATCAAAATCAAATTTAACATGTAAACTAAATTCCAGCATACACGGGAATAAGTAGTAGTTAGAATATTACTTATATTTGAATGGCTTTGTTAACTTAAGCATGTTTTATCACCTCTATTTTTGGTATTATGTTTTCTATGAATTCCTTAGCTTTTATTTTCCTGTTAATCCATGTTTCGTTCAGTATGTATGCTATTGACTTCATAAGCATTAATGCATGTTCACCATCACATCTATCCTTCATGCACGGTATGTAGTTATCGAATACTCTAGTTCTATCCTTAACATACTGTATGATTCTCTCCATTAGATTCTTAACCTCTAAACCATACAATTCATGTTTTAATTTTAATATTCTACTGCTTTATAATAATGAGCCCCATCACTTAATACAACTATATTAGAACCATAAATAGCTCTAATCTTTTTAAGGAATGTTAGAGATGTAAGCATGTTGCAACATCACAAACCCATATGTAGAGAATTCTCCTCAATAATGGCTCGAATGCAACATAAACAGCCTTACTCTTAAAACCTACTTATAATAGTATCATCAACCATAACAATCCTAACATCCCTCCTATCAAAATCAATAGAAGATTAAGATAAACCACGATAATATAGATACATAACTCCTAACAATAATGAAGCTTAGAATATCTGAAGCCATTCTAGAAGAACATGAACGAAAATATATATAAGCAATAAACAACTAGAATAAATGGAGTTCTCTACCTAACAAACTTAACAACTTTAACCATACTAACACCATAAATAAGGGAGAGAACTCCCAAATAAATCTAAAGTTAACAAAGCCATTTGAATAATCCAAAAAAATATATATTAGTTTGAATATACCTAATTTATGCTAAGCTTAAACATTAAGCTTACAAGTAAAGAATTTCAATATCTCATGCATATATATAATCTAAGTATAGATAGTCAAAGAGCTGTTTATAGTGATGAATTAGCTAAAATTATGGGTGTGAAGCAGTCATCATCAATCAGTATTCTACATAGACTTAAAGAGAAAGGATTAATCGTATATGAACCAAGAGCAGGAGCTTATCTAACTAAGATAGGTAGGAACATCGCTGAAAACATTATACATAGACATAGAATATTGGAAAAGTTTCTAGTAGATTATTTAAAAATGGCACCTAAAGAAGCTTGTAAAGAATCAATAAATATTCAATTAAATTTCTCTGAGCAAACAATTGAAAAGCTATGTTTCCTACTCTCTAAACCTGGTGTTTGCCCATGTGGTAAACCTATTCCCCATCCACATGAATAGGTGAATTCATGACTGGAATAGCCATAATCATTCTACTCTTAAACTTAATAATTTTCCCACAGGTAGAAACTATTAGCATCATATCTCAGAATAAAGTAAGAGTTACCGCAACAATTTGGGCTTTAGCATCCATTGCACGTGAAGTAGGAGGAGAGAAGGTTGATGTTACAGCAATAGTTCCCCTAGATAGTGATCCGCACCAATACTCACCAAAACCAAGTGATATTGAACTAGTTAGAAGCTGTGATCTATTTATATGTATTGGTAAGGAGGAGTTTATCAGTATGCTTGGTGAAGGAGGAAGAATAAGGCTTGAGTGGAATGACTGGGTTGATGCAGGCATAGAAGTTGAAAATGAAAATCCACACTACATATGGCTATATCCACCAAACATGAAGATAATTGCTGAAGTAATTGCGAAAGCACTAGCTACGATTGACCCTAAAAACATAGATTACTATTTTGATAAAGCTAGAGAGTTTAAAAGGAAAATTGATGATTTAAATACTTGGGCTAGAGGAATAGTTTCTGAAATGAACATAAACAACGTCAATATAGTTTTAGCAGCTTCCCATTTTGAACCATTAATGAAGTATTTAAAGCTACCAATCATAGATGTTTTAATTAGAGGAGAAGAGAAGACACAAGGACCAGTAGACATTGTTAGGGTTGGAGAATCATTAAGAAAGTTCAATGTTAAACTTATAATTGTATCGATAGCTGAGAGGGAGGGAGATGAAGGGAGACTTGCAGCTCAACTTTCAGAAGATACAGGTATACCTATTGCTTATCTTTACCCATCACCAAGATCAAGCAATGATGACTATGTTGAATTCATAAAATATAATATTGCAATAATTGCAGGGGCTTTAACAGCATCATTAAGCCTTAAGGTTAAAACATTCCAGGAAGAAGTAAATCTTAAAAGTCTATATCTTACATTATCTACAGCTTTACTAATAGTATCTATTTTAATATTAATACTAATGTTACAGAGGGCATCTAAATGAGTATTATTGAAGTTCATGATTTAACTATTTCATATAATGGTAAAGTAGCATTGTATAATGTAAGCTTTAATGTTGCTAATCCTTTATTTCTATGTATTATTGGACCTAATGGTGCTGGTAAGACAACACTTATTAAAGCTTTAATTGGTGTTCTCAAACCCGCAAAGGGTTATGTTAGAGTTTTAGGATTGGATCCATTTAAGAATATTAATGTGAGAAAATTTATTGGATATGTTCCACAGAGAGAACGTATAGATTTATCGATGCCTATGCTTGTTAAGGATATTGTTCTAATGGGACGTACAAGTCTAGTTGGACCGTTTAGATGGTTTAGAAGAACTGATATGGATTCGGCATTAAACGCTATAAAAACTGTAGGTTTACATAACCTATTAAATGAACCCTTCTCCCATTTATCTAGTGGTCAACAACAACGTGTACTCATAGCTCGTGCGCTAGCTTCAAACCCTAAGCTTTTAGTACTTGATGAACCGCTTTCAGGTGTAGATGCTACATCACAGGAAATAATAATATTAACAATTAAAGAGTTTACAAATAGAGGCGTAGCAGCAATAATGGTTACACATGACTTAAATCCAGTACTAGATTATATAGATATTGTGATGTTACTAAATAAAACAATAATAGCCTATGGCCCTCCTAAAGAAGTTTTAAGAGAGGACTTGTTAGTAAAAACTTTCCTAAGAGAGATTAAAGTACTCCGTATTGATGACAAACATTATGTTATGGGTACAGATCATCATGCGTGAAAACAATGATTATGCTTGAAGTTCTAATTCACCCATTTATTTTACGTGCATTTATAGCATGCATAATTACGAGTATTGTTTCATCAGTTATTGGTGTCTACATAGTGTTAAGGAGACTATCAACTATTGGCGCAGCTATTGCTCACTCAGCACTAGCAGGAGCTATTATGGCTATATTTCTAGGACTTGATCCGATAATTGGAGCCTTCACTATAAGCATAGTATTTGCATTACTACTAGCCTATAGTAGTGAAGAGAATAAAGAGAGAGTGGATATAACAATTGGGGTATTATTTGGATTTTCAGCTGCTCTCGCCATTCTATTCATATCACTTATAAGTGCATATACAGTTTCAGCATGGAGATTTCTTATAGGAGATGTATTAGGAGTGTCTGAATGGGAGATATATATTATGAGTGTTTTCAGTATTATCATATTAACGGTCATGTATGTTTTCTATAAGGAGTTTAAATATACAACATTTGATCCTGAAGCAGCTGAGGCATTAGGCTTAAACGTTAAATTCTACAGCTACCTAATAATAATACTCATAGCATTAACAGCAGTTATATGTTTAAAAGTTGTCGGATCAATACTAACTGAAGTTTTACTTGTAGCACCTGCAGCTGCATCCTATCAATTTGCCCACAGCCTTGAAAAAATGAAGATAATTTCAATGATAATAGCTATATTGTCATCTGTAATTGGACTTATCCTATCGATTTTACTTAACATATCAGCAAGTGCAACCATAGGATTAATGGCTGTAGTCATATATTTTATATCACTTACCCTATCAACAAAGAGAAGGAAGTGTAAATCATTTATTGAATACTTCAGGATGATAGGTAGGAAATAAGAAGTTTAATCATCCTAAATGCAGTATAGGATATATTGTTATTAGAGTATAACTCATACAGCATTAATCTATGTTAGATAGGGCTTTATCAAGATCTTCTATTAAATCATTCACATCTTCAAGACCAACTGAAAGTCTAAGTAAATTCTCAGTTATTCCAAGGTCTCTTCTTATGTTTTCATCTATCCCCATAGCTGCGCTTATAATTGGATATGTGAGTAAACTCTCTACACCACCTAGACTAGGTGAAGACTTTATTATTTTAAGTGACTTCATGATCTTAATAACTTCACTTCTATCACCCTTTATCTTAAAGCTCACAACACCACCATATCGATTATTAAACATTTTCCTAGCTATATCATGATACTCGTTATCAGGTAAACCCGGATAATACACCTTACTAATCTTGGAGTGATTACTTAAAAACTCAGCTATGATTCTTGCGTTTTCACAGTGCTTCTCAACTCTAAGCTTCAATGTCTTCAATCCCCTTAAGATTAGATATGCATTAAATGGTGAAGCTATTGTTCCAAGCTTCCGCCTCCAATGCCATGCATCATTTATAAATTCCTTAGATCCAGTAATACAGCCAGCTACCACATCATTATGTCCTGCAAGATATTTAGTCATGCTATGTACTACATAGTTTACTCCATCTATTAGGGGCTTGTAGAGTATAGGTGTTGTAAAAGTATTATCAACAGCAACAGGTATCTTAAGATCACGACATTTCTTAACTACTTCAGGTATATCTAAAACCCTTAACATAGGATTAGTTATTGTCTCAATAAATACCAGTGATATATTCTTATCAATCACGTCAATAAACTTCTCAGTACTGGGCTCTGCAAGTATGATTCTTATGTTGAATTTATTAAGATCTTGAGCTAGCTGAATTGTTGATCCATATGCTTCTTTAGGGAGAAGTACCGTAGATCCAGACTTAAGGATCGATATGAAAAGGCATGATATCGCAGCCATACCGCTTGAAAAACATAATGTGTCCCCACCACGTTCAAGCTTAGTAACTACATGTTCAACACATCTAACCGTGGGATTCTCTTCTCTAGAATACTTAAGGTCTAAACCTCTATCAGACCGTCTTGTATAGCCAGGCTGTTCAAAGATGGCTGTCTGATATATCGGAGGTATAAATACTCCAAGCTCTTCATCAAAGAAGTTGTGTCCATGTATAGCTGTAGTCTGATCTTTCATAACAGAGCTATAGTGAAGCTAAATAAAAACTTAATTGAAAACATTATTACTATTGGAATCAAGCCCATAATTAATTAGCTTTAAAAATGGTTGTAATAGCGCTAGGCTCAGCTTAGCCACAATGGGATTTAATGTACAATAGATTAAGACTTAAGCTTACCTAAATCCTAAGATTACTGGATACATTACCTAAGCTTACTAAGACCTTAATAAGCATAGCAACTTAAGTTAATGCAAATGTTATCTCGTTTATCTTAATTACGCAATATTTTTATAGATTTAGACATATCTAGTAGGGGAAACGGCGTAGATCCCACCGTGTAGAGAGCTTAGCTGAGGTTGAGCGTATGCTCAACTGTGAAGTTAAGAGTTAGCGGTGTGGATAAAGCCGTTTATGACCCATTTAACTGGCTTAAACTAGAAATAAAACCTTGATAATCATCTCTACGCCGAAGTATAAAACCGTTACTGCTAAGATTAGTAAGACTGTTTTATATATTTTCATGTTTATTCTACTTACTGAACCTATTGAAGATGTGAACGTTAACCATACATAGTCAAGCCATACATGAGCTATATAAAACATTATTAAACCTATAAGACTTAAATTCTTAAGAACCTCAAGAATAAGAGGTAAACCTACACCAATCCACCACGCTATAAAGTATGGGTTAAGTACTGATAATCCTATACCTACAGCTATAGCTGGCTTACATCCTCCACTCTTTGAGTTATATGATAACTTGGGATTTAAAGAATCTCTAAATGTAAGCATCGCAAAGAACATTAGGAACAACCCGCCTACTAATCCTAACATTATTCTTACCCATGACTGGGTTAAAAATATACCAATACCGTAGACTATTAGCAGTACAAGAGGAAACTCAACAATCATATGCCCAAATGCAATACCAACTCCCGCCTTCCAGCTATTCTTAACTCCTAAAGCTATAGAGGATGCTGTTAAAGGACCTGGAGCAAGAACACCTGAAGCACTTATAGTAATGACTTTAAGGATAGCGCTGAAATCCATAGAGTTTAAGTATTTCACTCAATATAAACTCTTCTAAGCACATAAATGTCCTGTAAACTTAAGCAAATCGTTAACGCATATAAATAATCATTAATATAAGCAGTTAGAGTATCTAGGGCTTATTATGGATCTTACGTTCTAGAAAGTGTTTTACCCTATTCCTTGTTTCTTCGTTTACTATGTATAAAGCCAACTCTCTAAAAACCGTTTTATAATCCAGTAGCTCCATATATTTACTGTTAATACTCTTTATTACTCTAACTAGGGAATCTGGAATTAATGATAAATCTTCTACAAGCCTTTCCACATAGCCTTCAACTTCATCTCTCTTCATAACCGCATTAATAATTCCAGCTTCGATAGCTTCCATAGCAGTTATAGGTTTACCTGTTAAAACCATCTCTAAAAGTTTCTTACGGGGTACTGATGTTAATCCAATACCTAAAGCAATTGCTGGACCAATACCTAGCCTTCCCTGTGAAAGCATAAAGCATGAATTCTCAACAGCAATAGCTAGATCAGAAATAAGTACCAACTCCACCCCAACACCGTAACTTGGACCATTAACAACTGTAAGAATAGGCTTTGAAGATTTAAGTATTAACTCAAAAGTTTCTAATACATACTTATAGAATAAGGTTAGAGATTCATTGATTGTTGATGATGAAAATATATCGTTTAAATCCTCACCGGCACAGAATACCTCTCCACTACCAGTAAGAACTATTAGCTTAATGTTAGAATCATCATTAGCCCTCTTAATATATTCTTGAATAAGAATCCAGCTTTCTCTATCAAGTGAATTAAGCTTTTCAGGTCTGTTTAGAACTATCCATGCAGACTTATTTTTCACTATAAACAATACCTTATCCATTTGACCACCACTTTAAAGTAGCTAACTTAATACTTAAAACTAACTTTAAAATCTGTTAATACATTTAATTCTTAATAGAGAAGAGACAGCGTAAAGCCAATATGAATTCCAGTAGTGTAGTTAATAGAAGTACTGACAAGATTAACTGTTGAGTAATAATAAAAACCATAGCTATAACTATTATTGGAAGAATAACTAGTATGATTCCAGGTATGATAACTAATATAAGATTTGAAATTCTAGTATATAAGTTAACTGCTACAATAGCCTGTCCTAAAGGCTTACGTGCAAGTATTAGTAGTTCTATAATACTAGCAGCTGAAACTGCAGGTATCTGCATAACCCCCAAGATTAGGAGGAGAGGATTTGTTATACCTAGAATTAAAGTCATAGCTAAAAGAACTAATAGAGAAATCATGTAAATAAAAATTGTCAAAATAGTTTTGGATCCTATTAATGTCCTCTTTCTAATCGGAAGCGATCTCGTATAAGCTGAGGCAACAACCTCAACTGAGAAAAGCATTGGTGGAATAAGAACAGTTAGAATTGATGCTGTTACAACAACCCCCAATATGTAGAGTAATCCTATAATTTCTCCTCTAGACATCGTTAAAACAATTATAACCATTTGAACAGAAGGCAACATGAAAACACTCGTATAAGCTGGAGACCTTGAAGCAACTCTTAAATCTTTCTTAACCAATCCAAGCCATGGTGAGCTTACATTAATAGATAAATCCCCTACATTATTAACATGATGTAAATACTGACTAAATGAGGTGTTCACTATCATTATCTTCATCCAACTAATAGCGTAAACTATAAGCACGCAATATCCAATAATACTGGTTAATGATAAAGCTAGAATAAGTGGATTTCCAATTTGGGTGAATGTAGCATAAAAAATTAGAAACCCGAAAGCAAACGGATATGTTACAGCAAGTATAAAAATTAATGGTAAAGGTATTTCCATCGACGCTAAAACCATCTTAATTATATCACTTGCAAAGTTCATCAAAATATAAATTCCAAGAGTGGGTAGGATCCATATTAACATATAAATGACTCTTAGAATATTTCTCCATATAGACCTACTACCAACAGCTATCTTCATATAGAAAAACCTAGCTAAGGCCATTACTAAAGCTAAAGCAAAAACCTCCGTAACAATAATTGAAAATAGGGAAGCTAAACTGCCAATAACTGAACATGTAGTGTAAATATATACTAAAGGAAAAACTAACAGTGCAGTTATAAGTGGAGCATCAAATATCTTAATAAATGTGAAAAACATAATTAATGAAATATCTTTTCTATCTAGTGGAAAAGACTTTAAAATTTCAATGGTTTTCGTAGATATAAATGATGTAGTCATCTGTAAACCCATAAAGACTATGAAGAAAAGTATAACAGCAAGATAAACTGAAATAATACTTACTACAGTAAGCTCTATATTAGAAATATTTACTTGTTTAGATAATAGGAAAACAGTAGCAATAGCGAATCCAGCTATGAAAATCGATGTTAAAATCTTTCCAAGCCATGTATTCAACTTAACACTACTAACTAGTTTTCTAATACTGGATTCACTTCTCTGTGGGTATAAGGCGCCTAAATGTAAAGCAAAAATCGACTGGAATGCTACTTCCTTATATACTACACTTGATATATGCCATAACCTGTAAAGATTAGATAACACTTCAAATCCTCTCTAGGGCTTTAACAATTTCTCTCAAATCATTCTCTTGCTCAGTAACTTTCAGAAATACATCCTCTAATGATCCTTCTACACTCTTCACCAGCTTCTTCAACTCATCTATAGTTCCTTCCCCTATCAGCTTACCTCTATTGATAATTCCTACTCTAGTACAAAGCTTCTCAGCTATTTCCATAATATGTGTAGATAAAATAACAGCACCACCCTTCCTTGTATGAATCAATATAAGTTCTTTAAGTATTCTTGATGATCGAGCATCTAAACCATTTAATGGTTCATCGAGAACTAGGAGAGGAGGATCATGAAGGAGCGCAGCTATCACAGCGACCTTCTGCTTAGTACCCATAGATAAAGCAGCAATAGGAGTATCAAAATATTCCTTAAGATTGAAGGCAGATACTAACTGACTAAGTCTTAAATTAACCACTTTAGAATTTAGTTTTCTTACAGAAGCTATAAATTCGAAAAACTCTCTTGGAGTAAGAGAATCCAGTAAAACTATGCTTTCAGGTACATAGCCTATCAAGCTCTTTACAGCTATCTCATTTGAGATAGGATAGCCGAAAACCTCTACATATCCAGATGTAGGCTCAAGAACTCCTGCAAGTACTTTAATAGTGCTTGTCTTACCGGCTCCATTAGGTCCAAGCAAACCATAAACCTCTCCGCTCCTAACTTGAAATGTAAGACCATTAACAGCCATTATTGAACCATAAGATACTACAAGATTTTCAACTTTAACAGCTATGTCATAGCTAGACATAGATATCAAATCTTACAATAATATTAATATCATTAATTACTTAAACAATACATCTTAATAAAACTTTATCTAAATCCTGAATTGCTTTACAAATTCCTGATTTCGTCTTGAGTAAGGAATTACTTTAGATATTAAAAGTTACAGTTTATAAGTTGTTAGAAGACCATTATAATAGTTGTAACTATGAAGTGGTTATTTTACAATTATGATTAAGATAATGAATTTTAACTCAATCTAGACTATTAGAAGTATTAGGTGATATTTATTGTTGGATTATGGTGATTTGTGGAATTCTATATATTAGATTTCAGATAATTAGTTTCAGTATGTATCATACTTGTAGTTTATTTGAAGGATTTTAGAAGAGGCCTGAATCATAGGAAGACTTAACCATCAACTTAAATAATATAGTTTCAAATAATTCTGTAAAGAAATAAGTATAAAAGTTTCATGAATTATTATAGCTTTGTTAACTTTAGCTTTATTTGGGTTTTTCTCCTTTATTTATGGTGTTAATATATCTAAGATCATTAAGTTTGTTAGGAGAGGATTCCATTTACTTTAGTTGTTATGGTGCTTATATGTTTTCGTTCATCTAGGATAGCTTCAAATATTTAGGTTTTATTGTTATTAGAAGTATCTATATTAATGGTTTAAGTCTTTAAGCTATTTGAGTTTGATAGGAGGGGTTAAAATAGTTATGGTTTCCTTGTGAGGATAAGAATACCATTTATATTTGTAGACTTTATTAATTCATTTCTCTGGATGTAGTTTGGGTGGGAACTAGTAAGATTTTGGCTATTATTATGAGACTATACATAGGTGGATTCATGAATTGTTTATATTGGTTAGGGGGTTATGTTGGTAAGCATAATACTAAGTCATTATTGTATGATATTGGTTACATTGAGAGTAAGCATAAAAGAATAATATGCATACATTTATTGTTCTCACATAGTAATCTGATACCTAATTCTTAAGGTTTAAGGAGAGGTACTGTATCAAAATAGTTACCATTGATCATCTACAATGCTATATTTATGCAGCTAAGCTAATAGTTTAGGCATTATAGAGTTGATGGATGTTAAATGGTTGAAAGAGCATATGAAACATTCAGAGGTTTCATGAGGAAAATGATTAATACATACGGTAGATATAGAAGCCATTAAAATGCGTTAATAGAATAATGTATACATAACATATAATTTGGTAAGATCATGTACCACTAACAATCAAACAGTAAAAAGAAAAATAAGGATATAGATAAAATCCTAATAAGAGAAGTTAAAAATAATGTAAAACATCTAAAGTTGGTAGGTCAGCTCAATATCAGACATGACAACTTAACATATTGTGGCTTTCTTCTTAAGTTGTCATGTCTTCAATATTTAGCAAAAAAGTATTTTAATCCCTAATATATTCAAACTAAACTAGAGGTGACTGGAATTCTCATATAATCCATTAGAAATTGAAAAGAGGCAGCAGAAGAGATGGCTTGAAGCTAGAGTTTTCGAATCTGACCCTAATTCTAGTAAGCCTAAGTATTTTATAACAGTAGCTTATCCGTATCCTAATTCTCCACAGCATATTGGTCATTTGAGAACATATGCTTTAGCTGATGTTCATGCTAGGTATATGAGGCAGAAAGGCTATGAGGTTTTACTACCATTAGGATTTCACTATACAGGTACACCTGTATTGTCTATGGCTAAGCGTTTAAAGAGTGGAGATGAAGAGCTTAAAAGAGACTTCATTAATATCTATAGGGTTCCACCTGAAGTTTTAGAGACGTTTACCGAGCCTATCAATATTGCCAGGTATTTCCATCATGAAATTAAGCAGGGTATGATTGAAGCAGGCTATTCTATAGATTGGAGGAGAGAGTTTACAACCATTGATCCTGCATATAATAAATTTATTGAGTGGCAGTTTAGGAGACTTCATAAACTTGGCTATATAACTAAGGGTTCTCATCCTGTTGGATGGTGTCCAAGCTGTGGTAATCCTGTAGGCCAGCATGATACTAGAGGTGATGTAGAGCCTGAAGTTTCAGAGTTTACATTAATAAAGTTTATACATGGCGAATCATATCTACCTACAGCTACTCTTAGACCTGAAACCGTTTTCGGCGTTACTAACGTATGGATTCATCCTGAATCCATATATGTTAAAGCTAGAGTTGATGGTGAGTTTTGGATTATAAGTAGGGATGTTGTTGAAAAGTTTAAACTTTTAGGTAAAGAGGTTAATGTATTAGAGGAGTTTAATGGTAAGGTTCTTATTGGTAAGTACGTTTTAAATCCTGTTACAGGATTAAGAATCCCCATTCTACCAGGGTTTTTTGTTGATCCTAAGGCTGGAAGTGGTGTTGTTATGAGTGTACCTGCACATGCTCCATATGATTATGTGGCCTTGGAGGAATTGAAGGAACATAGTGAACTAATTAAACGGTATAATTTAAATGTAGATGATATTAAATCTATTAAGCCTATACCTGTTATAAGGCTGGAGGGCTATTCAGAGATTCCTGCTGAAGACATTGTTAAAAGATTTAATATAAAGGATCAGAAAGACTCTAAGCTTGAAGATGCGACAGTAGAGGTTTATAGTAGTGAATTCCATAAGGGTTTTATGAGGGAAAATACTGGTGTATACTCTAATCTGCCAGTGTCTGAAGCTAAGGAGATGGTGAGAAGAGATTTAGTTAAGGATGGTAAAGCAGAAATATTGTTTGAACTTATAAATAGACCAATATACTGTAGATGTGGCTCTGAAGTTACTGTTAAGGTGTTTAAAGATCAGTGGTTTATTAATTATAGTGACGAGAAATGGAAGGCTATGGTTAAGGAATGTCTAGAAAGTATGAGTATTATCCCTGAAGCTCTAAGATTAGAGTTTATTAATGTTGTTGACTGGCTTAAGGAGAAAGCTTGTGCAAGAAGGAGTGGATTAGGGACGAAGCTACCGTGGGATCCAGACTGGATTATTGAATCCCTCTCAGACTCTACTATATATATGGCTTACTACATTATTGCTAAATACGTAAATATCCACAATCTAGATCCTAATAGGCTTAATGATGAATTTTTCGACTATGTATTCTTAGGTATTGGCGATGTTGATAGTATAGCTAGAGAGGTTGGAGTGGATTCTAATCTAATTAAGGATATTAGAAATGAGTTTCTATACTATTATCCATTAGATAGCCGTCACTCCGGTAGGGATCTAGTATGGAATCACTTAACATACTTTATATTTAATCATGTAGCAATATTTCCAAGAGAGCTTTGGCCTCGTCAAATTGTTGTTAATGGTAGTGTATTGATGATGGGGCAGAAAATGAGTAAATCTATGGGAAATATAATACCTTTAAGAGATGCTATTAAGGAGTATGGCGCAGATGTATTGAGAATGGCTATTCTAAGTGTTGCCGGTCTTCTACAGGATGTTGATTTCAGTCCAGCACTTGCTAAATCTATTCGTGAATGGATTGATGGATTCTTTAAGGAGTCTATTGAGCTTATTGAAGCCTATAAGAGTATGAGAATTAAACCTAAATTTGAAAGTATTGATGAATGGATGATAAGTAGGCTTCAGAAACATATTATTGAGGCTTCAAAGGCTATGGAGGTTCTTGAGGTTCGAGATTCTATTCTCCATGCAGCCTACTTACTAGATAAAGATATTCAATGGTATAAAAAGCGGGCAATGTTGGATGAATCTAATGAGGAGAGAAAGGTGGCTATTATAAATACATTGTATCAAGTTCTCCATACTAGAGTGAGAATGCTTGCCCCTATTATTCCACATGTATGTGAGGAATTGTGGAGCTTAATGGGTGAGGAAGGTTTTGTTTCACTCGCTAGGTGGCCTGAGCCTGACGAATCTAAAATCAACATCAGAGCTGAGCTTACTGAAGACTATATTATGAAGGTTATTGAAGATACCGGTAAAATCTTTGAAATTCTTAAAGTAAAGCCTAGCAAGATATATTATTATACCACTCATAAATGGAGGCAGAGAATGTTTCTAAAGATTCTTGAAATGATTGGTAGAGGCGTAAAGTCTAAAAGTGATATTATTAGAGAACTTTTAAAGGATTCTGTGTTTAAAGAACATGTTAAGGATATTTCTAGGCTTGTTGATAGAATGATGGATATAGCATTAACAACCATTAATAGAGAAGCAGTTATTAAAAACCCAATAGATGAATATAAAATACTTAGTGAAGCATGCAAATTCTTAGAGAAAGAATTTGGTTGTGAAGTAAGAGTTTATAGAGCTGATGATGCTGAAAAATACGACCCCCAAAATAAAGCTGAACAAGCAATACCATTTAGACCAGCAATCTATGTTGAATAACTAATACTTCAAGCATTTTAACAGCTTATGTATATAATAGAAGCTTTATAACTTATTAAATATTCACTAGAGATTTTCTTATTCTGTTCTAATTCACGTTAAGCTGTAAAGTATAAGTTAAAATGTTTAATTATGCTATATTTTTCTTAAGTCCACCTTAACCTCTCTATCTTTAACCTCTACTATTGAATAGTAGCCTTTAAACGCTGGACCAGGGTTAACAATTACTGTCTTATTGATTTTATCAATCCCTCTTGCCTCATGTACATGTCCACTAAAGCTTGCTATAGGTTGTTTAGTCTCTATAATTCTTCTTAACTCAATACTTCCAATATGAGTTCCAAATCTTGTTTTATCAATAGCTGTATTTCTAGGTGGACAATGCGTAATTAGAACTACATTATTTGATAATGTGAGAAATGCTTTCTCTAGTAGGCTTTTAAATTCCTCTTCGGATAATTCGAACGGTGTATTAAATGGACCTACTATAGCTCCTCCAATACCAGCAAACATTAAATTATTAAATGTAGTATGTACTCCATGTAAGCATTTCGTATTCGGGACATTGATGTTTGATGTAAGGCTTGGAGAATCCATGTTTCCAGGTACATAGAATACTGGAATATTAAATTCCGTAAGATAAGTTAATATACGGGAAGCTATAGGTATGAATGGACCGTCAGCAAGATCACCACAAACAATTATGGCATCACAATTCTCCTCCATAGCTATTCTTGATATTGATGCTGCTGGAAGCTCTCTACCATGGAAATCCGATGAAACCAAGAGCTTCATACTCTAAAATATAGAAGGAATCCAATTAAATATTACCGTTTAATAGCCTATCTAAATTCATTAAATCCTAACTTTCTCTTAACTTACTGTAAATCCTGAGCATAGAGAAAGTGTTTAACTGCTTATTAATTTTAGTTATCTACATGGCTTTACTATGATTTTCGATCCAACTTTCAATTTTAAAGCTTCTGAAGCATTTCCCTGATTAACTGATAGTTCAATATAGTTAAAGCTATTAGTAATTATAAGTAGCTCACCCTTTCCAACATCACTATATGCTTTAACCCATGGAATCTCATATCGTATCCTATCAATTTCAACACTAACCAAATTTCCTTCCTCAATACCTAATAATCTAAGACTATTAGGATGAATATTAGTTACAGCATTACCGAAACTATCAATATAAATTACTTCCCCAATAATTTCTCCATTATGAGTTTCAGACTTACTAATTTCAATACTAACAATACTTTTAACACTAATCCTCCTTCCAACATCTTCTATTGGTTTCCCCATGGATATACGTGCAGCTACAGGCGCAAAAACATCTCTACCATGAAAAGTTCTTGAAACTACTGGTAGAGTATACTTCTCAACCTCATAAACATCAACGACACCATCATCAAACGCTGCAGGAGTAAGAATACCATTATCAGGGCCAATAAAAATATAGTTACTAGTCTTGATAGCTATAGCTCTCCTCATTGAGCCCACACCAGGATCAACAACTACAACAAACACTGTTCCTTTAGGAAAATACTTATAACAGCTCTTCAATATCAATGCGCCTTGAATAACTTGATACTTACCTATACCATGTGTAACATCAACAATCACTGCATTAGGATTTATTGATAATATAATTCCCTTCATAACACCAACATAAGGATCATCAACACCAAAATCTGTTAAAAGAGCAACAACACCCATAAACACAATTCTAAAGCATACTTAATAAATCTTTAAATTTAAATATTCTATAAGAATTAAATACATGCTGCGGGGGTCGCCAAGCCAGGTCAATTAATGACCAAAGGCGGCGGGTTCAGGACCCGCTGACGTAGGTCTTCGTGGGTTCAAATCCCACCCCCCGCATTAATTTACTAGCAAATTATAAATACTTGATTTTGCTTTATTCTTTCTAGTTGTTTGACGAGGCCTGACAGGGGTAAGACGCGTACGATTAAGGATCGCGCCGTTTATGCGTATTTGCCTAGTTCGGAGATGGTTGAGGATTCTAATCCGACGTGAGGAGGACGAAGAAGGCTACTTAAGCCGTGCTGAACTTGTTAAGCATTTATGCAACGCCGAGGAGGAGTTGAAGAAGCTCCGTGAGGAGAACAGGCTTCTGAAGAGGCTTGCTGAGAATTTGGATAATGAGCTTAAGCGTTACAGGGCTCAGTCCTTCCTCCAAGAAGCCTTTGAGGGTGTGAGGCGGTTTGACAAGGACCTTATAGAACTTTTAAGGAAGGGTGGCTCTTATATGCAGGAGCAAATTTTTGACTCATCTAAACATAGACCCATCTGACGCGGAACTGGTTAGTTATGAATTCATAGAAGATACAATACCAAAATAGAGATGATAAAACATGCTTAAGTTAACAAAGCCATTTAGTTTAGTTAAGTTTTTAAGTATTAATTTTTAGTAGTTATGGAGAGTTTATGACAAGATATGAGGATGGCTTAAAGATCCGTAAAGAGGTTTTAGGGGATACCTATGTGGAGAATATATTGAGAGGCGTTACGGATTTTGATAGGGAACTTCAAGAAATAATAACGGAATACTGTTGGGGGCTTATTTGGAATAAAAATGCGATTCCAAGGAAATATAAGAGTCTCATAAATGTTGCATTGCTAGCTGCTCTGGGAAAAAGTAATGAGCTAAGGATACACGTTAAAGGAGCTATTAGAAATGGATGTTCAAAGGAAGAAATAAAGGAAGCACTACTGCAGGCAATGATTTATGCTGGTGTTCCGGTAGGTGTTGAAGGATTTAGAATAGCTCGGGAGGCTATAAGAGAAATGGAGGAGGAGGGATGGCATGTATAGCGGGAAAATCATAATAGGATTTATTGGTTTAGGTAATATGGGTAATCCTATGACAAAGAGACTTATAGATGCGGGATTTAGGATTGTAGTTCATGATATTAGAAGGGAGGCTATGAGGGAATTTCATGATAAAGGTATTATGTGTTTAAACAGCCCTAGGGAGGTAGCTCAGCTAGCTAATGTCGTATTAGCTAGTCTTCCCGGACCTAGGGAGGTTAAAGAGGTGGTAACAGGTGTAAATGGGTTAATTCACGGTGAGAAAATGGATACATTCATAGATCTTTCAACAACAGGAGTAAAAACAGCTAGAGAGGTTTCTAAAGCATTAAGGGAAAAGGGAAAGGAGATGCTGGATGCTCCTGTAAGTGGTGGAGTAGAGGGGGCAAAAAAAGGAACTTTAACCATCATGGTTTCAGGAAGTAAAGACATATATCTGAAATATCTCCCTATTTTAAGCATTATAGGTAAAAACATCTACTATGTTAGTGAGAAACCGGGATCAGCTCAAGCAATGAAACTCATTAACAATATGCTTTCAGCGATGGCTTTAGTTGCTACTTCAGAGAGCATAGTACTAGGGTTAAGCGAGGGAATAGATATTAATACAATGATTGACATTCTTAATGTAAGTAGCGGTAGGAATAGTGCAACTCAGGATAAGTTTCCAAAAAGCATAATTCCAGGAACTTTTGATTACGGCTTTAAGCTTGGATTAATGGTTAAGGATTTAGAGCTCTATGAAGAGGAACTTAAAGAGAGGCTGAATCCTATTATAAGCAATCATCTACTTGATATCTGGAAAAAAGCTGAAGAAAAGTATGGAGCAAACGTGGACTTCACATGGATTTTTAAATACGTATCTGAATCTATGAAGCTTTAAACATAGAAGTAATCATGATTCTTAGTCATCACTATTATGGATTTCATAACTCTATGCTTTTCCTAAATTATAAACGTTCATTTTAAAAGCTATTAGGTAGAAACAATCGAGTACGAGATGTAAAAGTACGGTTATGACACTAATAGTAAAACCTATGTTTCTAATAAGTGAAATTATATTGGGTTTTACATATATTTCTCCAGAGCTATACGAGGTTTAGATGGATTTAAGTTTATCATCAACTTCTTAGATCTTACTATGAATTTCACTACTATGCCTAATCCTGTCTAAAATCTCCCTACCAAGTAGTAAAATTCCATTTTCTATAGCGTCTTTTACAAATTGATTTCCTCTTTTTATAGACTCTAAAGCTTCATCGTAAGTGTACATTGTTATTTCTACATTTACATCTTTAACAGCTTTCAATAACGTTCTATAATTAATTTTTTCAACTATTAGAAACATGTCAATATCATTCATATCACGAATAAACTTACCTCTTGCAATGGAGCCGGCTAAAATAATAGCTTTTGGCTTAAGTTTCTCTATAATTTCATTAACAAGTACTTTTAAATCATTTTCCAGATCAGTTATTGATGGATTATTCTTTACAATTCTTCTCAATATGGTTTAGCATATTCAATTATCCTCTTTGCATAGTTAAGGGCTTCTTAGCATCATCTCTTCTATAATGTCTACATGATGCTCCATATGGCCATGCATTTGGATACCTTGTTGGAATATAATACCTATCTAAACCTCACCCATCTCAATAAGGTTTTCTGAAGCGTTAATTCTTCCTAAAAGCTCAGATACACTATGAATTTCATCATATTTACCATATTTTACCATAGATAATGCCTTAAGAGCTTTCTCAGCAGCTTGTTGAGATAAAAAGCATATCTTACTATATTTTCTCCTCCCTTAACAAAATCTCAGCAGATGACAAGCCATCCTCATCCTCATCAAGCCAATCTCCATATCTATGGAGATAACGACGGCTTCACTAAATCCACTAATGATAGAATAACATCACCGCCTATTTAAAATTTACCAGTAAATTAGTGGGCTTTGTTAACTTAAGCATGTTTTATCATCTCTATTTTGGTATTGTATCTTCTATGAATTCTTAGCTTTTATTTCCCTATTAATCCATGTTTGCTTAGTATGTATATTATTGATTATAAGCATTAATACATGTTCACCATCACATTTATCCTTCATACATGGTATATAATTATCAAATACTCTATCCTTAACATACTGTATTATTCTCTCCATTAGATTCCTAACTTCTAAACTATATAATGTTTTAATTTTGATATTCTGCATGATGCTTATAGTATTGAGCACCATCACTTAATACAACTATATTAACCGCAGATAGCTCTAATTTTCTAAGGAATGTTAGTGATGTAAGTATGTTTACAACATCACAAACCCATACATATAGAATCCTCCTCAATAATGGCTCAAACGAACATAAACAATCTTCCTCATAGATCCCACATTAATAATAGTATCATCAACCATAAATTCTAACATCCCCCTATCAAAATCAATAGAAGATTAAGATAAACCACGATAATATAGATACTTCTAGTAACGATAAAGCTTAGAATATCTGAAGCCATTCTAGATGAATGGAAATATATAAGCACCATAACAACTAAAGTAAATGAAATCCTCTCCCTACAAACTTAACAAATTTAACCATAAACACACCATAAACAAGGGAGAGAACTCCCAAATAAATCTAAAGTTAACAAAGCCGTTCCAAACGCTAAATGCTATGCAGTTCTTAGATTTAAGCGAAAAACTTATTTAATGTTGGTCTCATATAGTTCGGTGTCTCTGTGTCTCTTAAACCACTAACTAAGCCTATACCCCCTAAGGTATTCGGAACTCTTCTTACAAATATTGTTAAGAAAGGTTTATGCTGTGGATGTGGTAACTGTGTTGCTGCTTGCCCAGTTATGGCTTTAACAATGAGGGAGGAAACACCGACAATGACAGGTATCTGTGTAACATGTGAAATATGTTATTATCAGTGTCCTAAAGTGGATTTCCCATATGAAAAATATGAAGAGATTTTATTTGGACGTAAACGTAAATTTGATGAATTAATAGGAGTAGTTAGAGGAGTATATACTGCTAGAGCTATTAATGAAGAATTTAGAAGTAGGGGCACTGATGGAGGATTTGTAACTGCTCTACTTTCATATCTACTTAAAAGCGGAGTTATAGATGGAGCTGTAGTTTGTGGTGTAGACTCTAAGGAGTATTGGAAAGCTATTCCTATACTGGCGGTAAGTGATAAAGATTTAATTGAAGCTGCAGGTACTAAGTATACTTCAGCACCAATGATGCTTGGCTTAGCTGAAGCTGTAAGAGATTATGGTAAGGAATCGCTAGCGTTTGTAGGGACGGGATGTAGAATTGAAGCGTTGAGAAAGTCTCAGTTTGAAGTAAAGAACTATTACTGGTGGGGTAAACGGGTGAAGGTAGCTATTGGACTATTCTGTTTTGAAAGCTTTCATGATAGAATATTAAGGGAATACCTACCAAGTAAAGGAGTGGATTTAAGTAAAGTTTCAAAGTTTCATATAACTAAGGGAAGATTTCTTGTATATTCAGAAGGTAAAGTATTACTTAGATTACCGTTAAAGGAAGTAGCGCAATATGCGCTTTCATCATGTTCTACATGTACAAATGTAACAAATGAGTATGCAGATATATCTGTAGGTGGTGCTGGAAGCCCTGATGGATGGAATACAGTAATATTAAGAAGTGAAGTCGGCGAAAAACTGTTTAAAGCAGCTGTTGAGGCAGGATTTATTGAAGCAACAACAATATCGAATGAAGGAATGGAGGCAGTGATAAAACTAGCTGGATTAAAAAAGAAGAAAGAACATTAAATCAGCTGAAACATAATCATATTTTATAACCAATACTGCATAAATATAAACATTTTAGAAAATCTATAACATCACTATATTTTATTAAAACGATTTAGTTTTCCTATTTACAGTTAGCTTTGTTAACTTTAGCTTTATTTTGGAGCACTCTTTTTATTTATGGCGAATCTATATTATGGTTTATCTAAACTTCTATTGATAGGAGAGATGTTAAGATTGTTATGGTTGATGATATTATTATAATTGTAGGCTCTATGAAGAAGATTATTATGTTGCTAATCCATGTTGAGAAGAATTCTATATATGGGTTTGCGATGTTGTGAATACATTTACATCAGTCTTGCGGGATCCAATTACTGAGAATGCAACATCATTTCATCAGTTACTGCTTTCGATGCTCCTTTAAAGTCTACTAATAACACTCATCACTATAGGGCATCATGTAAAATACTGAATAATAAAATGAATTATATGGTTTAGAAGTTAAGAATTTAATGTAGAGAATCATACAGTATATTAGGATAGAACTAAACTATTCGATAACTACATACCATGTATGAAGGATGAGTGTGATGGTGAACATGTATTAATGTCTAGGAATTAATAGC
>Ga0209394_1000418_pt1 | contig 34351 bp, 35 predicted proteins | sample JNZ201metaG_FD_184122 | JGI IMG/M metagenome (GOLD analysis project Ga0209394, IMG submission 184122) | Hot spring microbial communities from Jinze hot spring, China to study Microbial Dark Matter (Phase II) - JNZ 20120812A (SPAdes) (version 3) ...
TGGCGCCGGGGGTGGGATTTGAACCCACGCGGCCCAGATTGGGCCACAGGCTTTCTAACACTTCCCGGTCTCCAGGCCTGAGCTTGTATTTATCTCTCTTTTATGATCTGCTCCCTACCGGATTCCCCGCCGCTGTTTTGGCTCTAGGAGACCCCGGCTCCAAGATATATCTTTATTTGTGTTAGTCTATTTAAACTGTTTGATTTATTTCCAGAGTTTAGGATATGTTCCTCTGGGCATTAGGACCCTGTCTGTTCTAACCATTATTCCGTGGGTGGCTTTCAGGATTTCCTCCGTGCTTGCTATGGCCGTTCCGAGGGCTACTGCCTCACCCTTCAGTGTGAATATGGCGACTTTATCGGAGGGCTTTATTCCAGACTCCACATGCGTTATTCCGGGAGCAGTTAAGTGTGCGCCGTGACAAACAGCGTCTACGGCTGAGTCTCTAATGAAGATTTTAGGCATGAAGTCAAGGGCTCTCTCCATTGGAAGAATAAATTTCCTGAGTATCTTTATGTCATTTGTCTCAAGCCACTTATTGTAAAGGTATAATGTATCGTGTAACGTAACTATATTATTCTCAGTGAATGGGCCGGCTCTTATTCTGCGCAGCTCATGCATATGTGCGCCGCAACCTAAAGCTCTGCCTATGTCAAATACGAGCTTCCTAATGTATGTTCCAGCCTCGCATCCAACCTTAAACAGGATGTTTCTGCCCTCTATCTCCAATATGTCTAAGTAATAGATTGTTCTTGTGCGCAGAACTTTCTTTACTGATGCCCTAGCTGGTGGCCTCTGATAAATTTTGCCCTTAAACTCATCGAATACTTCCCTAATTCTCCTCTCTGACATATCCTTATGGAGCTTCATCACACCAACATACTCTTTGCCAGCTATTAGTAATGCTTGTATAACCTTGGTTGCCTCCTCTAGGGCTATGGGCAGAACGCCGGTCACTTTGGGATCTCCACGCCAATAATCTAAGCTAGGGGCTGTAAGGGCTCTAGGGTCCCTCCGTGACCGGCATGCTCAATATTTAGTATGCGTTTAACCCATGCTGTAACCTCATGGCTTGATGGACCTGGCGGCTTGTCCAAGTTTATTATGCCGAATTTTATTATGTCTGGGTATGGGCGTTCCTCAGGCTTACATCCATACCGTGGGTCTGTCTCATCATCAGACTTTGTTAGCAGCTCCCGCTTTACATCCCATGGGGCCTTTTCCTGCATTCTATCCCACCATTAGAATAATTTAAGTCTGGGCTTTTGCTTCCCTAACCTCCTTAACCTGCATATATTCCTCGAGCATTCCAGATTCGACTAGAGCTTTATAAACCTCCTCATCAGACGCCCCTCTTCTTACCTTCAGAACCTTCTCCGTTGGTTTTAGATGGTTTATGTTGACGCGTCTCCGCCTAACTCCAGTAACATTTTTTGGGCCGGTAATAAGTACAAAATTTTTATCTATTATGTCGAGTATTACGCATCGCCTGCCAGACTCCCTACCTCTAACCTTAACGCAGACCCTGCCAATCTCTATTGCCGGCATTTAACATCACCAACCTTCCCTCTTCTTTCAAGTAAACTCTGACTTATATTCGTTTATCTAAGCCTAGGCGATTTTACGGGTTTCTCCATTAAGAGCCTTTTTTCTCCGCGAGTCCCATCCCTGAAGTGTGGTTTTCTGAGAACTGAATCGCCACTCTTTTCGATTTCTCTAACTTCGTCTGCTAGTCTAGCGGCTACCCTCATAATTTCATGTGCTGCTGCGACCAGCGGGATATATTCTTCAGGCTCATGTAGCTTAAAACAAGCCTCAAAAGTTATGTTAGAAACTTGCTTGGCGAGCTCATATGCCGCTATAGCTTTGGCCTTAGCGTAGGGGTTCGAGAGGCCCGCTGCTTCAACTGCCCGCCTACTGTCAACTATTAATTTCGGTAATGGAGGCTTCTCGCCATATTTTATGGCATTAATAGCCTTATCCAGCTCTTCGACAATAATATTTAGTACTCCTGTCACAGCTAAGACCCTTATAATGTCAGAGTTATATAGAGCCATCTCAACGGGGTCGAGAAACTCTCTCCTCGCACCTATCATTGAGTCTGCTTCAACAATTATGTATCCAAAACCATATTCTTCAAGCTCTTTAATAATTCTCCTTGCTGGGCTATCCGATATTACTATAACAGGCTTGTTAGAAGATCTAAGAATCTTGCGCGCTTCAGCCGGTCCTTGAGTTGTCTGCGCCGGCCCAATAAATATTATTAAGTCGATATTCATCTTCAGAATATATTCCGCCCCCTCAATGCAAGCTTCTGGAGTGACCTTAGAGCCGGAGCCGACAACCTTAACTTGAATATCTTCCCTATCAGCCCTTTCATCGAGAATGAACTCCAGTAGCGGTAAAGAGCCTAAGCAGCCAGCTTTTAACACTCCAATTTTAACGACTTCGCTCATACTCATTCACCACAATGTTAATAATGATGCCATTAATGCTACAGGCCTATTCCTATTAATATTTTTCTTAAACTATAACGCTTCTATGAAACACGCTTAAGTTACAGAAAGCATCTCCTAAATATGGAGACAATAGTTTTAGACTATTTTTGGTGACGAAAATTTTGACATGCCCCTTTTTCTCAGCACAGTTATTAGATCGTTTAATATTGCTGAAATAGTTTCTTTCCCGGCTCCATAACCTACAAGGGTTATCTCTCTTGCTAAGTCCGTCTCGATATGAATTGCATTCAATGTTCCATGTACGCATATTGGGTGATTTATTGGAACCAGTTTGGGTGCAACCTCGAGCCCCCTATCTATTGTGCCGATTAGCTTTATTGCGTAATTCGCCCTCTTCGCTAAGCTTATAGCCTCCTGAGTTATGCCACGTATGCCAACTATTCTGACGTCATTCAGTCTCGCTTCTCGCCCCATGAGGGCGTTCGCCAAAATAACTAACTTACAGGCAGCGTCTATGCCGTCTATATCGTAGGACGGATCTCTCTCCGCTATACCCTTCTCCTGAGCCTCTTTAAGGGCGATTTCAAAGCTAATCTCCTCAAAGAACATTCTGGAGAGAATGTAATTTGTTGTCCCATTTAGAATGCCTGATAACCTGACTATTTTATCGCCTTGCAGACACTCTCTAACCAGGGAGAACACAGGGATCGCCCCAGCGACAGCACCTTCATAGAGTAGGGCACATTCATTTCTCTCCGCTAAGTTCATAAGCTCCCTAAATGCCAAGACAAGTGGACCTTTATTGGGTGTAATAACGTGTATACCCCTACTTAATGCAAGCCTAATGTGCGTCAGACCCGGTTCACCATCCTTGATGTTTGTTGGTGTTGCCTCAACCATTATGTCGCATAAATTCTGGCCGAGTAGATCTAAAGCTGTTCCACCAAGCTTATAGTCTCTATGCTCTGAGAGCCTAGTAATCTTGTTAAGATCATCAATATCTATACCCTTACCATTATATAGGTAGCCTTTACTATCCACGATACCAACGACCTTAAAATCCCTATCAATGCTCCTCAGAAAGCTCATCTTATCCCTTAAAGCCTTAACGAGCTCTCTTCCAATGAAGCCGAACCCAACTATTAAGAGCCTCATCCATTCTTCTCCTGCGCTTCAGTCTTTTAGTTTCAGGCGTATATTGGCGCTATTAATAGCGCATTCTGATCTTCAGCTAATCTCCTGAGATGGTCTACGAGAATATTAACAGCTTCTGCATGGGTTTCAACATCAAGTTTAATTGAAACTTTATTCAGACTCGGTGTTAAGATTTCTAAGCCTATTATTTCCACCCCCTCAATTCTCGACTCAATAATCTTCTTCAAATCCGTAATTCCAATTAATATAAATGTCAGCCTAACCTTCTCCACAACCTCCTCAGACTTTATCACCGCTATACCAAGATTCTTTAGCTCGTTTATCGCGTTCCTAAAGTTTTGTCGAGATGGAAAATCAACAACTAAGCTTACTGGAACATACCCTTCAACAGGCTTATCCCTCTCATGTATAATTGATATTATGTTTCCACCATTCTTTGCAATGGGTTCTAGGGCCCTAAGTAGCTGACCCGGCTTATCTGCGAGTGCAAGGGTCATATCAAACTTCAAGGGCTATCACATCCATGCTGAGCAAGCGCATAAACTTATAGTTCTGGAGATGGGCTCCTGAAGGTCCCGCCAGTATCTGCTGATTGAACAAAATACCAGTATCTCCTTAAGTATCCCTTAAAAATCTTTGGAGGCCTAGGCTTCCATGAAGATAGGCGCTGCTTGATTTCCTCATCGCTTAACTCGACATCCAGTCTCCTTGCAGGTATATCGATGCTTACAATATCTCCATCTTTTAGGGAAGCTATTGGGCCCCCTTCAGCCGCCTCTGGTGAAACGTGGCCTATACATGGCCCCCTAGTTGCGCCTGAGAACCTACCATCGGTTATCAGCGCAACTGAGTTACTTAAACCCATACCGGCTATAGCCGCTGTTGGTGAAAGCATCTCACGCATTCCAGGCCCACCCTTAGGCCCCTCATATCTTATGACGATCACATCACCACTATTAATTTCACGATTTAGAATAGCCTTCATAGCATCTTCCTCTGAATCAAATACTCTAGCCGGACCCCTATGAACTAGCATTCGTGGCGATATAGCTGTTGTCTTGGTCACAGCGCCCTTTGGCGCTAGGTTACCGAATAAAACCGCTATACCTCCCTCCCTATGTACTGGATTATCTAAGGGTCTAATGACTTCCGTGTCATATATTATAGCGTCCTTTATATTCTCGCCTACTGTCTTCCCAGTTACCGTTAATGCATCTAAATGTAGCCTTTCACCTAAAGTCTTCATAACTGCTGGTATACCGCCAGCAGCATCGAGCTCCTCCATATCATATGGACCGCTAGGTCTCATGTCACATATATGTGGGACTCTCCTAGCGATCTCATCGAACGTTCTAAGCGGCAACTCTACGCCAGCCTCTTCAGCAATAGCCTTAACGTGCAGGACAGCGTTTGTGGATCCTCCCAGCGCCATGTCAACTGCTATGGCGTTCTCGAAAGCCTTTCGGGTTAAGATTTCTGAGGGCTTAAGATCCTCCTTAACCATCTCAACTATCCTCTCGCCACTCTTCTTGGCTATACGAAGCTTCTTGGATGACACTGCCAGAGCTGTTGCGCATCCAGGAAGCGATAGGCCAAGCGCTTCGGCTACGCATGCCATTGTATTGGCAGTGTACATGCCATTACATGAGCCGCAGCTGGGGAAAGCGTAATCCTCTAGGACCTTTAACCCCTCTAAACTTATTTTTCCAGCTGAGTACTCACCTATAGCTTCAAATATTGCTGTTACGTCAACACGCCTGCGCCCATATCTGCCCGAAAGCATCGGGCCACCGGTCACAACTATCGCCGGAACATTTAGTCTTGCAGCCGCCATAATCATGCCCGGAGTTATCTTATCGCAGTTGGTTAATAGGACTAGGCCGTCGAAGTGATATGCTTCAGCCATGACCTCAATTGAGTCTGCAATGAGCTCTCTGGAGGGAAGCGAGTAATGCATGCCCTTATGCCCCATAGCCAATCCATCACATATTGCTATGGTATTAAACTCAAATGGAACACCGCCAGCTGCCCTAACACCAGCCTTAACGTACTGGACGAGCTTATCTAGGTGCATATGGCCCGGAACAAGATCCGTAAAGCTATTTGCTATGCCGATAAATGGCTTGCTGAAATCCTCATCTGTAACACCTAGACATTTCCAAATGGCCCTATGCGGGGCCCTCTCAACACCAAACTTAACGACATCGCTCCTCAAATCCACTAAGCCCCGCCACATTTAACAAATATTTACTTTATAAGCCGCTGATGTTAATAAAGTCTTTGCGGAACATGATTTAAAGGCAATATTTTTCCATCACTCAACCCATCCGCAAACCTTCCTAAGGAGATTCAAGAAATATTGGAAGTTTTCGAAAGAAACGTCTGGTGGAACGGCGTGATCGACGCCGGGGAAATAGCCGCCAGACTTTATTACTGGTGAAACTCTACTGACCTCTTGGTCTATGTCCCCCTTTGAGGATGCGAGCTTTCTCTTGTCGATGCCGCCCATCATTATAAGTTTAGGGTATTTACGCCTAAGAATATTGACGTCCATGCCTGCGGCAACTTCACATGGCGTTATCCCATTAACCCCTGTTTCCAGGAGATCTGGCAGGAGCGGCTCAAGGTTACCATCACTGTCAACGAAGATCACTTTGACGCCATTGCTTTTAAGGAAATCTATAATCTCTCTGTATGTCGGTGAGAGACGATCCCTGAAAAGCGCTGGTGAAATCATGGGCCCATGCTTATAAGCCATGTCCTCGTTCAGTATAACGTAGTCTACTTCCACTTCCTCTAGGGCTCTCTCCAGGGTTTTTGAGTGGAACTCGACGTATAGGTCTAGGATGTCATGAATTAAATCCTTCTCTTTAAAGAATGAGATCAGCGTTCTCTCAAGCCCCATCATGTCTCTAATCCACCAGAATGGGCCGCTGAAGCTCATGCTCACTAAATAGGCCCTGCCCCTCTCGTTAAGTCTTTTTGCCATTTCCCGCCATTTCGGCGGGTATCTCTCAGGCGAGTTGGGGTTATAGCGCTTTCTAATATTCTCAAAGTCGCTTCTCGTCTTAACTGGGAAATCAATAAATGTTCTTGTTGCGAAGCCGCTCCAGCCATCCTTCCAATCCTCTTGGAAGCCTATCTGCGTTACACCTAAACTATCTATCCAGATGCGGTACCGCTCATCCTCCCTAAGAACCCTATATTCGAATGGCGGTATGGGGCCTAAGTTCACTAGCGTTTCACTGGGCTCCCACTTAAATCCTTCGGAGGGGTGGGAGATTATATTAACGGAGTTCAGGCCGTAAACATCGAACCTAAAGTATTTTGAAGCGCTAAGACCGTATGGCAATCCTTCACTCCACCAGCGCTTAAGGGTTGCCGGCCTAATCTCCCATAGGGAGAGCGGAATCTTATCCGGTTTTCCAAAGAACGCAACTTCGAAAAACCTCTCTCTAACAGATAATCTTCGCTCTAGACTCATAGCGCTCCTCTCTGATGAGGAAGAAGCTAAAAATAAAACTGAAGTTAGTTACGTATATGTTTTATTGCAAGCCTACGTTTTTATCATAGCATAAGCCGCTGTGAACATTAGGTACGGCTCAAATATTGATGAATTATTCTCAGTGGCAGTCACTATTGTTCCGCCGACTGACGGCGGATAGTTAGCGAAATTATTGCCAAATGAAACCTTATTCTCTTACTCTTTGTTCCCATTACGCTTCCAAAAGCCCTCAGAGCGGCTGAATTGGGCGAATATATTTCCACTGGCTTCAAGACCTATGCTTATTCGCGTTGTGGGCCTCATCATCACCCGTCTCAGGGAAATATATTTCGCCTGAAGGAGCAGTTAACACCATAGAGGAGAACTGCAACAAGAAGGATTAGCAGCGTTAAAGCTACAATGAGCCTTATCTTCCTCAGCTTTGATCACAAAACATTAGGTAGGTTTGCTCAGCAGAATATGCGATGGTCTCGGGAACCGAAAGGCTTTTATATTAATCGCCAATATTTGCTTGTTTTGAGGTTGCCGTAAAATGGGGAATTGTTTTATTTAAGCCGGGAGGCTATTTACCAAAGAAGGTTAAAATTCTAGACACGACTCTACGCGATGGTGAACAGACTCCTGGAGTATCATTAACGCCCGATAAAAAGGTTTTAATCGCTAAGAAGCTCGATGAGATCGGAGTGGATATTATAGAGGCTGGCTTTGCAGCAGCATCTGAGGGTGAAGCTGAGGCTATAAAGCTTATAGCAAAGGAAAATTTGAGGGCTGAGATATGTAGCTTCGCTAGGGGCGTTAAAAGCGATATAGATGCTGCCCTAAAATGTGACGTAGATTCAATATTCCTTGTCATACCCGCATCAGACATTCATATAAGGCATAAGCTCAGAAAGACTAGAGAAGAAGTCTTAAAAATGGTTGAAGAATGCGTTGATTACGCCAAGGATCACGGTTTAGTGGTTGAGTTTGGACCTGAGGATTCCACAAGAAGCGACATAAACTTCCTTAAGGAGACCATTAATGCTGCGGTCAAAGCTGGCGCTGAGAGAGTTACACCGCCGGATACTGTTGGCATTTTAACTCCTGAGAAATCCTACGAACTCTTCTCCAACCTGAAAAGAGCATTCCCAAACGTACCCTTCGGCGTACACTGTCATGATGACTTCGGCTTAGCTGTAGCTAACACTTTAGCCGCATTAATGGCGGGCGCTGAGGAAGCTCATGTAACAGTTAATGGGCTTGGCGAGAGGGCTGGGAACGCAGCCCTAGAGGAGGTTGCCGTTGCGCTAAAGATACACTATGGTGTAGAAACTTCCATAAAGACCGAGCTGCTTTACGATTTATCGATGCTTGTCTCAAGATTGACTGGCATAGTTATTCAACCCAATAAAGCTATCGTCGGTGAAAACGCCTTCACCCATGAATCCGGCATACATACACACGCGATTCTATCCGAGCCAACAACATATGAAGCCATACCGCCTGAGCTTGTCGGCAGAAAGAGGCGAATAGTTGCTGGTAAACACGCGGGCTCACATGGTATAAGGGCGGCCCTAATGGAGATGGGGCTAAACCCAACCGAGGAGCAGCTTAAAGAGATATTTAAGAGGGTTAAGGAAGTTGGAGATAAGGGTAAGAGGGTTACTGACGCCGATCTTAAGGCGATAGCTGAAGCGGTTATGGGGATACCCTCAATCCAACCAATAAAGCTGGAGGAGCTAACCGTCGTAACGGGGAATAGTGTCACGCCAACAGCTTCTGTTAAACTTAATGTCAATGGGAGAACTATTATTGAAGCTGCCACAGGCGTCGGCCCAGTTGACGCCGCAATAAACGCCATAAGAAAGGCTGTTTCAGCAATAGAACCAATCCGCTTAGAAGAGTATTACGTTAAAGCTATAACTGGTGGAACGGACGCCGTGGTGGAGGTCATCGTCAGATTGCGTAAGGGAGATCAGGTAGCTACGGCGATGGGGGTTCATGAAGACATAGTTATGGCGAGCGTTAATGCAATGATAAGCGGTATAAATGTTTTAATGGGCAGCAACAGGACAAGTGGGCTAAGAAATGCAGCGCAATAATGGCCAAAAGATTTTTAAGTAACATCTGCAAATATTACATGCGTTTTCTTATCCCTTGGAGGGCGAAAAGTGAGGGATATACGGGTACGGAGGAATTGCTACCTCCACAGCGAATAACCACTTTCATAGCTTGAGCGCCATAAGAAGCATTCCTTTATCATTCTATGAGAAGTATCCAATAAAAATCGAGAGAATTACGGGGTGATTCTAGATGAGTAGAATGAGTGGAGCAAAGGCCTTAATAGAGGCTTTAAAGAGGGAAAAGGTTGAGGTTATATTCGGCATACCGGGTGGCGCAATCCTTCCAGTATACGATGCTCTCTATAACTCGGATATAAAGCATATTTTAATGAGACATGAGCAGTGCGCAGCCCATGCAGCTGATGGGTATGCTAGGGCTAGTGGCAGAGTCGGCGTCTGCATGTCCACGTCCGGTCCAGGGGCAACAAATCTCGTCACTGGGATAGCAACTGCTTACATGGATTCTTCGCCTATAGTTGCCATAACCGGTCAGGTTCCAAGGGCGTTTATAGGTAAAGACGCATTTCAGGAGACCGATATTATTGGAATAACTACGCCTATAACCAAATGCAACTTCCAGGTTAGAGAGGCTTCTGAGATACCTAAGATTGTTAAGACCGCCTTTTATATAGCGTCAACCGGTAGGAGGGGGCCTGTCCTGATAGATCTTCCTAGAGACGTTCAGACCGAGGAAGCCGAAATGAGCTTTGATTATAAGGTGGAGCTCAGGGGCTATAAGCCAATCTATGATCCACATCCACTACAGGTTGAGAAAGCAGCTAATCTGCTAATTCAAGCCGAACGCCCAGTGATAGTTGCAGGTGGAGGAGTTATAGCTTCGGACGCCTCTCCGGAGCTGCTCGCCCTATCTGAGCTATTAATCGCGCCAGTTGCAACAACACTCATGGGTAAGGGCGCCATACCGGAAAATCATCCGCTTTCAATAGGTATGTTAGGTATGCATGGCACAGTTGCGGCCAACTATTTGGTTCAGGAGGCGGATGTATTATTGGCTGTTGGCACGAGGTTCTCTGATAGAAGCACTGGAAACATTAAGACATTTTGCCCGAACGGAAAGATAATCCATGTGGACATAGATGCTTCAGAGATAGGTAAAAACATTAAGCCCTATGTTCCAATAGTTGCCGATGCGAAGAGGGCGCTAAAAGCAATCTACGATCGGATAGTTGAGAAATTCAATAGAAAGGAGCGATCAACATGGTTTAACAGGATCCAGGAGCTAAAGAGAATGCATGAAGAGCTCATAAAGTCCGATAATGAGCGAATTAGACCGCCAGCTTTAATGGCTGAGATAAGAAATATCCTACCAAACGACGCCATCATAACGACGGAAGTTGGGCAGAACCAGATGTGGGCTGCACTATATTTGAAGGTTTATAAGCCAAGAAAATTCATAAGTTCAGGCGGGCTTGGAACAATGGGCTTTGGCTTCCCAGCCGCAATAGGCGCTAAGGTAGCGTGCCCAGATGTGCCTGTTGTCGATATAGCTGGCGACGGAAGCTTCCTTATGACCGAGCAGGATCTCGCATCATCAATAGCGTGGAAGATACCTATTATCGTGGTAATTTTGAATAACTTGGTCCTTGGCATGGTTGCACAGTGGCAAAGATTATTTTACGGTAGGCGCTACTTCGCGGTGGAACTTAAAGGCATACCGGATTTTGTTAAGCTTGCTGAGGCATATGGTGCGCAGGGTTTCAGGGTTCAGTCTATAGACGAGTTTAGGAGGGCCTTCAAAGAGGCTTTAAACAGTGATGTGACAACAGTCATAGATGTTCCAATATCGCCTGAGGAGAACGTTTTACCTATGGTCCCGCCGGGTCAAGATCTTAAAAATGTTATGTTGAGTTGATGGGCCATGGGTGAGGAGAAGAAGACTTATATGATATCGGCGTTGGTTGAGCACAGGCCTGGGGTACTTTACAGCATCTCAAATATGTTTAGGAGGAGGGGCTTTAATATAGAGAGCATCTCCGTTGGCGAAGCTGAGCAGCCTGACTTAGCCAGAATGACTATAACAATTAAGGGCGATGAGACATTAGTTGAGCAGGTTGTTAAGCAGCTGAAGAAGCTTATATGCGTTATTAAGGTTAGCATACTCGATCCAAATAACACGGTTGCTAGAGAGCTAGCCCTTATAAAAGTGAATACGCCGGACACAAAAATTAGGACAGATGTAATAAATTATGTTGAGATATTTAAGGGACATATTGTCGATGTATCTCATGACTCATTAACAATAGAGATAACTGGAGATACAGATAAGATAAGTGCGTTCATAGAGTTGATGAAACCCTTCGGTATAAAGGAGATCGCCAGGACCGGGATAGCCGCCCTTCCAAGGGAGATGAAGGCTATTAGAATGGAAACAGAATAAGAGAGAATTAGCATGATTATTGGGTGAAGGAGAATGGTTAAGATATATTTTGATAAAGATGCTGACATCGGCGTAATTAAAGATAAGATTATCTCCGTAATCGGCTATGGAAGTCAGGGCTCGGCCCAAGCACAAAACATGCGTGACTCAGGCCTAAAAGTAATTGTTGGTGTTAGACCTGAAGGCGAGTCTTGGAGGAGAGCCAAAGAGGACGGGTTTGAAGTATATCCGGTTCCAGAAGCTGCTAGGATAGGCGACATAATTTTTATGCTTGTCCCAGACATGGTTCAGCCAGCAATATATAGGGAGAGCATAGCGCCAAATCTTTCAGAGGGAAAGGTTCTAGACTTCGCACATGGCTTCAACGTACATTTTGGGCAGATAGTTCCGCCAAAAAATATAGATGTTATAATGGTTGCCCCAAAAAGCCCTGGGCCAAGGCTACGCGAAACATATCTGAGCGGTTTTGGTGTTCCAGCCCTAATAGCCATCTATCAAGACTATTCGGGTAAGGCTAAGAGTATAGCGCTTGCAATAGCTAAGGCCCTAGGATGCACAAGGGCCGGTGTCATAGAGACAACCTTTAAAGATGAGACTGAAAGCGATCTTATAGGCGAGCAGACTGTTTTAGTCGGTGGGCTAATCGAGCTCATCAAGAAGGGGTTTGAGGTGCTTGTTGAATGCGGTTACCCACCCGAGCTCGCGTATTTTGAGGCTTGTAATGAGGCTAAACTGATAATGGATCTAATCTATCAGAAGGGGATAGTGGGGATGCTTAGGGCTGTTTCCGACACAGCTAAGTATGGCGGCCTAACAATCGGGCCTAAAGTGATAGATGAACATGTTAAGGAGAATATGCGTAGGGTTGCGAGGGATGTTCAAAGCGGAAAATTTGCTAAAGAATGGATAGCTGAGCATGAAGCGGGCGAGAAGACATTGGAGAAGTTGATGAAAGAGATCGAGGAGCATCCAATCGAGAAGGTTGGGGCCCTTATACGCAGGATGTCTGGGCTTGAAAAATGATCATTTTGTGGTGACCTCTAGTTTGAGCGGCATGACTATATCTGAGAAGATTCTGGCATACGCCTCTGGGGAGGAGTATGTTAAGCCTGGCGACATAGTAGAGGCTAAAGTGGATATGGCCATGATAAATGAGATAACGGGGCCTCTAGCTATACAAATGTTTAAGCGCATAGGCCTAGAGAAGGTTTGGGATAATCAACGCATAGTTCTTGTTTTAGATCACCAAGTTCCGGCAGACTCCGTTAGATCAGCTGAGTTACATAAAATCATGAGAGCATTCGCCAAAGAGCAGAATATTCCATACCTGTATGATGTTGGTAATGGTGGGATATGTCACCAAGTGATGGTTGAGAGGGGACACGTCAGGCCCGGCGAGCTAATTGTAGGCGCAGACTCACATACATGTACATATGGTGCCCTTGGAGCCTTCGCTACAGGAATAGGTTCAACTGAGATGGCTGCTGTCTTCGCAACTGGTAAAATATGGCTTAAAGTCCCATCCACCATAAAAATCAATGTATCCGGGGCATTTAGGGAGCTTGTAACTCCAAAAGATTTAATATTGCATATTATTGGCAAGGTTGGTGCTGACGGAGCCACGTATAAGGCGATTGAATTCGCGGGTCCTACGATAAGTGAGATGGATATAAGTGGGCGGCTGACGCTCTGTAACATGGCTGTTGAGATGGGGGCTAAAACTGGCATAATTGAGCCAGATGAGAAAACAATCCAGTATGTTAGGGAGCGGACAGATAAGCAGTTTAAAATTTTCAAGAGCGACCGGGATGCTGCATACGAGAAGACTTTGGAGTTCAATGTCGATGATCTTGAGCCGATGGTTGCGTGCCCGCACTCAGTCGATAATGTTAGGCCAGTTAAGGACGTTGAGGGCGTTGAGATAGATCAGGCTTTTCTCGGCTCTTGTACAAATGGTCGGCTGGAAGATCTTGAGCTTGCAGCTAGGATATTGAGAGGTAGACGCGTTAATAAAGGTGTAAGGATGATCGTTACGCCAGCATCCTCAGAGGTCTATCTTCAGGCGCTGAGAAGGGGATTGCTTGAGGTTTTTGTTGAGGCTGGAGCATACGTCTGTAACCCAACCTGTGGGGCATGTTTTGGAGGACATATGGGTTTGCTCGCAGCTGGTGAAGTCTGCATAAGCTCATCAAATAGGAATTTTATTGGGAGGATGGGCAGCCCAGAGGCGAAGATATATTTGGCTTCCCCGGCAACTGTCGCAGCCTCAGCCGTAGAGGGGAAGATAATTGACCCAAGGAGGTTTATGGGGAGGTGACGCTATGAAGATTGTTGGTAGAGCCATAAAGTATGGCGACAACATCAATACTGACATTATAATTCCAAGCAAATATTTGACAATACTAGACCCGAATGAGCTGGCTAAGCATGCAATGGAAAGCATAGATCCCGATTTTCCAAAGAAGGCTAGGGAAGGCGCAATCATCGTCGCCGGGAGAAATTTTGGGTGCGGTTCCAGCCGCGAGCAGGCGCCCATAGCACTCAAGTATGCTGGAGTAAAATGTATAGTTGCGGAGTCCTTTGCGCGCATATTCTACAGAAACTCTATAAATATAGGTTTACCGGTCCTAGAGGCCCCTGGGGTATCTAAGGATGTTGAGGAAGGTGATATGTTAACGGTCGCACTCGATGAGGGCGAAGTATTAAATGAGACGAAGGGTAAGATTATTAAGGCAAATAGGCTACCAGAATTTATTCTGGAAATCATTAGGGATGGGGGGTTAATTGAACATTTAATAAAGGTTCTTAGGGGTGGAAGGGTTGAAGTATAAGGTTGCTTTAATCCCAGGCGACGGGATAGGACCGGAATTAACTGAGACAACAATGCATGTCCTTAACGCTGTCCAGAGGAAGTTTGGCCTAAGCCTAGAGTTCATTGAGCTGGAAGCCGGAGATTCGTGCTATGAGAAGAGGGGTGTGGCGCTGCCTGAGGAGACTATAGCCGCAATACGGAGTTCGCATGCATGCTTGAAGGGGCCTGTAGGTGAGACTGCGGCAGACGTTATAGTTAAGCTTAGGATCATGTTCGACCTATACGCCAATATAAGGCCAATTAAATCCTATCCAAACGTTCCATGTCTAAGAGACGATATAGACATGGTTTTCGTGAGAGAGAACACAGAAGATCTCTATAAGGGCTTTGAATTCAAGCTTAGCGGCGACACGGCTGTGGCGCTTAGAGTTATAACTAGGAGGGGTTGTGAGCGCATAGCAAGAAAAGCGTTTGAGATAGCCATGAGGAGGAATAAGAGAAGAAGGGTGACTGCGGTGCATAAGGCGAATGTAATGCGTCTTACATGCGGCCTATTTGCGGAGGTCTGCCGCGAGGTTGCAAAGGAATATCCAAACATAACGTTTGACGAGCAGTACGTTGATGCAGCAGCCATGAGACTCATCAAGGAGCCACAGAACTTCGACGTTATTGTGACAACGAACATGTTTGGGGATATATTATCTGATGAGGCTGCGCAGTTGATTGGTGGGTTAGGTATGGCTCCGGGAGGGAACATAGGCGATGACTTCGCGATATTTGAGCCGATCCATGGTTCAGCTCCGACCAGAGTTGGTAAGCATACTGCCAATCCATGTTCAATGATCCTTGCCGCTAGGATGATGCTTGAGTGGCTCGGTGAGAAGTATCATGATCAGCTATGCTCTAAGGCGGCTGAATCCATCGAGTTAGGCCTGATAGAGGCTTTAAAGAAGGGTCTATCAGTTCCAGACCTGGGCGGAAAATTGAAGACCGTTGAGATGGGTGAGGCTATAGCTAACGAGATAATGATGTTAAAAGTTTAGGTTGTGGTCTCTATGGAGCCCGAGTATGTGAGGATTTTTGACACAACCCTCCGTGATGGGGAGCAGACCCCAGGCGTCTCGTTGACACCTGAGGAGAAACTAGAAATAGCATTTCAGCTCGATAAGCTGGGCGTGGATGTTATTGAAGCCGGGTTCCCGTCGGCATCTAAGGGTGAGGAGAGGGCTGTTAAGGAGATTGCGAATGCTGGATTAAGGGCGCAGGTTTGTGCTTTAGCCAGAGCGCTAACAAGTGATATAGATGCAGCTTTGAGGTGCGATGTTAAATATGTACATACCTTTATATCGACATCGGAGGTTCAGATGAAGTATGCCTTAAACATGACTCCTGAGCAAGTAATCGAGGCGGCTGTGAGCTCTGTCCAATACATTAAGGATCATGGCGCCTTCTGCGAGTTCTCGCCTATGGATGCCACGAGAACCGATATGGAGTTTCTGAAGAGGGTTTGTAAGGCTGCTGAGGAGGCTGGCGCAGACTACATAAATATCCCTGATACGGTTGGAATCATGACTCCTAAATCTATGGAGAAGTTAATTAGGGAGCTGAAAAGCTTCTTAAAGGTTCCATTAAGCGTTCATTGTCACAACGACTTTGGTCTCGCCGTGGCGAATTCTCTTGCAGGAGTTGAGGGGGGAGCTACACAGATTCACGTGACGGTTAATGGGCTTGGCGAGAGGGCTGGGAACGCAGCCCTAGAGGAGGTTGTTTTAGCTTTACACCTACTCTATAACAAGAAGACGAAGATAAATACCAGGCTAATTTATGAGACTTCTAAAATGGTTTCGAGGTTAACTGGCGTAGTTGTCCAGCCCAACAAGGCTATTGTTGGCGAAAATGCCTTCGCCCATGAGTCCGGGATACATACAAGGGGAGTTGTTGTTAAACCGATAACATTTGAGCCATTCAGCCCAGAGCTAATTGGAAGGCAGCGTAAACTCATTGCTGGAAAGCACGCCGGCAGACATGGGATTAAGGCCACTCTCGAGGAAGTAGGCTTGCATCCGACTGAGGAGCAGCTGAAGGAGATTGTTGAGCGGATCAAGGAGCTCGGCGATAAAGGTAAGATGGTTACGGATGCTGATCTGCTGGCCATCGCCAGAGCAATTATGGGTACAACGGCTGAGGAGAAGATTGTTGAGCTGGCCGACTTAGCTGTCATAACTGGCGTGAGAGTTATCCCAACAGCTTCCGTAAAGCTTATAATTGATGGTAAAGAGTATGTTGCCGCCGAGACCGGTGTTGGGCCGGTTGACGCGGCGATTAAGGCTATACAGAAGATTACAGATAGTTTAGCGAACGTTAGGCTGAAGGAGTATAGACTTGAGGCTTTAACCGGCGGTTCGGATGCTGTGGCTGAGGTTATAATAAAGGTTGAGGATAAGGATGGGAACATTGTTTCGGCTAGAGGCGCCAGAGAGGACATTGTGATGGCTAGTGTCGAAGCAATGATAAATGGCATAAATAAGATTCTATCAAAGAGGTTCAGAAAAACCTGAAGGATTAAGAGGTTCTTTATTTCTACTATAGTTCTGGGACTGAAAACATCTCCGCCTTTAAGATCTTAAGATAGAGAGTTGAGGGATTTTATGCCATTTACCAGCTATCACCTTGGGTTATCCCTTCTACTAGGGTATTTGTTGCGTAGAAGACTTAACTGGCCGACCCTGATCTTGTCAAGCATCATTATAGATTTTGAACCCCTAATAGTCATAATTATAGGGCTGAATTACCCTTCACATGGCCTACTTCACACGTTTATTGCATCAATACCCGCAGGCGCCCTAGTAGGGTTCATCTTAAACATGGTTGGAGAGTATATGACGCCATATTTAGTGGACTTAGCACTGATAGACAAAAAGGATCCGCTTAAATCATTCATCTTAGCTGGCATTGTGGGCTGGGCTTTTCATGTCCTCCTCGACTCGCTACTATATCCCGAAATGAAGCCCCTTTTTCCGCTTAATATTAACCCTATGTTTCAACCTGATTTCCATCAAATGATTTTTCATGCATATGTACTGCTCTTTCTTGCTGGTACTGATTTACCCCATCCACCTGTATAGAACTCTGAGAAATAAGGATAGGGTGGCAGCAGAAGTCGGTGTGGGTCTTGTCTTAGTTGGTTTAGGAGCCGCATCTATCTTAGTGGATATGCTATGCCATGCAGGCTTCCTCCTAACTGTTGCAGGCTTCTTTATGCTGACCAATGGTCTAAAGAGAATAATGCCCCATTTATCTAAGCACTTATTCTTCTCTTCTATAATGTTGGCTGCGACTTCTTTGCTGGTCTATTTGGTGGGCCTACATATGCTTGGACTAGTTAGGCCAGTTTTCTTCATAGTCTTTATGGGCTCATATATCCTCTCCCTAGCGGCGCTAGCTGCGCTTTGGCCGGCACTGAAGATTCTTCGAAGAAATCTGGGCGATCATATACTTTCACTGTCACTAAACCTGCTGATTTCAGGATGGATCTTGGCTCCGCTGCTAATCCCATTAGTTGTAGCTGCACTATCATATGCCATAATTATAGTTAGAATGCCGCATAAACTCATATGCTTAAGAAAGAAAATACTGACCCCGATATAAATTTCCTAAAAAATAATGAGGGAGGATTTTTAGGAGAATTTTCAGCGGCGGACTTTCTCGGAAAGTTTTGATAGCAGTCCTTTTGCTTTTCTTATGTTTCCAATGTTTCTCCGGCACTTTGTGCATACCTTCATAGCGTCTAGAATTTCGCCGCTGAACTCGCCGTAGGTTGGAATCTTCTCTAAAGTTATGCGTTTCAACGCCCAATCTATCTGCTTTTCTGGGAAGAATACGCCGCCGCAAATGGCACAGCTGAGCAGACCAACTTCATTTGTAACTCTAGCTCTCTCTTTATCGCCAGTTACTAAGTGGTATTCACGTGTGAGCCTTAAAGCCTGCGTTGGGCACTCATCTTGACAGAATGCGCAGAAAGAGCAGTGTCCATAATTAACTCTTATAATTCTCTTATCAGGGCCGTCTATCACATCTATGGCGTCGGCTGTGCATATTTGCGCACATGCACCGCAGCCTATGCATTTCTCACTGTCAAACTCATGTTTTCCACGAAAGCCTTCAGGGGCCTGCCAGTAATCCTCAACTTCCTCGATCTTAACGCCTAATATGTCAGCTATAGCCTTAACTATTGCTTGTGGCCTCGGCGGGCATCCAGGAATATAATAGTTGACCGGTATTATTTGGTCTGGCGGCCCAACCATAGGATAGCCTTTATCAAATATCTCTTTTGTTAGCGCACAGTTCCCGACAGCAACGACAATCTTCGGCGGCTTAATCGCTTCATAAGTTTTTAGCAGATACTCTCTACCTTTAACATTTACGCCGCCAGTTAAGACTAAGACGTTTGCCTCCTCAGGCTTCTCAACAACTTCAACCCCTAAATTTGCAAGCCTATAGCGTGGAACAAGGCACTCCAGAATCTGCACATCGCACCCATTGCATCCGGCTGAAAGGAAACGGTAAACGGATATCTTACCCATCATAAACCACCTAACCCTGCTTTAAGGATACTATCTTCCTCTTACCTGTTTTAGTGTCAACTATAGTTACGCGATCAGTGCATGCGAAGCACGGATCTATACTCTCAATGACAGCTCTAGCATTTTCTAGGCGTTCTCCTCGGAGCATTTCAAGTATAGCAAAATTGTTGGCGTATGATGGTGTCCTAACCTTAACCCTCTCTGGAATATTAGTTCCATTAGATCTAATATAATAGACTAGTTCTCCACGCGGGGCCTCGGTCCTACCTATCTCTTCGCCCACCTTTGGCTCACCTGGTTTAACGGCGATTTCGCCGGGCGGAAGATTATCAAGTGCCTGCTCAATTATCTTCATGCTCTCATACGTCTCCCTAGCCCTAACAAGGGCCTTCGCCCATACATCTCCATCCTTCTCAACAATAATTTCAAAGTCAAGTTTATCATAAGCCGCATATGGATCATCCTTCCTTATGTCGCTAACTATCCCTGAGCCTCTGAGCGTTGGCCCAACGGCGCCAACCTCAAGGGCTTTATCTCTGGGCAAAACGCCAACCCCCCTAATCTTCTTAGTGAATGCGCCATTATCGCCTAAAAGCGACATTATGTAGTCTGAGAGGGGCTTAAGCTCCCTAAGCGCCTTCCTAATCTTCTCCGCCTTTTCGGGTGTTATATCCCTTCGAACCCCGCCAATAGTATTTATTAGGTAGTTTATTCTGTTTCCAGTCAAATATTCTAGGAGATCCTGAATTCTCTCTCTTTCGCCCATAATCTTAAGGAAAGCCTCATGCTCGTGCAGGCTATGGGCCAATATACCAAACCATAGGTAATGGCTGTGCAGACGCTCGAGCTCCATATATATGCAGCGGAGGTACTTAGCCCTCTCCGGAACCTCGATCCCCATAAGCCTCTCAACCGTCTGAGCATAGCATAGCGTATGTATTCCACTGCATATTCCACATATCCTTTCAGCTAATGCTAAATTCTGCATGTAAGTCTTCGTCGTGAAGAGCTTCTCTATTCCCCTATGCATATAGCCAAGCTCTAGTCTAGCATCGATTATTCTGCCATCCTCTACGAGTAGCTCGAAGCGCTCGGGCTCGACCAGCTGCGGCCTATATGGGCCAATATAAACTGTTTCAGGCATACTATTTCGCCTCCATCCTCTGGACTAATTGTAGGACAGGGCTCCTATGAAGCTCTAAACGCAGCTCCTGATATGGTATACCGAAGGACAATGCTAGAAGCTCCATCAGGTTTATGCACGGCATATTAAACTGCGCGCCATAAGACCTCAGCATAACTTGACCAATCTCAAACTGTATCATGCATGCGGGGCAAGCGGTTACAATGGCGTCGGCCCCAGAACCCCTAATCCTACTTAGCTTTAATAGAAGCCTATTCTTCAGCGAGAATTCTTCATCAGCCTGCATGCTCGGATAGCCGCAGCATAAGCGCTCAAGCCCATAATTGACTATCTCAACGCCCGTCTGCGCGGCTATCTCCCTCATCATATTTGGCTTACGCATTATGTCTGGGCCTTTATATTCGCGGTGTAAGTGGCAGCCGTAGTGCAGCGCCACACGCATCCTCTGGGGCTTCACAACGTTACCTTTAATCTTATTTAGCCCCACATCTTCATAAAGGACTTCAATTACATGTTTAACCTCAATGTTTCCCTTAAATTCTCTGCCATAGCGCTTCAAGATCCTATTTATCTTCTCCCTCTTCTCTAAATCGTGTTTTAGAGTCTCATTTGCTTCGGCCAAAGTTTCATAGCAGCCATTACATAGCGTCATCATGTTTAAGCCCATCTCCTCAGCCATAGTTAGGTTCCTTGCAGATATCGCCAGAGCAGTGATCTCGTCAAGGAGCCGTGATATTACTGGCTCTGGGCAGCATGAGTAGCCAAGTAGGTCAACTGCCTCAAGCCCAACTTTCTCAAAAACCTTTCTCGCAGCTATCTCGATGCTCGGGAGGCGCATTGGAATCTGGCATCCCATGAAGAAGGCGTATCTAACCATTATAATCCCCCTACTTATATCTTAACCTCTTCTTCTCCCAATCAAAACCCGCCTTCTCACTGAAGCCAGTATCCCTGATGATTGCTTGAAACTCATTTAATGCTTTTTCATCGGTGAATGCAAATGGCGCAGACCTAGGGAGGCCTGCTTCCTCACGTTTCCTCTGTATAAACGCTGATATTGGAGCTACACAGCTACTTGATATTAGGGCTTCGGCGACAGGCCTAGCCTTAGAGGGCAGAATCCCCTCAAACGGTCTTTTTAAAGGGCGTTTATCTTCAGGCCAGTCCTTAGTCAGCACTAGCCCGTGCTCCGGCTGCGGATGGTTTACGAGCTTAACGCCAAAAAGATCGGAGATCTCCCTCTCGATGAAGTTTGCCGCCGGAATAATGTCCGCTATGGACTCGAGCGTATTATCCTCTTTGGGCTTTATGCTCCTAAGCGTTAAGACAATACCATCTATGCTGAAGTGATATAGGTACTCTATGTCTAAGCCGTCATCGACTGCTGAGAGAGTCATAAAGCGTAGAGTCTTATATCGGCTCTTTAGTGCTTGAACAGCTTTTCTAACAGCTGCGGGCTTAACTCTCACAAATATTCTCCTTTCACGCTGCCTATAAGCCTCTATTAAGTCGCCGCCAAGCACTTCACTCAAGTAGCTAAGCACATCATTCTCTAAAGCCAAGATCATATATCACGCCTCCAAATAATATTTCTTATTAAACTCCCAAGCCTCCCTTCTAGTGGCAACTCTTATGGCCTGAGGGGAACAGAACTTTGCACACCACGGGTCCCCATCACAGAAGTCGCATTTCATAGCAACACGGTAATCTGGGTTAAACCATGGAACTGATAATGGGCAGGCTACTGTGCATGTCTTACAGCCTATACATCTCATCGGGTTTATTCTAACCAGTCCTGTCGCCTCATCTTTAGTAATGGCCTCCTTCGGGCATACTGCAACGCAAAGTGGTTCATCGCAATGCTGGCAGTATATGGCCTCAAACTCATTAGCCTTCTCATCGAACTGAATTTTTAAGTGAGACTTTTCGAGATTAAACTCCCTGAAGTGGCGGTAGGCGCATGCTATTTGGCAGAAGAGGCAGCCGGTGCATTTCAGCGGGTCATAGAGCAGAACCCTCTGCCCTCCAACATCAGGCTTCTCCATAATTTTCCCTCACGGCTTGAATTAAAAATAGTTTAAACTTGAATTATTTAGAGTTTTCTATAATGTATTTTTCGGGCGATGTCCCTGAATTTTTAAAAGCTTAGGAAAGCCTTAAGATTCCATTAAATAACAGAATAGCGGCTAAAAACTTTGCTTTTAAACATAGCGATAAATACATAAACATAAATAAGATCCAATTGGGGATAAAATATCTCTTAACGATACTGTATGGTGAGAGAATGATTAAGGAAAAGAGGATAACGCCATATTTTAAGAGGAAGCTTGAGTCGATAGAAGTTAAAATCCCGAAAAAGATATCTGAGCTGCTCATGGAGATGGCTAAAACTGGTTTTCAGGGAAGAAAGCTCGGCGAGGTTGTTGATGTCTGGGAGGAGATGCTTAAAGACGATGTTGTAATATTCTTTGGTTATGCCGGGTCAATGAGCACCACTGGTCAGTGGAAGATAATTAATTGGCTTATCGAAAAGCGCTTTATAGATGTTATAGTCTCAACAGGCGCAAATATTTCAGAGGATATATTGGAGGCTATGGGCGGCACATATTGGCAGGGCCACAGCCTCGTTGATGATGCTGATCTCGCAAGATATAAGATAGATAGATTCTATGATATTTTTGCGGATGAGCTGGAATATGAACAGATGGAGAGTTTGATAGCTGACTTTATGACTAAACTTAGACCTAATTACAATTATTCTTCAGCAGAGTTTCTCTATTTATTTGGTAAATATCTTTCAGAAAATAACATAAAAAGTATTATTGCAACTGCCTATGAGAAGCGTGTGCCGGTGTTCTCTCCAGCCATAGTTGATAGCGCCTATGGTGTTGCATATATAGTGAATAGAAGGCGGAGTAGAGGGGAATTCAGTATACTAATAGATCAGATGAAGGACTTTGAGCAGTTGGTTGAGATAAAGAGGAAATTCAAAAACTCTGGTGTAATATACATTGGGGGAGGGGTTCCGAAAGACTTTATCCAGCTAAGCGCCATCGCAAGTAGCATAACTGAGGATGGAAGGTATGGTCCCCCCTCCCCACATAAATATGCGATACAAATAACCACTGATGCACCACATTGGGGAGGGCTCTCAGGATGCACATTTGAGGAAGCAATAAGCTGGGGTAAAGAGTCTAAAGAGGGGCGCAATGTTCAATGCTACTGTGACGCAACGATAGCTCTACCAATAGTTGTCCATGCATTGGCTGAGAGAGTTAAGGAGAGGGTAACTTGGCCGGATCTCTCATGGGTGTTTAATGGTTTGAAGCAGACCGGCCTTGAGATATCTTAAGCATATCTTGGCTCTTTAGCGTACATACTTTTCTAGGAATCTTCTATGTAAGTGGAAGACTCTCCTAAGGCTCCTACTTAAAGCATCCTGAATCTTTTGTAGCTCCCTGTATATTTTAACGTTATCAGGCTTTGGGAAGACTAGCGTATTCTCATCGACCTCAACATATCGGTCCGTTATATCCTGTATTGTAACTTTCTCGCCCATATAATTTCGATAGGTCCACATGGCTTGAAGCGCCGCGCCATACGCAGCCCCCTCATCAATCTTTAGGCAGACAACCTCGGTGCCAAATATATCCGCCGCTACCTGCCGCCAGGCCCTATTCTTTGAGCCGCCTCCAGTAAGCCTAATCTGTTTAGGATTTATCCCAAGCTCTCTCATCCTATTCAAACCATAATTCATGCCTAAGGTTGCCCCCTCCATGGCCGCCCTAGCTATATATTCTGGATTAAAGGTTCTACTGTTTAATCCGAAGAAAACCCCTGTGCCATCTGGAACATTTGGAGTCCTCTCACCTTCAAAGTATGGCAGCAGTATTAGGCCATCGGATCCCACTGGCGACGCCTCAACAGCCTCCGTGAGCTCTTCATGGGTCATCTTGAAAAGACTTCTCACGAACTCAGTTGAGACTGTTACGTTCATTGTGCAGAGTAGGGGCAGCCACGCATTCGTTGAGTCGCAGAATGCCGCTATTTCACCTTTAGGATCAATTACTGGCGTATCCGAGTATGCGAAGATTGTACCGGATGTCCCGAAGCTCGCTGTTACAATTCCCTTCCTAGTGTTTCCCGTACCTATGGCAGCCATCATATTGTCTCCGCCGCCAGCGCTCACAAGAACATCGTCTCTGAAACCGAATATCTCAGCAACTTCCTTTCTAACGAAGCCGGCTGGCTTGTCAGAGCTTTGGAGGGGCGGAAGCTTCTCCTCAAGGTTGGGGTCAATTGCATCTAAAACCTCCTTACACCATGTTCTGGTCCTAACGTTCATGAGGGCTGTTCCAGATGCATCACCGTACTCCATAACCTTCCTTCCAGTCAAATAGAAGTTGAGGTAATCGTGTGGGAGTAGTACCGTTTTTAGGCGCCTATAATTCCACGGTTCATTCCTCTTAAGCCATAGGATCTTCGGTGCAGTATATCCTGGCGGGATCGATAATCCAAGGATCTCGATAACCTTCTTCAAACCTCCAAGCTTTCTAATCAAATATTGGCTCTCCCTAAACGTGCTCGTATCGTTCCAAAGCTTGGCGGGCCTTATAACCCGCCCATTCTCGTCTAGCGGGACTAATCCATGCTGCTGCCCTGAGACGCCTATAGCCCTAACATATTTTGGATCAATACCAGCCGTTTTTATAGCCATTTTAACTGTCTCTATGAGGGCATCGATCCATACGGCTGGGTCCTGTTCCTTATGTCCGGGCGGCAACCCCTCTATATAGCCGTATTCCTTTACAGCTTTACCTAAAACTGCCCCTGTCTCTCCATCTACAACTATCGTCTTTGTGCTTTGAGTACCATTATCAATACCTATAAAAAACTCTTTAGCCATATTCAAGACCCTCTTGGAAAGCAAAATATTGAAGTATCCTCATCAAGAATATAGAATATGTGAAGATGCTTATCTCACTATCGATACTGGAGTATGAGACTGAGCTCTCTAAAAATTTAGGCGAGATGGAAAAGACAGCTGCCTTTAACAATATATTAAGACTCATCAATACTGGTAAGATACATGACATACATGTTGATGTCATGAGACCGCCCATGATACCTCGTAAGGTGAAATTCTCTATAGATTTATTGAGAAGATTATATGAAGCTCTTCATGGCATAGAGCCATTAACGATACATCTTATGGTCGGCGACCCAATGGAGATCATTAATTCCATTAATGATTTTATATATCACAAGGATAGAGAGAGCGTAACAATAATATTGCAGGTTGAGTCGTTTGAGTCTGAGGATAAGGCTATTTCCGCTATCAAAGTCATAAGAGGTTTCGGTTATAGGGTCGGCGTCTCTCTAAACCTTCCAACACCTATTGAGAAGATGACGGATAGAATAGTTGATTGCGCCGACCTCCTCCTTATAATGAGCGTCCCAATGGGGAAGGGTGGACAAAAGTTTAGTGAGGAGGCCCTATGGAGGATAAGGCACTTCTCAACAAAGTTTCCCAGCAAGATTGTGAGTGTCGACGGTGGCATCAACCCTAAAACAATAGTTGACGTTTATAGGGCTGGCGCTAAAATCGCTGTTGTCGGCTCATATATAACGAGGAGTAAGAGACCTGAACTAGCCCTCTTAGACTTCGAAAATGCTCTAGAGAAATGTTAAGCAGCTAAAGTATATAGGATCTCATGGGGCGCTTTCACGCATTGTTTCCTCCGGCAAATATGGGATCGTGAATGTAACGCTTGTCTTATAGCCTTGCCCCGTACTTACAATAAGAGTTACCTCTTCACCAGCATATTGTGTCCAATTCCATTCGCAGATAAATGGGACTATTGAATCAGCTTTAAGGATGTATGGGAGATTCGGAATCACCCTTAGAGGCTTTAAAATTAACCCATCTTTAGTTTTAATCGAGATATCGGTAATGTTTAATGTCACGAGTGAGCCCTGAAAGTTTGCTACCGTGATGCTGAAGCATGTAGTGTTCTCCGGATTGAAGTTAACATTGCTCACTGCGAAAATGGCGTATGTGGGAATAATCTCCTTGCCTCTTCCCATGTAGCCTTGAGAGGTCTCCACAATTACAGTAATGCTCTTGCCTTGATGCTCAGCCCAATTCCACCTGCAGGTCAAATCTATTGAGCCATTTGGGTTGAGTCTAATTGGTGGGGGTGGACTGAACTCAACATCATATATTGAGCCGTCAACGATTATACTGATGCCTTTTACATCTACGCTGATGACAGACCTATCACTATTCCTTACTCTAATGCTGAATCGATCCCCCAGCTCCGGGTCAAATTTTGGGCTACCAACCTCTACCGCTACCAGCGGTAGGTTTACCGTGTAAACGGCTCCAGATCCTTCCCTAACAAAAACCATTACGCTAACTGGTTTACCAGCATAATCAGCCCAAAGCCAGTGGCACTTGAATGTCCTTATTTCCCCAACCTCAAGCCTATAGCCTCCGCTGGGAATTGAGGGGGTCATCACCGTAATTTTATAGGCTGTCTCATTCACCAAGACGCTTATGCCCATTATCTCAACAGCTCTAGGTGCAAATGATGGATTAAGGATTGTCACGTTAAAGAACGTTGGATCCTCAGCTGAAACGGTAAGGTTGCATATGGATATCGTTGGCGTTTCGGGCAGCCTAAGCTCTAGGGAAAAGAGGTACCCTGCAACCCACATATACGAGAGGAAAGATCCTGCGGCAAAGACTGCAACCATGATTAATGCAATCATCATTTTACCCATATCTTCCACCGTTCATGACGCTTATTATTACTGAACGCTTAATCTTTAGATATTACTGAGACATAGCAAACATTATTTCCATTAAAAATTATAGGTGAATTATCCTAGATGCACGCTCATAGTCAAATGCGTGCTCCTTAAGCCCGCAACGGTATCTATCTAAATGACCTTAGAAAGTTTTCCAGCCTCTCCAGCCTCATGTTTGTGGCGTTAAGAGAGCGTTGCAGCTCAGCTACTTGGTTTTTAAGCGAATTTATTTCGTTTTGCAGGCTCTCAATCAGACCCTCAATTTTCTTAAGATCCTCGAGCGAAGCAACATCATAGCCCTCAACCACACCTCTAATAACGACCTTATGTGTGCGGTAAGGTTCCTTCCTCTCCTCCGCAGCCATCTAAAACATCACCTCAGAAAAAATAGGTAGAGACAAACAAATAAATAGCTTTTTGTTAGCAGTGTGCTCCTCGGGTATTTAGAGGAGGAAGATAAAATATATAAGTTCCGCTTCCTAATGAAGGAAGGAAAGTGTATGGCAATGGAGAGGTTATTTGAGAAGCTTAGGGGTGAGAAAATCTTTCTGATGCAGGGTTTTTCTTCACTTTTGCTTCTGCTGGTCACAGTCCTGTTTTGCTCTACGAGTAAAGGTATTCCAGAGGAAAACGGCATTATAGCGGCCACTATCTCCATATCGATAATTATTTTTGTGAATGCTGTTTTAGCACTTGCTAAAGAGGGAATTGAGGGTGTTTTCTTTGCATTCATAGGGTCTTTTATGGCGGGGGTCGCTATCGCTGTTGCGGGAGCTCGTCTTGCTTTTGATCCTAGCATTGGCAGCTACTTTCTAGCATCTTTGGTTCTCGCGAGTATACTCTCACTTAGTAGCAGTCTTTATGTAATACCTGAGAAATTTGGGACTTCGCGGATTAGATTAAAGGGACTTGCGTGTTTGATTTTTATTCTGCTGCTGGCCGTGCTGGTGAACTTCACCATAATATATTGGGTTCCGAAAATAGTGTAGGCGGTGGATGTTTAAATGGAATACTCGATAGCGACTCTTGGAAGCCACTCTGCCCTTCAGATACTTAAGGGAGCTAAGGATGAGGGATTTAGAACCATAGCTATCTGTAAAAGCGATCACGCATTTGTTTATAGGCACTTTGGAGTTGCGGATGAAATAATTGAGATTCAGTCTTACAGCGAATTCCCAACCCTGGAAGATGCCCTCCTAAAGCGGAACGCCATCCTAATTCCACATGCATCGTTAATAGCCTATGTAGATCTAAAGGCCATCGAAGGTATGAAAGTTCCATACTATGGTAATAGGAAGATACTTTTCTGGGAGAGTGATAGGGAGAGGCAGCGGATATGGCTTGAGAAGGCAGGCTTAAATCTACCGAAGGTCTTTAACGATCCATCAGAGATAGATAGGCCAGCCATAGTTAAATTTCCCGGGGCTAAGGGGGGCCAAGGATATTTTCTAGTTAAGAGCGAGCGGGAATTTAGGCGCAAAATAGGGAAAATAAAGGAATATGTCATTCAGGAATACATCGTTGGGATTCCAGTTTACATACACTACTTCTACTCTGTTATACGTAACGAGCTTGAGCTCATGGGATTTGATAGGCGCTATGAATCAAATGTGGACGGAATTGGAAGGATTCCGCCAAATCTGCAACGTGACCTTAAAGTAACATACACGATTGTCGGAAACTTCCCACTTATGCTCCGTGAATCTCTCCTGCCCGAAGTGTTTAAGATGGGAGAGAGCGTTATTAAGGCTTCAAAAGAGATATGTAGCCCCGGGATATATGGACCATTCTGCCTAGAGACCGTTGTAACCCCGGACTTGAAGTTTTACGTCTTTGAGATATCAGCGAGGATAGTTGCTGGAACAAATGTCTTCATGGAGACATCGCCGTATGCGCTAATTAAGCATGGCAAGCCGATGAGTACGGGCCGTAGGATAGCTCTAGAGATAAGGGAGGCCATAGAGCAGGATAGGTTAAAGGAAATATTAGGGTGATTGCGCTTTCTTTTTTATGGTGGTAATGTTGGGTGGTTGTGGGAGCGAAGCCAAAAAAATAGCTTCAGAATATGATCCTAATGAGGTAACTATTGGTGTTTTGGGCTCCCATTCGGCCGAAGAGGTTGGGGTATCGGCTAAGGCTTTTGGCTTTCAGACTCTAGTTGTTTGCCAAAAGGGTAGAGAATCGCTATATGCAAACTATAATAGGCACCTATTTGACCACGTAATCCTCCTAGACAAATTCTCAGACATTATAAGGGAAGATGTCCAAGACAAGATGCTTAAACTGAGCACCATATTCATCCCCAATAGATCATTCTCGGTTTACGTTGGATACGATAATATAGAGAATAGGTTTAGGGTTCCGATCTATGGCAACCGCTTCCTCCTAAGGACTGAGGAGAGAACGGCGCCCAGAAATCAATACTGGCTTTTAGAGAAGGCTGGGATAAAGATACCTAAGAAGTTTGATAGACCTGAAGATATTGATAGGCTCGTCATAGTTAAGGTTCAACAGAAGAAGAAGCCTCTGGAACGAGCTTTCTTCTATGCTTCATCACCAGAAGACTATTATAGGAAGGCTGAGGAGCTAATAAAGCAGGATGTAATAGATGAGGAGGGCTTAAGGAAGGCCCGCATAGAAGAGTATGTTCTCGGACAGAAGTTCAATGCAAACTTTCAGAAGTGGGCCTTAGAAGACTATTTTGGAAACTTCGACTTCCTAGGCTTCGATGATAGGAAACAGACTAACTTACATGGAGTTCTGAGTCTTCCTGCCAGAGATCAGCTGATGATAAATGTTCCAATCAAGAATGAGGAGATAGGCCATTACGGGCTAACGATGAGGGAGTCGCAGAAGCCGCTAGTATATGAAGCCGCCGAGAGGTTCATAAGGGTCTGTAGGGAAGAGTACCCGCCTGGCATAATCGGCCTCTTCGCCCTTCAGGGAGCTATCGCCTACGACGCCGATGATCCGGAGCAGAAAAGGCTGGCCTTCTATGTATTCGATGTTAGTCCTAGAGTCCCTGGAAGCCCATGTGTTGGGCCGACCTCGCCAGAAATGCGCAGACTAACGCTGAAATATCAAAGTATTTTGAGGAGGTATGGTGTTGACAGAATAGAGGCTTCGATGGATCTTCCAATGCTTGAAATACGCTATGCTGCTGAAAGCGGTAGGTTGAGCGAGATAGTAACTTAGCGGGGTTGTATAAATGTCGTCACACCTCATACATGATGTTCTAGATAGGATCGATGGGCTGAAAACAGATCTTATTTCGGTCACATCTAACCTGATAAGGTTTCAAACGGTCTCACCGCCAAGCAACACTCTCGAATGCGCTAAATATGTAAAGGCATATCTTGAAGATGCTGGCGTAGAGGTTTCTCTTTACTCTAGAGAAGGAGAGAAGGTTAATGTGCATGCCAGGATTCAGGGTAGGTCTGACAAGAAGATTGTTTGGTTGGGTCATCTTGATGTTGTTCCAGCTGGTCTACGTGAGAAGTGGATCTATGACCCCTTTGAAGGCGTAGTTGACGGTGAGCGAATTTACGGTAGGGGTTCAAGCGACATGAAGGGATCTTGCGCAGCTGCGATGGTGGCTGCAAAGGTTCTGAGCGATATACCTGAGGAGGAAAAGGCTACAATTGACTTCTGGTTTACGTGTGATGAGGAGGTCGGCTCATATAATGGCACACGTTGGCTGATCGAGAGGGGCCTGATAAGCGGTAACTTATGCATAATAGGCGACTCATTCAGCAGAGACCCGAGTAGGGAGCCGTATATAGATGTCGGCTGCAAAGGTTATATACATTTTAGTTTAAGGGCTACTGGGAAGTCAGCCCACGGGAGCATGCCCTTCTATGGGGATAATGCCATAGAGAAACTGCTGCTAGCAGTCGAAAGGATTAAGAGCATAGGAAACTATGGTTTCACGCTTCCAGCAGATCTAGAGAGCTCAATTAAGTCGAGCGTAGAATACCTTCTAGCCGATGGAAGATTGAGCAATGAGCAGAGAAATGCGATAAGGAGGGCTTTTTATTATCCAACTGTCAGCCTAACAATGATAAATGGCGGAGTTAAAGTTAACGTTATACCCGATAGTGCCGAAGCCTCCTTCGACATAAGGATATCGCCCGGCGTTGACCCTGAAGAAATCGTGGAGCGCATCCATTATTTGATCTCCGACCTAAGTGGTATGGGCATTGAAGTTAAAATAATTGGCTCTGAGGCCGGGTACTATGAACGTTGGGACTCAGAGTACGCCATAAGCCTAAGGAGAGCTGTTAAGGCGGCGACTGGAGTGGAGCCTAAGCCGAAGATACTCCTAGGCACAACAGACGCCATAAGGCTAAAAAGGATTCTAGGGATACCGTGCCTAGGTTTTGGCGCTGGCATAGAGGAGCTGGCTCATGCCCCAAACGAATATGTCACTGTTGGCGGCCTTCTTTCAGCTGCCAGAGTCTACGGAATCCTACCGCTTCTATTCTAGCCTTTAGCATCACTTTGAGTTCTCAGCCTCTTCCTTTCCCTCCGAATTATCTCGTTTGCAACTATTACACCGCTGGCGCTTGCCTGTATCAGTCCTCTTGTGATTCCGGCTCCATCACCTATCGTAAATAAATTCTTTATCCTCGTCTCAAGATGCTCATTTAACTCGAGCCTTGACGAATAAAATTTTACCTCAACGCCATAGAGCAGTGTATGCTTTGAGTATATTCCTGGGGCGACTTTGTCGAGGGCCATGAGCATCTCCTTGATATCCGTTAAATATCTGTAGGGTAATACAAAGCTTAAATCTCCCGGCGTCGCTACTTTAAGTGTAGGCTTAACAATGCTCCTACTGATCCTCTCCTCAGTTGACCTTCTGCCAATCTCTAGGTCGCCTAAGCGCTGTATAATTACGCCGCCGCTTAACAGGTTTGCCAGCCTAGCAATGTATTCGCCGTAAGCTATCGGCTCACGGAACGGGTATGTGAAGGATGTGCTCACAAGAATGGCGAAATTTGTGTTTTCAGTTTTCCTCTCCGCGTAGCTCTGCCCATTAACGCTTATCACCCCACCATATGATTCTGTAATCACCTCGCCGTATGGGTTGACGCAGAAGGTTCTAACCTGATCATCAAAAGCCTTCGAGTAATATATGAATTTGGGCTCATATAGCACGTTTGTCAACTCCTCCATCGTTACAGCTAAAACCTCAACCCTGACGCCCACATCAACAGGATTATTTAGAGTTTTTAGTCCGAGGGATTGCGCCTCACTTTTAAGCCACTCAGCCCCGCTCCTTCCGGGAGCAACAACAACATACCTTCCATATATCTTCTCGCCATTAGCGGTCTCAACACCCTTCGCCTCGCCATTCTCCACAAGCAGACTCTTAACCTCAGTTCTAGTCTTTATTTCAACACCCTTTCTATCGAGGTCTTGGCGCATTTTCTGGAGGACCTCAGCGCACTTCTCGGTGCCAAGATGTCTAATTTTCTGTCTAACAAGCGTTAAGCCAGCTAAGGCAGCTTTACGCTCAATCCTCTCAACCTCATCCACATCCTCACCATAAACTTTTTGCGGTCCACCATACTTTACATACACGCTGTCAACATACTCTATTAGCCTTGAAAGCCTCTCCTCGCCAATATATTCGCTGAGCCAGCCGCCTACAGATGTGGATATGGTCAGCTTTCCATCGCTGAAGGCTCCAGCGCCACCCCAACCTGAAAGCAGAGAGCATGGCTCACATCTTATACATCCTAAACCCCTAGTAGCTGGACACCTGCGCTTATCAATATCCGGCCCCTTATCAAGCATTAGGACTTTAAGGTCGGTATTCTTCGCGAGCTCTAGGGCGGAAAATATTCCAGCTGGGCCTGCACCAACAATTATTACATCATATTGCTGCAAGGTCTATCCTTCCAAAAGGAAACTACAATAAATAGGTTGAATATATGCTTTCCTTGATATATGTGTGAATATGAGTGGAAGGGCGAATTATTTAAGCATAAGCGGACAAATAAATGCGTGTGATGTTGAAAATATGCTATTTTTTGTAGTTTCCTAGTGATATGCTCTATAATTGCTGGAGTAATCTATTGGCTGGAGAAGAGAGGAGAAGCAATGATCTAAAGGACAGCATAAAGGCGGCGTGTAAGGGGGCATTGGCCCTCGCCCAGCTTATGGGCGCAAACTTCATAATTTACGGCTTAATTTCAAAGGCGTCTGATTAATACCCTTTAGCTGGAAATCATCCATTGTATAGATGTGTGCCCGATAAACAGCGCCTTTAACGCTATCATCGTGAAAGGAGCAAGCTTAAAATATCTGAGAGTTTATGGAAGATTGGAGGGGTCGTGTTGTTTTTATCCCTAAGGGATGCTCTAATTAAGTGGGCTGGTTATAACACGGTGTTCGAGGGCTTAAAAGATTTAGGCGTCTCAAGTTTCGAGCTCTTCATCAATAGAGAGATGAAAGTCAAGTCTTATCTAGATGCGGCGTATGCAGCTGATGTCGATGTCTCCTCTAAGTGTTTTAGGGAGGATTTAAAGAAGCGTCTTAAAGAACTTAATCTAAGTATATGTGCAATACTTGTAGAGAATGATTTCTCATCAGAGAATCTTAAGAGGGAGGTTGACTATGTGCTTTCAAGTATAGAGGTTGCTTCGGGCCTCGAGGTTAGCGTTGTTAGAATAAATGCTGTGATGCGCTCAATAACGGGCTATAGTATGGAGAAGTACGCTAAGAGAGTGGCAGATGCCATTGAAGAATGCATGGATATGTGCCGCAATCTTGGGGTCAGCTTGGCTATTGAAAATCACGGAGTAATAGCAAATAGGCGTGAATTCCTGAGGCTGCTCTTTCAGACAATTGATGATGAACACTTAGGATTAACATTGGATACTGGAAACTTCTATTGGTTTGGTTATCCGTTGAGCGAGGTATATAGTATTGTGGAGGAGTTCGCCCCTAGGGTTAAGCACACCCATATTAAAAATGCTGTGGCTGAGCCCGATAGAAAAGAGGCTTTTAGAGGGGTTGGTGAAGTTAAGATGGCTCCGCTCTATCAGGGAGATATAGACCTTAGAAGGATTGTAAGTATCTTGAGAAGGGCGGGATATAACTATGATCTAACAATAGAGGATGAGTCTCTGGGCATGTTTAGCGGCGGGGAGAGAATAAATATCTTAAAGAGGGATGTGGAGTACATCCAAAAACTATTATAGAGTATTATGAGGTCGCTAATTTAATCAAGAGAAAACTTAAGCGCAACTGTTGCACTATTGGGCGGATTATTTGATCCATTAAAAAAGGAAAACCTATTTTTATGAGAAAAATTATAAGGCTTTGATTTCTATATCAGACCTTATTTTTTCGAATACCCTCTCCCTCTAT
>Ga0209394_1000422_pt1 | contig 34145 bp, 39 predicted proteins | sample JNZ201metaG_FD_184122 | JGI IMG/M metagenome (GOLD analysis project Ga0209394, IMG submission 184122) | Hot spring microbial communities from Jinze hot spring, China to study Microbial Dark Matter (Phase II) - JNZ 20120812A (SPAdes) (version 3) ...
AAAAGAAAAAGCTAAGATGCAAAAGCCAGCTATAGTAGAAACAATAAAATAGATTAGCATAGACTTTAAATTCAAGCGAAAATTATTTAGAAAATCACTCCTAGTGCTTAGAGGAAATCATGGTTGACCAAAGGGGAAAAGTGACGTTATCCCCGTAAGAAGGCTGGAAGTGGTAATGAGAGGCAAATGTTATTAAGGTAATGTTTATTTTCATTGTTTTAGGTGAAACTTTTTGGGCGAGGCTGTTCTTGAGAAGATTGAGGAGATTGGTAAGAAGATTGATGAGCTTAAGGGCTTTCTCGAAGGCATATTCTTAACAACCGAAGAATACCTGCTACTAAGAGAGATTGATGAAATAGTTAAGGATAAGCGCTTCAGTGAGCTGAAGCCCCTTGACGAAATTTAGATTCTTCTCCACAAAAGAGCGCATGAATATTTAAGCGAAGACAGGAGATGCATAATCGATAAACTTAGGCAACTGAAAGGCTTCCAGACATTCAATTCGACACTGTTAGGATCGCTGGCAAAGCGGATGCGTTCAGACCCACCTTAAGTGAAGATGTGATCTGCGCGGATATAGCTTTAAGATAACGATTTTATGGTTTGATTGGTCTAGGAGAATTGTAGGAGCGAAGTGAAATTCACTTCCGCACAGTTATCTCTAAAAACTGGCTATTCCATCTTATAGTCGTCTTATTTAAATTTAGGGGGTCTATTGGGAGCTTAATTTTTTGGCTTTTACTAACCCATACGTCTACACCGTCATCATTGGGGCGGAGCTCGATTTCCTGCCCTTTAAACGGGCATCGCATAAGAATTTTCAATTGTTTCTCGTCTTCGAAAATATCGATCAGAGGTTCTTCCCACCCATAGTTTCCATAAACTTTAACAGCGCATTTTTTCCTCAGCATTTTTTCAATAGGCTCGGGTTCCACTTGCGGCTCTTTATCCTCCATCATCTTTCTAACTAGAACTGAGCAGAAGACATCTATGTTTGACAGCGCCTCCTCAAAACTATTACCCATGAGCCTTTTCTCCCCGGTTAATACTTTATTTACTACATATATTTTTATTTTTCTAAGTTAAATTTAGCGTAAATATGCTAATTAATTCGAGAACACTACTTAATGTTGTGAATATTTATGAAGATCATGGCTTTGAAGAATCATAAGTGCTATTGTTGGGAAGAATAATTAGGAAGGGTGACGAATGCTTCGCCTTCATGGTTCCACCGCTAAATCCGGAGAAGAATGAGTTTGAGGTCATCTACACATGTCTTAATTGCCTGAATGAAGAGTCATGTGTGATTAAGATAAGGGAGCGCGGAGGTACGATGAAATGAGGCTGGTGGGTTTAGCGATTATTTTTATTTCAACTTCTCCATCCTGATGATTTAGGCTGCGCTAAAACATGTTTAACTATTTTAACTAAGCCCTCAATGTACCTGCTGTGTTCCCGCAGCGCCTTATTTATCGCTATATCGGCGTTTATCCCCCCAATGCTTGCTATGTTAGCTAAACCTGAAACTATAGCCCTTAAGTACGGTATTTCAGGCAGCTCGCTCATCAGCCTCTCAGCCTCACCCTTAATTGCATTCTTCATCTCAAGCACACTGTTAGCGAGCCTAATGTCGCCTGTGAATATGCAGTCAATAGCTTTCTGGAAAACTGTTTGGACGGCTTCGCCCAGCTCATAAATCCTTTTTATAGCGTCCTCGCTTGTTCTGCCCCTATATGTTTTTAAGGCTAACACTTTTTTCGCTATATCCTCAGAGTAGTCGCCTATTAACTCTAAAGATTGAAGTATTAGGCGTAAAGCCGGTATAAAGACTATGTCTGTTATACCCATCTGTTCAGCCATGTCAGGTCTTCTCTGCGCATGAATTAGTAGGCGGGTGGACAGGTAGTAGATTGTGTCAGCCTCTTCTTCACGCGCAATAGCTTCTTTAGCCAGATCCTCATCGTTCTCCAAGAGAGCTTGCATAGACTCGGAAAGTATTGTTGAGACGACGAGAGTTAATCGCCTAACCAGCATATCAATCTTGAACTTTGTTGGATCTAGTGAACACTGCAACAATATGTTGTTTGGGGTCTCTTCAAGTATGCCTAAGCCAATAAGTTTACGTACAATTCTTCGGACTTCATCTATATGCTCTTTCTCTATACGGTTTGATGACGTAATCCTAATAACATTTCGCCCAAGAATATAGCCGCCGACAATTATCCTCTCAAGCATACCGCGTTCATCACAGGCATCAGCATTAATCACGTATTCTTCCTCAATCTCTTCTTGCCGCATAGACTGGCTTGGAACTATTTTTAATGTGCCATCTTTCTCTGGTAGAATAAAGACTAGGTCGCCGGGTTTAATGCCGTTCTCTTTTATCCACTTATTTGGAAGCGAAACAGTTATCGTTGAGCGGCCAACTTTCTGCAGCTTTCTGCTCTCCATATATCTCCACCATGAAATATATGGTATTTACCAATAATTACTTTATTTGCATCAAATATATATTTTTCGCTTGTATTATATATCACTCAAGTGTAAAGGAGGTGAAGTATGTGCCTAAATGGAAGACCGTGAGTATAAGGGAAGAGTTAATAGAGGAGGTTGAAAAAGCCGTTAAAACCGGAAAATATAGGAGCATATCGGAGTTCGTTTCGGAGGCTATAAGGCTACGCTTAGAGGAGATAATGCGCGCTAAAGGGGTTCCAGCAGAGAAGAGGAGAGAAGTCCTAGCGACAGTCAAAGAGCAACTGCTATATACTCCGAAGCATACGTGGGCTCAAATAACCCCTGAGGGAAATATACGCGTTGGGCTATCTGATTACGCTGCCAGGCACTTAAAGGGCATAGCTCACGTTATGACTGAGCCGGTTGGGAAAGAGGTTAATAAAATGGAGCCTGTAGGCGTTGTTGAAACATGGATGTTTATGTTCGATATTTACGCGCCAGTTAGCGGCAAAATAGTTAAGGTTAACGAGGACCTAAAGAATGAACCACACTTAATAAACGAGGATCCATACGGTAAGGGTTGGATACTCGAAATTAAACCAAAGAACTCTGTGGTTCTTGAAGAGGAGCTGAACGATTTATTAGGCGCTAGAGAATACAATAAGTGGGTGAGCAAGTTAGAAGGAAGACTACGTGAGTGAAAAGAGACTTATCATGGATTCAAGATATTTCCAAACCTTTTTTATTTTATCTTATAAGTTCAATAATTTATAGCGGGAGAAATAATAGTGCTGGTGCTGGATTTAAGTATAAGTCTCTGCTTAATCATCATGGGCTTTTTTGTCGGGGTTTTATCAGGTTTCTTCGGTTTTGGTGGAGGTTTTATTCTCACTCCGCTCCTAATTAGCCTAGGTTTTCCAGCCAACGTAGCTGTTGGAACAAGCGTTACTGAGATATTTATGTCATCCATTATTGCGTCGTTAAAGCATAAGCGCTTAGGCAACCTGGATGCGAAGGCGGGCTTAATCGTCGCTCTTTCCTCTATTCCAGGAACCGAGTTTGGGGCGCAAATAATTGAGCATCTTAAGACCAATATTCAGCGCGTAAATTTCGCAGTAAGCCTATCTTACATCCTAATTTTAGTGTTAATCTCCATGTATATGATTCGTGAAAGCTTAATCTCTAATCGAGAGAAAAGTCTTGAGAAGAAGACCCTACGGTTTAGGATTAATAGACTTAAAATCCCGCCGCTGATCGCGGTGTCACGGCAGGATGCGAAACCAATATCCCTATGGATGTTGGTGGCAATCGGTTTTATTGGCGGCTTGTCAGCTGGCTTTCTAGGCGCCGGCGGAGGCTTTATACTAGTCCCCCTCTTGATTTATGCCGTTGGTTACGCTCCTTCAGTTGCCGCCGGAACATGCATCTTCGGAATACTGATAAGCTGCGTATACGCGTCTTTAACACATGCACTTAAGGGGAACGTCGACCTAATTTCAGCAATCTTAATTTTTACTGGCTCATCAATCGGCGTGCAGATCGGCGCTTCAGCGACTAAACGCGTAAAGGAGAAGAGCTTTAAAATGGCATTTGGTCTATGTCTAGGCTTTATTTCCTTAAGTGTTATGGCAAAATTGATCTCCAGCCTTTATGAGATGTCCGCCCTGACAGTTTTCTCGCAGATAATTATATTTTCAGCGCTTTTCACGCTGGCTTCGCTGATAATCTTGCTTTCTATGCGTGGAGCCGTGAAATCTTAGGGGAAGTAAGTATTATATAAGTGCATGAAAATAAATTATGGTGACAAAATTCCTTGAATTCATATTTGAGGGAGAGCTAGCATGGTTAGTGGAAACATCTCTGAGGTTTTATCTAAATGGTTGTCCTCGTTGTTTCCGACGAGCATTATCCGCTCCGAGGAGGATAGGGTTGAAGTCTATGAGGTTGAGGACGGATACAGCATAGGGTATAGGATGGCATACTGCGTGATGACTAAATGCGGTTTTGATCTATCTGATTGTTATAGGAGTCTGGGTCAATGTATAGTTTACTGCATCGAGAATGGGTTTATCCCAACATATATGGCGGTTCCAGAGGATTACCCATATCTAAATAAATTAGAGAAGATTTTAAGTTCAATAAATCTACCCATAGGCTTAATCACTATAAGTTCGGATGGGCAGATCAGAGTTGCGGTTAAACCCCACGTTCCATGATCTGGTGGCGAATGCTTAAACCATTTTTGAAGTAAGCTTGACGAATAAACTCTTAAATACTTCACGTTACTCCTCATTTAAGAAGTAGAAAGCGGCGCCAAAATAATTATTTGGGGCGAAAAACTTTGTTAGGGGAAGATAGGCGCTTACAGATTCTTGAAAGAATTATGAGGGAGCATAACTATCAGAAAAGCGCCCTCCTCGAGATTCTGCATGCTGCACATGAACTTTACGGATACTTCGATAAACATCTTCTAGCGCATATAGCTGAGCGCCTCAATCTACCGCTTAGCCATGTTTATGGTGTAGCATCGTTTTACCACTTATTCAAGTTCAGGAAGCCCGGCGAGCATATTATCTCAGCATGCATGGGGACAGCATGCTACGTGAAAGGCGTTGAAGAGATAATATCGGCGATTGAGAGGGAATTCAATGTTAAGCGTGGCGGCTCAACGCCGGACGGCCGTCTATCGCTCTTCGTTACGCGCTGTATCGGTGCATGCGCTATGGCTCCGAATATAACAGTTGATAATGAAGTTATTGGTAAAGCAACCAAAGAGGTTGTTTTAGATAGAATAAGGAGGGTTCTTGGAGGGTAAGTTTTGAAGTCGGAAGACATTTTAAGAATCGCCGGAGAAGAGGCTGAGAGGCAGAAGGCCTACAGGTACAGGATAAATGTCTGCTGCTCAAGCGGATGCATACCATTCGGCGCACTACAAGTCCTTAAAGCGTTTGAAGGCGCCATTAAAGAGTTTGGTCTTCAGAGAGAATGTAAGGTTTCAAGAACCGGCTGCGTTGGAACATGCTCGGTTGGACCAGTAGTCTTAATTGAGCCCGGCGGCTACTTGTACCAGAATGTCACGCCGAAGAACGCTAGGGAAATAGTGAGAAGCCACATAGTTTCTGGAGAACCAGTTAGGGAGCTGCTTTATGCGAATGAATCCTTCTTTAAGAAGCAGCTCAGACTCGTCTTAAGGAATGCTGGTAGAATAGATCCGTTTAGAATAGAGGATTATATAGCGGTCGGCGGGTACTCAGCGCTAATAAAATGTTTAACAAAGATGACTCCAAGAGAGGTTATAGATGAGGTTATCGCAAGCGGGTTGAGGGGGCGCGGGGGCGCAGGCTTCCCAACGGGGCAGAAGTGGAATTTTGTGGCTAGGGAGAAGAATACGCCAAAATATGTTGTGGCGAACCTGGATGAGGGCGATCCAGGGGTATTCGCTAACAGAACGCTGGCTGAAGCGGACCCGCATGCGATAATCGAAGGCATGGCTATAGCTGCCTACGCTGTCGGGGCTGAGAAAGGATATATTTATGTTAGGGCTGAATATCCTCTGGCGGTTCAAACGTTAAAGGAAGCCCTTAAGCAAGCCAAATCAATGAATCTCATAGGGAGTAATATTCTTGAGACCCAATTCAGCTTTGATGTCGAGTTGAGGCTGGGTGCGGGAGCATTCGTTGCTGGTGAGGAAACCGGTATACTTGCGTCTATTGAGGGAAGGAGAGCGATGCCTAGACCGCGCCCACCATATCCGGCTACATCGGGATTGTGGGGTAAGCCGACGCTTATACAAAATGTTGAGACGCTGGCAAATATTCCACTTATAATACTTAACGGTGGAAGATGGTTTGCCAAGATTGGAACGCCGAAATGCACTGGAACAAAATGCTTCTCGCTTACTGGCAAAGTTAATAATCCAGGGCTCATCGAGGTTCCAATGGGGATAACTCTTAGGGAGGTTGTTTTCGAGATAGGTGGCGGGGTTCCATCTGGAAGGAAATTCAAGGCTGTTCTCGTCGGCGGCCCCTCAGGTGGGTGTTTGCCTGAAAGCCTACTTGACCTTCCAATCGACTACGAGTCGCTGACTAAGGCTGGGGCTATAATGGGCTCTGGCGGCATAGTTGTGATAGACGATGAATCATGTATGGTTAATACGGCGTGGTTCTTCACGGACTTCTGCGTCGATGAATCGTGCGGTAAATGTGTTCCCTGTAGGGTTGGATTATTAAAGATGAGAAATATTTTGGAGAGGATTAGGAAGGGCGAGGGGCGCTTAGAGGACTTGGATATCCTATTCGAGCTAGGCGAATATGTGAGGGATGTAAGCCTATGTGGCTTGGGTCAAACGGCTCCAAACCCTGTTTTAACAACCCTACGCTACTTTAAAGACGAATATATTGCTCATATAGTTGATAGAAGGTGCCCGGCTGGAAAATGTTTCAAATCCCAGGAGGTTGTGAAGGAGGCTAGGGTGGGATGAGCGGCGCTGGAACAGTTAAGTTAAAGATTAACGGTATTGAGGTTACCGCTTATGAAGGAGAAACTATTCTCGACGCCGCTAAAAGGGCTGGCATAAGAATCCCAACACTATGCTACCTGGAGGGATTAAGCAGCTACGGTAGCTGCCGCCTCTGCATAGTTGAGGTTAAAGGCTCGCCCAAACTTTTCCCAGCGTGCACAACCCCTGTCAGCAACGGTATGGAGGTTATCACGGATTCCGATAGGCTGAGGAAATATAGGAAGATGACGATAGAGCTTCTGCTTTCAGAGAAGCCTCATGTATGCGCCGTTTGCGTCGCTAATGGCAACTGTGAATTGCAAGATTTGGCGAAAGAATTCGGTGTTGACCATTTAAGGATTGAGCGCGAGTGGACTAGGCAGAAAATAGACTTGACACATGACTTTCTAGTCGTAGATAATAATAGGTGCATTCTATGCACTCGCTGCGTTAGGGTATGTGATGAAATTGAAGGTGTCCACGTCTTAGATATAAAGGCTAGGGGTAAAGACTCGCAGATAATTATAGATTTAGATGATGATTGGGGCTCATCAAAATCATGCACATCATGCCGTAAATGCGCTAGGGTATGTCCCGTCGGAGCAATATATGTTAGGGACAAATCCATCTCTGAAACGAAGGACAAGAATATAGCTCAATTCATAGTTTTAAGGAGGCAGAGATAGATGAGCCAAACTAATAAAGTTAGTTTTGCAACAGTCTGGCTTAGCGGCTGCTCGGGATGCCATATGTCATTTCTAGATCAGGATGAGCGCCTAATAGACTTTGCTGAAAAGATAAATCTCGTTTACAGCCCACTAATGGATGTTAAGGATTTCCCAGATAATGTTGACGTGACGATTGTTGAGGGAGCTGTAGGGAACGAAGAGCAATTGCATTTCCTTAAGAAAGTTAGGGAGAGAACAAAGATGCTTATCGCTATAGGCGACTGCGCCGTGACTGGAAATGTAACCGCATTAAGAAACACCCTGGATAATGGTTCTATGGAGGTTCTTCAAAAAGCCTATGTTGAGCTGGTCGACGTGAACCCGCTGATACCGAACGATGTCCCAAAACTATTGAGGCGCGCATGTCCATTAAATGAGGTTGTTAAGGTTGACTATTTTATTCCGGGATGCCCGCCGTCAGCAGACCTAATAAATTATGTTCTAACCGAGATATTGGCGGGTAGAGCACCGAATATGGAGGGTAAAGCAAAATATGGTTGAGGAGAAAAGCGGTATGCTTGAGATAAGCCCTATCACTAGAATTGAGGGACACGCTAAGGTAACAATCCACCTATCTGAGGATGGAAGTGTTAAGGAAGCTAGGCTGCATGTAACGGACTTTCGCGGCTTTGAAAAATTCTGTGAGGGGCGTCCCTTCTATGAGATGCCGAGCATAATGTCCAGGGTGTGCGGAATATGCCCTGTAAGCCATCTTTTGGCCTCAGTAAAGGCGTGCGATGATATATTAGCTGTGAGCATACCTAGAACCGCTGAGCTTCTGAGGCGCTTAATGCACATGGGGCAGATAATCCAGTCGCATGCGCTCAGCTTCTTCTTTCTCTCCTCGCCGGATTTCCTACTAGGAATGGATTCCGAGCCATCGAAAAGAAACATTTTCGGATTAATGGAAAAGTATCCGGAGATAGCTAAGCAAGGCATAAAGCTCAGAGCCTTTGGACAAAAGATAATTGAGTATTTAGCTGGAAAGAGGATACATTCAAGCGATTGGGTTGTCCCAGGAGGGGTTGCAGCGCCTCTCTCAAAGGATACGTCGGAGAAGATTATGAGCGGATATGATGACGCCTTAAGAATAACCCTTGAGAACTTATCCAGATTCAGAGAAATCTTAGAAAAGATGGGTGATGAGATTGAGAGCTTCGGGGACTTCCAAACGTATTATATGGGATTAGTGACGCCGAAAGGCGAATTAGAACATTACGATGGGCTGATAAGAATCGTTAATGATAGAGGGCAGGTAATCAATGATCAGCTTAACCCGAAAAGATACCATGAATATATTGGGGAGGCTGCTGAACCCTGGTCATATATGAAGTTCCCATACTATAAGCCGCTGGGGTACCCGAAAGGTGTTTATAGAGTTGGACCGTTAGCTAGGCTTAACATTATCTCACGGTGCGGCACATATCTAGCCGATGAGGAACTGAAAGAGTTCAGGAAATGGGGTAGAAACGGCGTTGTCCAAAACACTATGCTATATCATTATGCGCGCCTAATCGAGATACTATTCTGCCTAGAGAAGGTTAAAGAGATTCTGGAGGACCCGGAAACATACTCCGATAATATTCGGGCTAAAGCCTCTGTTAATAGGTATGAGGGCGTTGGGGTGGCTGAGGCGCCTAGGGGCACGCTCATACATCATTATAGGGTCAATAAGTATGGTTTAGTGGAGTGGGCTAATCTAATAATTGCAACTGAGCATAACAACCTGGCATATAATATGGCTATAACGCAGGTAGCAAAAAAATATATAAGTGGAGGTAAGCTGAGCGAAGGCTTACTGAATAGGGTTGAGGCGGTGATACGAGCCTTCGACCCATGTCTGAGCTGCGCTACGCATGCATGGAAGCCCATGACCTTAACCATCGAAATATATGATTCTAGAGGAAACCTGACACGTAAGTTAACAAGTTAGCCGCGACGTTGGAGCGATTCTTCTAGGGCACCAAAACACTTATTGACGATCACCGCTCTTAAATATTGAAGTAAATGTGGGTGAGATGTTTTGCTTCATAAATCCTTGGGCTTAAGCCTGAAAAACCTCATCATCCATATTCTATACGTGGTGATCGTCGCTGCATCCCAATATCTACTAGTAACCCATTTCATTTCTGAAGGTCTATCTGACCCAATATATTTAATACCCTTCAACGGGATGCATATAAGCATATTGTTCCACTTAATTCCAATAAATGTTGCACTTATACTTTTACTCGACCTGATCTATTTAATGAGGAGCTTACCCCCATCGTCCAGGACATTGTCGATGGATATGCGTGGTCGCAGTGTAGCGAAGTCTCTGACTAATAGAGTTCTCGCCCTTGTTTCCCGGAAGGATTTTGAAAGCGCCTTTATTGCCGCATCCCTATTTCACCTCTCTTTAATGGCATCGGTCATAGCGCTTAGCCCCTCAGCCCTCTATAATTCCACGGTAAACCTCTATTTAAGCAGCGGTCTATTTAGGGGCTTAATTAAGCATTTTGGGTCGATAAACGCTTTTCTAATAGGCTTTATGGGCTCATCCGCCATATCTTTTAGAAGATACCTTCAGCCCCTAATTGAGGCGCTGATGAATATTGATGTGGTGTGGAAATATTTGCTATGCCAAAACATCGCCGCCTGGCTGACGTCGACAGTGGTGCTGATATATGTCAGATATCGCTCTAAAACCCCTAGAAAATGAATTTTAGAATATTCCTTCTTCCTCAGCAATCTTTCTTATGGCTTCATCCCTAGTTAACCCCTGCCTCTCGTATTCCCTTATCTTATATTCTAGGGTGAAAGTGCTCCCCCACATTTTAATATGCTTCTCACATAATCTTCTGTAAAGAGCCACTATATCCCTCTTATCGCTCCGCCATCTGGCTCTATCCTCCATGAGCTTCCTCCTATAATACTCGACCTCCAGCCCTGAGAAGGTGTCGCTAATTTTCCTTAAAAACTCATTTACCTCTAGGCTTATCCTATAGATGAGGAGGGGCGTCGCTGCGAGTATCAAGAGGAATGGTACAAATGATGATAGAATTAAGCTTAGCGCTGTGAAGGCTATGAGTGCGATTAGTATGGTGAACGTAAGCCTGCGGTAGCTAAAGTCGAATTCAAGTGAGCTAACTTCTCCCTCAGGGATAACCCATATCTTAAGCGTGACACCAACCTTCCAACCAATAGTAGACTTAAATGTTTTTCTTCCATCTTCTTCCTCCGCGGTGACCCCGGGAATAATCTGCAATATGGTCTCGTGGAGCCAGTTGGCTGGCACTTTAACGGTTTTATGGATCCTAGATGGAAGCCCCATAGAATACAAGCGCATTACGCTCAAAAATCTTATTTTTCTTCGAGAATAAATTGGTTTTGGTGCAGGATGTTATAAAAACCTGCTCCTGTTAAAGATAATATACGCCAGCATTAGCGCAAAAAAGGCTACGTATAGGGTCATGGCTAATAGCATCAGTATGTTCGTAAGATTTAAGCTTCTTAGATTGAAGAGCATTAGGGTTGCGGCTAGCGTGACGGAGCCAAATACGAGGCTTACTAGCGACGTAAAGAGTGTTAAGTAAAAAGCCCATTTCCTCATGACGGTTATCCCGTAGGACGCGAGTATATTTAGGGCTCCAATAAACGCTAAATGATATGGTACGTATTTTGATTGCGCCGTCACGATCAATAAAGCTATGCCCGCGATGAAGCATGAAATCGACATTATATATAGGCGCTTTGATACAGCTGCGCTTTCGCCTCTCCCATTCAACCTAAATCACTATCCCACGTTTTACAGGAAATAGATAATTTATGGGTTCGCTAAATGGCTTATAAATATTTAGCGAATGGAGATGTGAGCCATGAGCTACCTGAATCTGTTCACCTCAACAACCACGTTTTTCAGCGGGTATCAAAGTGATCTTGAGAAAGCAAGGTACGTTGTTCTTGGCGTACCCTTTGATGCAACAAGCACATATCGTCCGGGAGCCAGATTTGCGCCTGCCGCGATTAGGGAGGCTTCGCTCAATATAGAGACATACAGTTTCAGATCTAATGTCGACATTGAGGATTTAGGGGTGCACGACGCGGGGGATCTGCATGTAAGCGGGGATGTTGGGGAAACATTGAGGAGACTAAGTCTTGTCTGCAGGGACATAATAGGGATGAATAAGATTCCTATAATTATCGGCGGCGAGCACACCATAACCCTTGGAGCATCTAAGAGCATTAATGGGGACTTCGCGTTGATAAGCTTCGACGCGCACTTGGATTTAAGAGACAAGTATATGGATGAGAAAGTGTGCCACGCCACATTCATGCGCAGGATAAATGAGGAAGTTAAACCCAAAATAATCGTTGAGATTGGAACGAGAGCCGCCTGTAGAGAGGAGCTTAATTACCTATCTAGCGCCGGCAACATTAAATATATACCCTCACAAAGGATACTTCGAGGTAATTTAGAGAGTGTTTTGCGGGAGGTTAAAAACGCCCTCTCTGATTATAGTAGAATCTACGTTACACTTGATATGGATGTCTTAGACCCGGCTTTCGCGCCAGCGGTTCAGAATCCGGAGCCGGAAGGGTTATCGACAAGCATGCTTCTCGATATTTTACTTGGGGTATGCGACCAGCGCCTAGTTGCTTTCGATATAGTTGAGGTGACGCCGCACTACGACTCCGGCATAACAGCTATACAGGCTGCTAAAATTATATTTGAAGTCCTCTCACACCTATATAGATTAGGCTTGAGGTAGGTTGGTTAGATTGAGCATACCGAGACCAGAGCATCCCAGACCAGACTTCGAGAGAAAGAAGTGGGTTAACCTTAATGGTGAATGGCAGTTTGAGATAGATAGCGCCAAGAGCGGCCTCGAAAAGGGCTGGAACCATGGGAAAGACTTCTCAAGGAGAATAATTGTGCCTTTCCCGCCTGAAAGCGTTCTATCCGGCATTGGAGAAAAAGACTTTATGGAGTCTGTCTGGTATAGGCGGTTCTTTAGGATTCCGGATGCGTGGCTCGATGGACGGGTTCTGCTCCACTTCGGCGCGGTAGATTATAGGGCAACTGTTTGGGTTAACGGCCGCCTTACTGGCTCCCACAGGGGCGGCTTCTCACCCTTCTCATTTGACATAACGAGTATGGTGAATTCCGGCGATAACGAGCTGATTGTTTGGGCTCTGGATGAATGTAGAAGCCGCCTCCAGCCAACTGGTAAACAAAGCCACCGCCTAAAATCCTATGGATGCCTATATACGCGGGTTACGGGCATCTGGCAGACCGTTTGGCTGGAAGCAGTTCCAAGCCAGTATATAGAGCACTTTAAGATCATAGCGGAGCCTAATAATGGAAGCGTCTTCATAGAGTTTCATATTGGCGGAGATGAGGGCGGATACACTATTTCAGCTGAAATCTACGACGGGGGCGGATTAGTGGCTGAGACACAAGCATCTTTATCCAAGCCGGTAGGGCGCATTTACATGAGGGTTCCAGATGTACATTTATGGTCCCCGGAAGACCCCTACCTCTATAGGCTACTTCTCAAACTTACCCCAAAAGAAGGCTCAACCGATGAAGTCCACTCCTACATCGGTTTTCGGGAAATACGTAGATCGAAGAACAAGATTCTGCTTAACAATCAGGTACGCTTCCTGAGACTAGTTCTAGATCAAGGATACTATCCTGATGGAGTTTATACCGCGCCGTCTGATGATGCTTTGAGGCGCGACATAGAGATCGCTAAGGATATGGGTTTCGATGGCGCCAGGCTCCATCAGAAGGTTTTTGAGCCGCGTTTCCTCTACTGGGCTGATAGGCTCGGCTATCTTGTGGCCGGAGAGTTTCCAGATTGGGGCGCTGATTTATCCAATGCGTCCGCTAGAGACGCCCTATTAGACGAGTGGATTAGCGTTGTGAGGAGGGATTTTAATCATCCATCCATCATTATATGGACGCCATTTAATGAGAGATCTATCGACTTTAACGATCAGGAATGCGTCGAGTTCATTCGAAGAGTTGTACATATAACTAAGATTATTGATCCAACTAGGCTGGTTATTGATTGCAGCGGTTGGACGCATGTCAGCAAAGAAATAGACATATATGATGTTCACGATTATGAGCAGAACCCCGAAGTGTTTAGGGAGCGTTACGTGGATCTATCTAAAAAGGTGTCGGAACAACTTGACCTCAGACCCCACACAAACTTTCTGAGGAACATGCCCTATAGAGGACAACCATTTATTGTGAGCGAGTATGGTGGAATATGGTGGAACCCGTTTGAAGTGAAGCCCGGTGAGAGCTGGGGTTACGGTGAAAGACCTAAAACTATTGAGGAATACATTGCGCGGTATAAGGCTTTAACTGAGAGCTTGCTCTCCAATGGAGATGTATCGGGCTTCTGCTATACGCAGCTGTACGATATAGAGCAGGAGACAAATGGACTATACACCTTTGATAGGAAGCCGAAGGTGAATCCAAAGGTAATATGGAGCATTAATAGGCAGAAAGCCCGTATAGAGGGTTCCTAAGGAAACGTTAATTAGCCGCGGGATCAAACTATTTAAGGATGGTGTTTCATGGGGAAACCTATACTTGAGATCCAGGATCTAAGCGTCGAGGTTTCTGGAAAAAGGATACTAAATGATGTGAACCTTCAGATCTGTGAGGGCGAAGTTCACGTTCTGTTTGGGCCGAATGGATCTGGGAAAAGCTCATTAATAATGGCTATCCTAGGTTTTCCAGCATACAAGGTTGTTTCAGGAAAGATACTGTTTAAGGGCAGAGATATAACCAGCCTTCCAACGAATGAGCGGGTTAAGATGGGTATAGGCGTAGCCTTCCAGAACCCGCCAGCAATAAGAGGTGTAAAGCTCGGCGGTATCTTAAGTCGCCTAACACCGAACGAGGAAAAAATAAACGAGCTCCTTAGGAAGGTTAAGATTCCAAGCAGTTTTCTTGAAAGAGACGTGAATTTAGGCTTTTCCGGCGGGGAAATTAAGAAGTCTGAGGTGCTTCAGGTTTTAGCCCAGAACAGCGACTTTTTAATACTCGATGAGCCGGATTCGGGGGTCGATGTTGAGAACTTGAGGGTTTTAGGTACGGTAATTAATGAGGCGCTACAGGGGCGTTCCGCCCTAATAATCACGCACCTAGGCGTCATATTACAGTATATTAACGCTAATATCGCGCATGTTTTAATGAACGGCACAATAGTTTGCTCAGGTAACCCAACGAGGATTTTGGGTCAAATATTGAATGAGGGTTATGCGTGGTGTGAGAAATGTCCGAAGGTAAAAACGCTGCGCTGCGAGCTTTAAATAAACCGTCCGAGTTCGGCCCGGATTTAGATATAAGCCAGTACTCTAGGCAGCCTAAAAACTGGGAGCCTTGCCCAATATCTAGCCTTCCAAAGGATATTCTGGAAAAAGCTGTTGAAGTTGGCGTTTTACCGGAACAGGAGAGTAGGTCTGCAACCTTCTTCCAAATAGATCACTCGGTTATCTTTAAAGCGGTTCAGAAGATCTTTGAGGATAAAATCGAAATTATGAGCGCTAAAGAGGCTCTTAAAAAATATGATTGGCTAAAAGACTACTGGTGGAGGATCGTGAGCGTTGACACTGATAAATATACAGCCTTAGCGGAGCTCTACTGGGATCAAGGATACTTCATTAGAATACTTGAAGACCAGAAGGTTATAATACCGCTGCAAGCATGCCTATTCATCTCAACCGATAATTTAAACCAGAACGTCCATAACATAATAATCGCGGAGCCCGGTTCAGAAGCGCAAATAATAACAGGATGCACCCTACACTCCAGCGTTCAACGCGGTCTCCACGTTGGCGTAACGGAGTTCTACATTAAGGAGGATGCGAAACTAACGTTCACCATGATTCATAATTGGGCCCAAAACTTTGATTCCAGGCCTAGATCCGGCGCTATAATAGAGGATAATGGTTTGTTTGTGAGCAATTACATGTGTTTTAAGCCTCTTAAGAGCCTGCAAATGTATCCGGTGGCATATTGTAGGGGTGTTAATGCGCGCGCCAGATTTAATACGATAATTTACGGGGTGGGCAGCTCATACATCGATGTGGGTTCAAAAATAGTTTTACAGAACGAGGGCTGCAGGGGTGAGGTTATATCTAGAACCATAGCGACTGATAGAGCGCAAATATACGCTAGAGGCTTGCTTCAAGGGGAGCATAGTGACACAAAAGCCCATTTAGAATGTAGAGGTCTCCTCCTATCGGATGAAGCCGTGATCTACGCTATTCCGGAGATTGTGGCTAAGGCTAAAGGCGCGGAGCTTTCACATGAAGCTGCCGTTGGAAAAATATCTGAAGAGCAGGTTCAATACCTTATGGCTAGAGGCTTCTCAAAAAGTGAGGCTGAAGCCCTAATTGTGAGGGGGTTCATGGATGTGAGCATATTCGGGCTGCCGAGAGACCTTGAAAAAGAGATTCAGAGAATGGTTGATATGACAACTGAACGCGCGCTTTAAGTCTCCCGGGTAAATAAGGCTTCCACCTTTTTATCGCTTAATGCAGCCGCATTGTTTCACAAGATTTTTTAATCTAAACCAAATAGTTAAGGTTTAAAATACGTTAGGCTGGAAGAGAAGCCGGTAATAAGGGTGCTGCGAGGAATATCGGCGATGATCTCGGATTTATTTAAACGTTTGGATAGAAGGTTTAAGGTTCTACTCTTCTCTATAGGTCTGCAGACGTGGTCGTCAGGCCTCTCAGCTCAGTACAATCAGCTTTACGCTACGGCTCTGGGGGCAAACCCCGTGGAGCTAGGCTCGCTTGAGAGCGTAGGCGGAGTGGTCAGCTCAGCTTTCTCGGCTCCGGCAGGCTATTTCATAGATAGGTTTGGCGTTAAGCAAATGCTTCTTCTTGGACTATTTTTCTCTGCGCTCGTCGCCCTCATATATGGTTGCGCGTTAAACTGGTGGATGCTGATCCCAGCTATAATTTTGACTAGGATAAGTATGCTTCTCATAATGCCGTTAACCGACATAATAATAATTGGGGTAACCTCCTCTGGGAGAAGAGCTTTAGCGATGAGCTTCTCACGCGTGATATGGGCTATACCGGCCCTATTCGCCCCATACTTTGCGGCAACAGTGGTCTCCATTTTCGGCGGAATAAGCGTTGAGGGTATAAGACCGCTTTACTTCATACAGCTGGCTGCGTCTCTAGTAGCGTCAATACTAGTCTTAGTGATGCTTGAGCCTCTACCTATCCAAAAAACTTTCTCACACCATACGTCATTAACGTCCGGTTTAATTAGGGGCTATAGGGATCTTCTGAGGAGCGAGAGGTGGCTTAAGCACTGGTTAGTGGCTCTAGCAGTTATGCGTTTAGGAGGCATATCAGCGCCATTTATTCCATTATGGATTGTTCAGGTGAAGGGCGCCGACCAGCAGCTTCTGGGGCTCATGGGAACCTTAAGCGTGTTAGCTCAGATCCTTCTACAGATCCCAGTGGGCAGTTTAGCTGACAGAATTGGGCGGAAAAAGGTCTTCTTAATTCTTCGCCCTATGCTCTACGCCGGAACGCTAATGCTAATATGGGCTCCAAACCACGCGGTTCTAGCTTTAGCTGGAATATTTGGGGCGATAGGGCTTATGGGACCGGGCGGGTTAAGCGGAATAGGCGGCATAAGTTTCATACCATTCATAACCATGTACTGGGAGAGCTTTCCAGCCGAGAAAAGGGGTATGGTTCAGGGAATAAGTGGACTACTAGATTTCATAGGTTCCCTAGCCTCACTGCTCGGAGGCTTCCTCTGGAGCATGGGTTACATGGAGATAGTCCTCATCCTACCGCTTTTAACGGACCTTTTAATCCTAGTTCCCATTTTTATGAGCATACCGGAAGGATTGAGGAGAACTTGAAATCGAAAATTTTAAAGTAGGGGTTCACTTAGCTATATAGTCTAAGATTTTCTTCTGCATTCCACCTTCCTTCAACCCAATAACGTATTCTATTATGTCGTCAACCTTCCTAAACCTTAGACTCAGTAGCTTGCTGAAACCCCAGCCAGTGCACTTTATGCTCGAGATTATGGAGGCTGCTATAACGGACTTCATTAAATCGTTGGTTTGCTTGTAGGCGGCTAGGAAGGAGCCGCACCACGTATCTCCGGCGCCGGTAGTATCCACTATCTTTTCAATGGGCATCCTTAAGGCCGGCACGACTTGAATCTCCCCATCTCTGCTCACTATTGCGCCAAGCTCACCTAGCGTCACAACAAGCATCCTTGATTTTAGGGTTTTCAGGGCCGCTGAGAGGCTCCTTGTATCCGTGAGAGCCTTTGCCTCCGAGTCGTTTAGTATGAAGAAGTCGACTTCTTGGGCGACTTCTTTAAGGATCCTCTTATTTTCTCCCCTAATATATCCTATCCAAGCATTGACGGATATCTTTGTTTTAGGCTTTTTCTCCCTAACTAACTCCACAATTCTCTTTACTTTAGGCGGCGATATGGGTGAAATATGTAGTATGCTCTCCGGGCTAAGCGATTCTACCGGTATTAGTGAGGGAGATATATTGAGCCCAGATCCATACTTTGCTTCCAAATACTTTGCCTCCCAAGCCTCATTATACTTGATGCTGAACCTCGTCGATGGTGTTTTAGAGATTTTTAGGTAGCGCCTTGAAAACATATCTAGTATGTTTAGGAAGGGGTAGTCTCTACCCACAACGGAGATTAAATAGACGTTTTCCAGCAAAGTTTTAGCAGCTATGGCGGCGTATAGCGCGGCTCCACCCGGCTGTATATTCGATCCATTAATGTTCTGGACCCTATCTACTGAGACGTGGCCCACGAAGAATATGCCGTCAATCATACTCTATAATCCCACATAATTCCTAGTTTCTGAACAACGCTTCTTATACGCTGTCATTCTCACCAATATTTTTGAGACTTTAAGTAAGCCTTAAAAAGTTACATAACATGGTGATATTGTGGATAAGTATAGCTAAGTGGTTAGAAATGTTCTCTGAAAGTAGGATAGATTTAATGTATCTGGAAAAACACCAGAGATCAAAGGACTTATATAGTAGGGCGAAAGCCGTTTTCGCTAGAGGCGTAACACATGACGCCAGATACTTTGAGCCGATGCCAATATACTGCCATAAAGCTAAAGGTTCTAGGAAATGGGATGTTGACGGAAACGAATACATTGATTACTGGATGGGTCACGGAGCCCTCATATTAGGCCACGCCCATCCAGCCGTGACCAAGGCGGTTATAGAGCAGGCTCGTAAGGGAACGCATTTAGGCGCTTCCCATGAGCTCGAGATAGAATGGGCTGAGAAAGTCACGCGGCTAATCCCCTGTGCACGCGGCGGGCTTGTTGAGTTCACTAGTTCGGGCACTGAGGCAACTATGATGGCTGTAAGGATAGCGAGGGCATATACGGGCAGATCTAAAATCATAAAATTTTTGTCTCACTTCCACGGCTGGTTTGACTACACCATAGTTGACTATAACCCGGATTATTCGCCTCTTCTCTCAGGCAGCTACCCAGCTGGGATTCCACCGGAGATATGCAAGTACACCGTTGCCTTACCACCGAACGATATTGAGGCTGTTGAGAAAACAATTGAGGGTGGAGACGTATCATGCGTTATACTTGAGCCCGGAGGGGCGTCGATGGGGCTTATACCGACTAACGAAAAGTTTCTCAGAGAACTGAGGAAAGTAACTAAGGATAATGGTGTTGTATTAATTTTCGACGAGGTTGTCACAGGATTTAGAGATTCTCCTGGCGGTGCGCAGGAGCGTTACGGTGTGACGCCGGACATATCCACGCTGGGTAAAATTCTCGCGGGCGGCTACCCGGGCGGGGCGATTACAGGTGGAAGGGAGTATCTCAGCATGCTTGAGTTCAGGGTTGAGGGGAGGCGTGACTTTAGGCGGATAAGCCACCCGGGGACATTTAACGCTAACCCGATTTCCGCAGCCGCCGGTAACGCGTGTTTAGGCTTAATACTTGAAGGTAAGGTTCATCCGCAGATCAATAGGAAAGGCGAGATGTTGAGGCGCGGCTTAAGCGATGCGATTGAAGACCGCCGTGTCGATGGACTGGTTTGGGGTACAACACCATCAATAATCTATGTTGGCTTCGGAATTAATCCGGAAGACCTCAATGTATCGGATATCGAGAGCTACGTGAGGTTCCAGAGTAAGAGGGAGGAAAACCGAAAGATAACGAGCGTTTTGGAGAAAGCGTTGATAAATAGGGGTGTTCATCCAATGGGCTCCAGGTTTATTCTTTCAGTAGCGCATACTAGGAGGGATATTGAGGCGACAATAGAGAGGTTTGATGAGGCTTTGGGGGAACTTAAATCTGAAGGGATATTGAAGAGCTAGCTTAGTGTAAGTCGCTCACCACTTAAGATATTAATCCTATAGATACCGCAATGATAACAAGGCTCAAATATCCTCGGCACCCCAACTCTTTTCGTGATCGCGGATGTCGGGATTTAGTAAGGAGTGGGAGGGGAGAACTGAGGGCGGTGTGGTGGATAAGATCGCGGGCACCATTAGACCGCAGCAGCCGCTAAAATACAAGATTTCGTTAGCCGCTAAGCGTATAGATGCGCAGATCCATGCGCTTGAAGGCGCCATAAATGGTATGAATCAGAGGGATAGATCCCTTTTCTCTAAGGTCGTCGACGCCTATTTAAGCCACGATATGAAGAGGGCGGCAATGTACGCTAATGAGCTTGCGGAGCTAAGAAAAACCATAAATCTCATGCTTAATGCTAAGCTAGCCCTTGAAAGGGTCTCACTGCGCCTCAACACGATAACGTTTATCGGTAATGTGGCGGCTGCCATAGCGCCGGCGATAGAGATCTTGAAGGATGTCCGATCCGGCGTAGCTGGCGTTATACCGGGCGCTGAGCGGGAAATAGATGCGATAGTAAGCTTGCTTGATGAGGTTATGATTGAATCGGGGCACATTTCTGGGGTGGGCTTAGGTTTAGAGGCTACGAGTGAAGAGGCTCAGAAGATACTCGAAGAGGCTGCTCTAGTTGCCGAGGAAAGAGCTAAGGAGAAGTTCCCAGAACTATTGGCTTCAAAACCTGCTGAAGCTGAGCGGGAAAAATTTGGTTAAAATAACGTTGGGGGTGAAAGTATATGGGACATAGATCTAAAGTGGCATTAACGTTATTCGCTATCGGTCTTACAGGATTCATATTGGGGGCTGTCGCCAACATAATATATTCAAAGGCTCTCCCAATATTAATTGAGGTCTTCCCACAGATTTTTTCGTCTGAATGGGCTGCCTGGGGGCTTGTGGGCGCGATTCTGGCGATAGTATGCTGCCTCATATACGCTTACCTATTGTAGGAGGATTCGGCGTTAAGCAATAAACAGCGAGCCTGCTATCAACCTTTTTTATAATGGGTTTTCAGATAACCACGTTGTAGAGCGACTGCTTATGTATGCGCTTATGCGGGTAAATCCTCGTAGATACTATTTCGCATCCAGCGTCGATCAACACGTCATCCGCAATAACAGATACATTAGAGATTTTAGTCCTCTCAGTCTGGTTCGAGTTCACCGTAACATACCTTCCAACTATGCTATCCTTTATTTCCGCGCCGTCGCCGATGAACGATCTATCCATTATAGCCGAGTTCTCTATTACCGCGTTTCTGCAGATCCTAGTGTAGTTATCTATGCATGAGTTAACTATTCTGGCGCCGTCAGATATCTCGCAATGCCTCCCAATTAGAACAGAACCCTCAACCTCAATCCTCCCCTCCCTTATCTTCCTTATTATCTCATCCCTTCTACGGAGGGCTTCAGGGCTTTCACCCTGTATCCATACTCTCTCCCCCTCTGAAATCCTACCCCCAAAGTCCTGCAGAGCTCTCAACTTACCATCCAAGATACCCCTCATAGCCTCCAGATACCTCTCCGGGGTTCCAACATCATACCAGACTCCGCCTAAAATATAGCCGTAAACTGGACGACCGGTCTCTATCAGGTATGGGATGAAGTCGTAGCCGAAGTCTAACCGCTTATTTTCCCGTATCATCTCCTGAACCTTACTCTCCTTAAAGACTTCTCTAACCTCGGGGCTGAATAAGTAGAGGCCTGTGTTAGCTAGGTTTGATGGGGTTTCTTTTGGGCTCGGCTTCTCAACAAACTTTAAGATCCTCATATCATCATCGATTTTAGCGACACCATACCCAGTTGTATCTGAAACTGGCATAAGCCCAACAGTTAAAAATGCTTTCTTTTCCTGATGGAACCTAAGTAGGCTCTCCAGATCTACGTCAAATATATTGTCCCCCTGAACCACTAAAACAGGGTCTTTAACATTGTAGTACTCGATGTTTATGCGGACTGAATCGGCGCTTCCACAATCATCTATATTGGGCTGATACTTTATGTGAACTCTCGGGGAAATATTATATTTTGCCGAGAAGCCTACCCCCGACTCAAAATGGTCATATAGGCTCCTATAATTCATATAGCCCTTAACTCCAAAAATGAAATTTTTAACGCCCTGCTTAGCCAGCGTTAAAAGCGATATTTCTACGAGTGGAACATTAACAATCCTAATGCAAGCCTTAGATACCTCCGCAGTTAATGGCAGAAGCCTTTTTGCTATACCGCCAACAGGAATTATAACTCTTAGCTCCTCCGTGGAGAAAAATGGGTTCATCCACCCTCATTCCCCTGCACAAACATAAAAAAGGAGGGGGTGAGACCTGATGGATTGTGTTCAATGTGATGCTAGCGCGTCGAGTACTCTCCTCTCAGTTATTATGCCTACAAGCTTACCCTTCCTTGTGACGCCCAACCTCCTTATCTTTTTGTCACGCATAAGAGTTAAAGCATCCTTCAAAGTCTTATCCGCTTCAACCGATATTAGGGGCGAGGACATTATCTCCTCAGCCCTGATTTTACTCGGATCCCTATTAGACCTAACAACTTTCTCAATTATGTCTCTCTCAGTTATTATTCCAACTGGATTGCCCCCGCTCATAACTACAACGGCGCCAATATTATTAGTAATCATCTTCTCAATGACTGATGAAACGCTGTCTGAGAAAAGCGCGGTGACAGGAGGGCTTCTCATTACTGTTTCAACAGAGTTTTTCAATCCCAAAATTCATCACAAATTATTATTTGAAAATTTCATTATTTATCTTTATCTCTTCAAGAACGTCTTCCGGACTCCTGTAGGTTTTCACCGGTATGTTCGCCAGCAACTCTTTAAGCCTGACCTGCCTCCCATCCTCAAACTCAATTAATCTCCAACCAACCTTATCAACTAGGGAGCTTCTCGTTAAAGGGTAGCGCAGTCTGCTAATAATGGATTTTATGGAATCGATGCCGAAGTTCTCATGTAGCCGCGGGAAGCATCCGTCCTCAACAAGCGATTTGAAGCGCTTAGCATCCTCAAACATCGATAAATTGTTGAAAAGAACGTAGACGCCTCCCTCTAAACTCTCAAACCTTCTGACTATACTATGTAGATTCCGCAGCTCATCATTCGTGTACTGATAATAGTACATGCGTTCACCTAACCCGTGAAGGCGGAAGTAAGCTATATTGGACACGTAGGCGGGCATAAGCCTCAACGGATCCGTCACATGTGTAACCCCGAGCTCGCTTAAAACATCTCTAAGCCTTTTAAAGCCATCCTCGCTCTCCCATGAGGGCCCACGCGTCTCCCAGACAATGGTGAAGTCTTCGCGGTTTATGCTCTTAAAGAATTCCTTCGCCTCATTGAGGTGGTTTATGGTGAAGGACGCTGGTGTCTGTAAAACTATAATTTTTGTCTCGAGTATGCGGCATACCTGTTTAATTTTCTCAAAGGCTTCGGAAGCCCCATCCAATTTCAGCCTGTATTTGTGGCTTATATCCTGATGCGCCTTAACGGTGAACTCAAAATCTTTAGGAGCATTTTTCCGCCACTTGCTGACCGTTGCAGGCGACGGATAGGCGTAAAACGTGCTATTCAGCTCAACTAGGCTGAACGATTCATAATATTTTTTCTGGGAGACCGGGTAACCGCAGCACCCAATCTTAATCATTTCCAACACCCCACATATAATTTCAAATTTCCATTAATAATCCGTCATACGCAACATCTATTCCCTCTGGAAAAAGTTTAGCGGTCAGCTCATCATGTAGTAGAAGACCGTTGTGGGAGAAATGCGTAGCTATAAATACTGTGTCTTTATCAGCTATACCCCTCAAAACAATTCTCCTCTTTACCTCTATTACCTCCTTCAAGCCCATATGATATCTTATTGATGATATTACTCCAGTTGTACAGTCTAGAATAGCTAGATCTAGCCCATAGCCCTCTAACGCCCTCCAAGTCTCTTCCGGAAACCACCCCGAATCATATCCATACAAAATAGATTTACCCATAAAATCTTTAACTCCATGAAGAACAATATTTACTGGCTTCATTGCCCCATTTTTTAAATTTTCATTTAAATTCATGTGGCGCTGTATGCTGAAAATAGAGATGTTTAATTGAACTTACCTTTATTAAGTTCAACTTTATTAAGCTTTGAATATCCTTAAATAAAGAGGGTGACCTCATTATATTATCTCAAGAGGGCTACAGATGCTGATATCTGAAATAATCTTAGAGAACTTTATGTCCTACGAGTATGCTAGGATACCTCTTAAGCCGGGCGTTAATATAGTTTGCGGACCCAACGGTGCTGGTAAATCCTCAATCCTCTTAGGGATATCTGTTGCCCTCGGTCAATCCTACACTGAACGCTCTAAGAGGCTTAGTGACCTAATAAGGTGGGGTAAGGATATTGGGCGGGTCACCCTAGTCTTAAATAACTCCAGGGTTAAGGGGAAGCGCCCGGTTCCAAAAATCAATAAGGATCAAATTTATTTAAGTAGGGTTTTAAGGCGTGATGGTAAGTACTGGTTTGAAATTGATGGTGCAGCGGCTAGTAAAACCGAAGTTTTAAGGCTTCTCTCCCACTTTAACATTGACCCAGATAACATGCTCATAATAATGCATCAGGACATGGCTGAACAATTTATTGTTCTGTCTCCTCAGGAGAAGCTTAGGCTTGTGGAGTCCGCGGTTGGGCTTGAATCCTATCGGAAAAATGTTCTAGAGGCGCAGAACAAGCTCAGCAGGATAACCAGCCAGGAGGAGTCGCTTAACAAGATTATTGAATCGGTTGAGCAGACGCTTGCCTACTGGCGTGAGCAGTATGACCGCTATCAGGAGAAAAAGCAGCTTATGCTCAAGAAGCGTTTCCTGGAGCGAGAATTAGCTTGGGCTGAGGTTGCTAGAAGGGAGGAAGAGGTTAACAGATTGCGTAGGGAGATAGATGATAAGAGGGCTGAGCTAAAGAAGATTGAGGATGATATCGCTGATCGTGAAAACTCCATTAGATCACTTGAAGAGAGCATCGCCAGCCTGAAGGAAAAATGGCGGAACCTCCTCGAAGAGAGGATTGCCCTCGAAAGGGAGAAAGCGCGGTACGACATTGATCTTCTCAGAAGCAGAAACATGCTAGCCAGTTTAGAGGAGTTTTTTGGGGAGTGGGAGAGAAACCTCTCCAGCCTATTAGCCGCGGCTCTTAAGGGAGAAGCTGTGAATGCGGGGGATTTAAGCGAAGCAAAAATATTTGAAGGTTTAAGAAGCTGGGTTGGTAATCTTAAGTCTAAAATTGGCGAATTGAGAGATCTCAGCGAGATAGCCAGCATAAAGCTCGCCAACATAGAGGTAAACCTCCTAGATATAAAAGACGAATTGTACAGGGTTGAGAAGGAAATCGAGGATTCCATCAGCGCCCTCATCGACAATAAAGTTAGCTTAGCCGTCCTAAATTATAGGAGAGGTGAATTGCAAAGCGGGCTACAAGCGTTAAACAGCGCTCTAGACAATTTAATGCTAAACCTTAAAGAAGCCATTAAGAGGGCTGAGGAGAGGGGTCCGCGTATAGCTGTTTTGAGGAGCCCTAACGAGATTTTAGACGAGATCCGCGTCACGGATGGGCGCCTACTGGCTATGGCGGAGGTCTCTGAGGAGGTCGAAAAAATGTATGAGTCTTACTCTAAATTGTACTTTGAGCTAAAGGAGAAGGCTCGTATAGCCGCCGAAAACCGCGAGAAAACCTTGGAGGAGATCAGGGTTCGCATGGAGGCGTGGAGGAGCGTGATTAAAAATATTTTGGAGAGCGTTAACGCGGAGTACCAGAATATTCTCTCTCAGGTTGCGGGCTCAGGCTTCGTGCGCCTAGTGAATGAGGAGGATATTGAGGCGGCTGGCTTAGAGATTTACGTAGGGTTTAAGGGCGCTCAGCCAATACCATTAAACATATATTCTCAGAGCGGTGGGGAGAGGAGCACTGCGACCATGGCTTTTCTACTAGCGCTTCAGAAACATATAAAGTCCCCGTTCAGAGCCATCGACGAGTATGATGTTCACATGGATCCTAGAAACCGAGAGGTCATAGCCAACCTGCTCATATCGGCTGTTAAAAATGAGGGCATGCAGTACCTTGCGATAACCCCAAACCAAATGTTTTTTGAGGGGAAAGAGGTTCACATAATCACGGTTCAGAACATTGACGGCAAATCTCTCGTCAAGGAGGTTATCTCATGAGTTCCGCATCCGGCGGAAGGAGGAAGGAGCTTAAGGAGGCTAGGGAAGACCTACACAGGATAATTGAGGCGTGTAAGTCTGTTGAGATTAAGGGTTTAGACCCGTATCTTATCGACGTAGAGGATTTAATCAGAACGATAAGGGATTATTTTCCCATGTGGAATGACGCTGAAGATTTATGCCTAGACACCGAAGCATTGAACAGCATAGCCTCAGTTGTTAGAATGCAGGGGGAATGGGTTAAGCGGAGGGCTACGGCGCTCTACAGGGACCCGTTCTTGATAGAGGAGAAAATCCGCGGTCTCCCAGTAGATAAAATGGCTGAGATCTTCCTCAAGGTCTGGCGACCGATAATTGAGCTTGAGCAGCTAACGATTAAAGGTTTCCGGGAAGCCTTAAAATATTGGAGCGATCTCCCGCCCCTAAACTTAAGGTGGCAGAAGGTTGGTTACGCTAAAACTGATATGGGTTTTGTAACCATGGAGGAGATGGTTAAGGAAGGCGTATTATCGAGCGAATCGTTCATGGCTGAAGTTGAGAAGATGTGGCTTGAGTTAAAGAACCTCGCCTCAAAATATGGAAGGGTTAAGTATTGGGATTTCATAGGCTCAGACACCTATGAGGAGACCGTGAGGAGGGCTTATCTGACAAGCTTCCTCCTAACCTACGGCTACGCAAGGCTGCAGGTACATTTATTGGAAAATGAGATATTTATAATGCCGAACGAGGAGCCGCTAAATAAAGGGGGAGACGAGGTAATATCTTTTCCAATACCTATAAGCTTTGAAGAGTGGGAGAGATGGAAAAAGGGAAAAGAAGCGTAGATAAGAAAGCATACTATGCCTCAAAGATGAGGAAGGCTGCGCAGCTCCTATTCTATAGGAGGCACTCTACGCCGGGGGCTAAGGGCTGGGAGTTGAGGAGGCGGATAGGCTCCGATTACCCCAAGGTCATAAACCTTCTAAACGATTATTTGGCGAGAATAGGGCTTACAGTTAAAACCGTCTTCGAGGAGGCGAATCCGCCTGAAAACCCAACGATCGAACAATACGATAAGGCTAGGTTCTACGTGACCTTGAGAGACGACCTGACGGTTGAGGAGACTAAGCTTGTTGGGTGGCGTATAGACGACTTAGCGGCGCTATGCGCCTCAATAGCGTACATAATATCTAGAGGCGGAAAAGCTCCGAGGAAGGAAATAGAGGATTTGTTGAAGGCTAAGATACCCGATTGGCGGGTTGAAATAGACCTGAACAGGTTTATTAGGCTTGGATACATGGTTGAAGATGAGAATGGGCAGATATATTTAGGGTGGAGGACGAGAGCCGAAGTCGACCAGAAGAAACTAATAGATTTACTGCTCGAGACGGAAGCAAAAACATAAATACTCTACGCGTAAAAGGCTTATACGCATGGGATAGGAGGTATTCTATGCCAATCTGTCCAAATTGCGGTAGGGAAGTTCCTTTAGAGGCAGCGTTCTGTTCATATTGTGGGGCAAGTTTAACCGCTGCGCCGCCTCCACCGCCGCCACCCACATTTGTGGAAGTTCCTATATCTTATCAGATCCAAACAGCAACAATATTCTTCGATGAGAAGGCTTCGCGCCTCGAGTTAATAGTGAGAATAATATGGGGTTTTTTAATCAGCTTAGTGGGCTTCATATATGGCTTAGCATTCAGCTTCATCATTCTCTTCTATAGCATAGCTGCTGGAATACTGAACCTCATCAACTTCATTAAAATTCTTATAACTGGGAAACGTTGGAGAACGGCTTTCAACTGGCAGGCAAGACTCATCGATAAAAGCGCGACTTACTATGCTCGCCTCTACAATTACTGGATGCGGAGAACACCATATTTTGGGCTTATGATCGATAAAAGACCAGAATTAAAGATGGAGCAGGCGCCATCTAGAACGCCTGGGGGCGCTCCAGCTTAATGGCAGAGTTGCGCTGACAAGATTAACCCCGCCTTCATCTTCTCCCATTTAATTACTGGATGCTTTAAAGTTTCTCTTTAAACCAGCTTATCACTTCGCTCTCCATCTCCGGGGTATATGCGTGACCCACATTGTACATAACTAGTTTAAGATCACCCGGCGCATTGCGGTAGTAGGGTTTAAGAGCCTCATAGAGCGGGACGATGCACTCTTTGGGCACAAGGTTATCCAATGTTCCCCCCAATAGGAGCAGGGATGTCGGCGGGAAACTCTCCAAGTTGTTTAGAGGATCATAGCGCTCGAAAAATCTCCTAGTCTCTTCATCGGGGTTAAGCATAGGCTCCCTCCTAAAACATTTAAATGGAAGGATATCTATGGAGGCTAAGTTTCTAATTAGGTGAGGGAAATTTGCAGCCCCGATGATTGAGGCTGCTGCTCTTATTCTCTTCTCCATGGTTACTGCGACTGAGGTTATAAATCCGCCCATCGAGATCCCCATCAACCCTATTCTTCTTAAGTCAACGAAACTCTTAGACCCTAAGAAATCTATGACCTCCCTTATATCCTTCGCTGTCTCCACAACAGCAGTTAGAAAGGTTTTTGGGAAGTTCTCGGTGAATTTAACCCAAAAATCTGGGTCGAAGCGCTCCCCGTGCATCCGTGCATCGATTGCCGCTGAGCAAAAACCCGCATCAGCAAATTTTAGGTACAGCGTCAACAGCCCTTCCTTACTACCAGTAAATCCGTGGAGGCACAGTATTGTAGGCATCGGCTCCTCCCGCTCACGGTAAAGGATTAGCAGCGGAATCTTTCCCTCTCCAACAAAATACTTTTCAATCACGTACTTTCCCCTGATTCCAGACAATAATCCCTACGCTCCAGCAGAGCAACCTTACGTAGGTATATGATGGCGTACGGCTTATAAAAGTGCTGGGGAAACACATAGAGATATAAGCGCTCCCAATAAAGTTTAAGGAGTGAGGTGGCGTGATATGAATTCTATTTCTAAAGAGTTTTTCATGCGGTTTAAGGATAGGCTTAAAGGCGGAGAACCATTGCTGGGCGCAGTCATATCGACGCCTGAACCGGACATCGCGGAGTTTATGAGTACTCTGGGCTTTGACTGGTTTTGGATAGACATGGAGCACTGCCCGCTAGAGATAAAATCTGTTCAGACAATATTACAGGCTATTCGCGGATCCGGGGTTGCATCCCTTGTCCGGGTCCCGTGGAACGACCCAGTATACATAAAAAGGGTTCTCGACCTGGGGCCGGATGGCGTAATAATCCCGTGGGTTAACAATAGGGTTGAGGCTGAAAACGCCGTGAAATATTGCATGTATCCGCCGAAAGGGATTAGGGGATGCGGGCCGAGGAGACCCGTCTGGTTTAGAGGCTTTACAGAATACGTCACGAAAGCCGATGAAGAGGTCGTGATAGCCGTTCAGATTGAGACTAAGGAGGCTGTGGAAAAAATTAAGGGTATAGTTTCCGTTAAAGGCTTAGACGCGACGATAATAGGGCCGGCGGATTTATCGGCTTCGCTGGGCTTCCTCGGTCATCCCGAAAACCCCGCTGTCGCTGAGGCGATAAGAACTGTTTTGGAGGCGCATAAGGGGACAAGCGTTACGCCCGGCATATTCTCCGGCATAAATAATGTTGAGAGATACCTTGAGATGGGGTTCAAGCTCATATGCGTCGGAAGCGACCTGGATTTTCTGGCGGCTGGAGCAAAGGAGGCTCTAAGAAAGGTTAAGAAAACCTAATCTGGCATATTGTTGGCGAGGTTTCGGAGGAGCAGCGATATAGACATTATTGTGGTTATTGAGGGGCTTCCAGTGGATGCTGGCAAAAGGCTTGAGACATCATCTTATCTCAAGGAAAATATTTAGGCAGAGAAGCATGGGGGTAAGAAGGATTTTAAGGATGCACGGCAAGCTTAAATCCCAAATTAATGAATAATATTTGGGGGCTAAACTTAATGGTTTCAAGGGCTGGGGACTGGCTTAGGCAGGCTATAAGAGACTATGAGCATGCTAAGAGGTCGCTTGAGGCTGGCGATTATGAATGGGCTTGCTTTGCATCGCATCAGGCGGCTGAAAAGGCTGTTAAAGCGCTGTATCAGGCGGCTAATATTGAGGTTTGGGGGCACTCAGTCAGCAGGATGCTCGAAAGTCTCCCTGAAAACCTTAAGCCGCCGGCTGAAATGATTGATATGGCTAAGGAGCTGGATAGGCACTATATTCCATCGAGATACCCAAACTTCCATCCAGAGGGCGCGCCGCTAGATTACTACACGAGGACGGATGCGGAAAGAGCCATAAAATATGCTGGTGAAATAATTGGGTTCGTCAGAAGTAAGATTCTTCAAACTCAATTATGAAGCAGTAATAAATGAGCTTAAAGATTACGCTAAAAAAGCCTTGGAGAAAGGGGCTCTCTCAGTTATATTGATTGGGTCGCTGGCTAGAGGAGATTATACAGCCTTCTCAGATGCGGACATAATAATCATAGTGGAGAAGAGCGGTGAAAGACCAATGGATAGAATCGCTAGGTTCATAGAGACAAAAACATTAATAGACGTGGATGTGAGAGTCTACACACTAGAAGAGATCGAAAATATGATGAAATGTGGAAGCAGAATTATATGTGAAGTAGCCGAACATGGAATAATACTTGGAGAAAAGCAGGAAATCATTAAGCGGATTAAACAGGCAATGAGGCAAAAATCTCCCTAAAAAGATAGCTCTGAATGGTGTGAAGAGCTCTTTCACCTTTTTTAGCGGCGTGTGCGTGTGATTATAGTGTCAGACCTTTTCATGCCAAGCATATTATCATCTACTACGCTGATAGTCTCGCTATCCAATAGCACCACTATTCATTATACAGCCAATAATCCAATGTACTCTAATTGCCCGGTGAGCGGGTTAACCCTGTAACCCATGCTTTCCAGGGCTACAACGCCTAAAACTGGGACATCACCCTCTTCAGCCATTACAACTTCAACTACTGTTTCATGCTCCCCATATTTTATTCGAGCGAAAGAGGTTAGGCGCTCAATAAACTTACCTTCTATTGTCTTGAAAACCTTCCTAGATTCCGGCTTTAAACCTATTCTCTCCAATACCTTTCGCGGTATCCAGGGCAATATCGCGCCCGTATCCACTATGAGCTCTAAATCTTCTCTAAAATCCGGCTTCAATGGATTGGAAACAGTCACCCTCACACTTGTTAAACCCACGTCCACGAATCACCCTCTTTATCCGCTAAAGACATATTTCCAGCCCTAATGGGCAAGGCTTTCACTGACAAATAAAGGGGCAACAAAATAAAATTATCGTCAGTTTATTTAGACATAACGCTAACAGCTTACACAATTCCTCCTATAGATTTGCTTAGATGAACGCTTATGCTCTATGAAACGCTTAGAGATTAAAGAGTACCTCAACGTCCACTAGATCTACTTAGGGAATTTTTAGCGATAATATAATCTCAGCGCACATTTTTGGCAGTGTTGCCCGGGGCGGGGCTTCAGAGGACATTGGTAAAAGGCTTGAGACATAATCTTATCTCAAGAAAATATTTAAGGAAAATCCATTAATGGGAATCATAACACTACGCAAAATGTTTATATTTATTGTTTAATTAAACTCGAATAAGCATGGTCGAACATCAACCCTAACTTTTTATAAACTGGCGTATCCTCTATATAGTATTAAACGGTGAGTTGTGGCATGACCTTATTTAAGATTTACCTTTTTCCTTCACCATGCTTAAGCGGGCTTTCTCTTGCTTCCAGAAAGATTATTTTGGACGTTGCCAGGTTTTCCTCCGAATTATCCTTTAGGCAAGTATTTTTGGGCGACCGAAGAAACATCTCTAGCATATTGCGGTATTATTTTAAATTAATTAGGGAGTGGTTCGGAGCTGACGTGGTCTTAGCAATCTATCCATATCTGTGTGTAAATATAAGGAGAAGACATTTTCTTAAAGTACTGGAGAGCATTCTTATCAACAAACTAAGCAAGAGGACTTACTCAATTTTATATATTGTAGATTTACCGATAGATCGAGAGGTCATATTGGGATCATTGAAAGGTGAAGAATATAAGAGGTGCTATGAAGTCGAGAGGCGGATCTTTGAAGGTTTTAGTGCTATATTAGTTTTTAATGAAAACATGAAGAAGATCATTCAGGAAAGGTATGGTTTTGATGATAGCAAGTTTATTCTTTTTGAGATGTTGGACTATTGGGCAAAAGATCCACCTCAAGAAGACTTCCAGTTTAGATTTCCTCTAGAGATAGCATTTTTAACAAGTAGCTTTGATCAAGAAAGATGTTCTTGGATTAAAGAATTACCAAGATGCAAAAAGGTCTTAAATTACCATTTTTATGGCATGAGTGGAGATTGGATTAGGCGCCTTAATAGAGCAGACTTTAAGTATATGGGTTTCATCTCTCCGGATGAGGCCCCAAAAGTTATCTGTAATCATCATTTTGGAATGATAAATTATGACCCTTTAATCGAGAGATACTTGCAATACGGTTCTACCTCTAAATTTTCGGCGTATTTATCTGCAGGTCTTCCAATAATTTGCTCTTCAAGGTTTACATATCTCTCTGACTTAGTGCAGAAATATAGTGTCGGCGTATTATTTAGGTCGTTAGATGAAATTCCGGAAATTTTATTAAAGTTGAATAGGGAAACCTACGGTAAAATGAGAAAGAATAGTATAGAGCTTGGGGAAAAAGTTAGGCATGGATATTTCCTTAAAAAGGCTATAATTACAGCTCTGCAAAAGCAGTCATCTTACCCCAAGCAGTCTTTTTAGTTGAGCCCTGAAAACAAAACCATATATATCGTACCGTCTTAATCTCATGAAAAGAGCTATAAAATATCCAATTAAAATGAAAATCTTTTTTATATCATGTAGCACTAACCAGAGAATATGTAAAGGCTCATAGCCGAGCTTATACGCCTCTTTTCCCCTAACAATCAGCTTTCTCCACCATGCAACATCATTCTTCTCTTTCAGGATTGGTGGTATAGCGTATGGTTTAACCCCAGCGCCACATGCGATAAGCTTTAGCCCTACATATGAATCTTCAGCGGGAATCTCTGGAAACCTACCACCAAAGAATTTAATAAATGCGCTCACCCTCAATAACATAGCATAGCCAGCTCTTCCAACATAATCTGCATCTAATTTTAAATTCGTCTCTAAGAAAGATAATGGCAAAATAACGTCTGCATCAACCCTAAGGAGATAATCATATTTCTTAATAGACTCTTTGGAAAGAAGATCGTTGAGTGCTTTGGCAATTCTTACTCCAGCAGGTTCCTGAAAATTGGGCTTAATATATATATTCCACACCTTTAAATTCAGTCATCGAGATTAACTTACGGTGCAATGCCATAGAACCGACGGCAACAAGTATCTTTGACGGTTTAATAGTCTGTCTTAATAAGCTTTTTATGGTATCAGATGGATCATCGTTCAGGGTTGGTATTACAGCCAGGATCCTCGGCTTCCACATAAGCTACACCTCTATAAATTTTCAACAATTTTTTAATGACAATCTTTGGGCTATGATTTATTTTTATGTATTCATACTCTTTGCTCCAAGTTTTTTCATTAGAATTAAGAATAGCACCAGCTATGTCATCTTCCGTCTTAATATCTTTTAATGGGAAATCTTTGTATTCTGGATACTTTGATGAGACGTAGGTTATTACTGGTCTGCCGCACGCTATAGCTTCAAGTGAAATCATTCCCAGAGATCCTAGCTTAAACTGATCGATTACTACGTCAGCGCTCCAATAGTATTCGCGCATTTTCTCATGCGGTACCCTCGAAAGAATATTTAAATGTAATCCTAGGGAGCGCGCTAACG
>Ga0209394_1000423_pt1 | contig 34111 bp, 35 predicted proteins | sample JNZ201metaG_FD_184122 | JGI IMG/M metagenome (GOLD analysis project Ga0209394, IMG submission 184122) | Hot spring microbial communities from Jinze hot spring, China to study Microbial Dark Matter (Phase II) - JNZ 20120812A (SPAdes) (version 3) ...
GAAAAAACAGATCAAACCACGGGCAACAGCATACCCCCAGAAGACAATTCCATGACCAACCCAAACTATAAACTATTAAACTTCTACTGGCATACAACACCAATAAAATACTATGTAAACCCCTCAAACAAGTACGGCTTCACAGCCGACCAAGTTGTAAACATAATCATAGCAGCAGCCAACACCTGGGACAATCAAACCAGTACAACACTCTTCCAATACATGGGCACAACAACCAAAACTGCTGGGAGGAGGGATGGAATAAACGTAATCTCATGGGGAGCATACAAAACCGGCGTAATAGCAGTCACATACATATGGTACGTGGGAGACACCATAATTGAAACAGACACCAAACTAAACACCTACTATAAATGGAGTTTAAACGGTGAACCTGGAAAAATGGATCTACAAAACATAATGACACACGAATTCGGACACTGGTGTGGACTAGACGACCTATACACAGACCAAGACTACTGGTTAACCATGTATGGATACGCAGCCCCAGGCGAAACCTATAAACGCAGCCTTGGACTAGGAGACATACTGGGATTACAAGCAAGATATAAACCATAAATGGTGCATGAAATGACTAGTGAATTTAAATGTCCAATATGTGGAGAAGACTTCAATCAAGTGGATAAACTAGATAAACACCTCAGAGAAAAACATGGAGTAAAAGTTAAATTAAAGAGGCTGGAACACCCAAAAAGATGGTTTAAACCATAAACCCACCATTCAAAAAAGGTTAAATCCTAAATTAGGGTATATGCATATCTAGGGTGCATCAAATTTGACAATACACTTCATAGATCCAAACAAAATCCACTATAAATGGGATAACAGCCTTAAACCAGCCCTAAAAATAAAACCCGGCGACAGAGTAGTATTCGAACTCAGAGATGTCTCAGACAATCAGATAACACCAAACTCCACCGTAGAAGACCTAATCAAACTAGATTGGAACAGGGTATACCCACTCTCAGGACCCATATACGTGGAAGGAGCAGAACCAGGAGACGCACTAATAGTAAACGTTATAGACATTAAATGTAAAGGTTGGGGCTGGAGCGCCATAATCCCAGGATACGGCCTACTAGAAGAATTCGATAAACCATACCTATACATCTGGGATCTAAGCGAAGGAACCTACACCACACTAAACGATAAAGCCTACATACCCCTCAACCCCTTCCCAGGAGTAATGGGAGTAGCACCAGCAAAACCAGGCCAACACCCAATCATGCCACCAGGACCCCACGGAGGAAACATGGACATAAGAAACCTAACCATAGGCTCCACACTAAAACTCCCAGTACAAGTGGAGGGAGCACTATTCTCCTGTGGAGACGGCCACGCAGCACAAGGAGATGGAGAAGTATGCGTAACAGCCATAGAAGCACCACTATACCTAGTCCTAGAATTCAACCTAGAGAAAAACGCTGAACTAGAATACCCCCAAATAACCACATACATCGACCCAGAACTAGAAGCAGGAGAATACCATGTAACCATGGGAATAAGCCCAAACCTAATGGAAGCAGCAAAAACCGCTGTGAGGGAAATGATCAAACACCTAACCAGAAAATATGGATTCACAAGAGAAGAAGCCTACATACTAACAAGCATAACATGCCACCTAAAAATAAGTGAAATAGTGGACAAACCAAACTGGATAGTCACATGCCACCTACCACTACAAATACTCATAGAAACATAAATAACAATGGGTAAACATAGACTATAATGGTGAACCCCAATGGAAATATTAAAGGGAGAAATAATGGAAAGAGAAATAAAAATCCTATACCTAGGATACTCAGCCATCATACTTAGAACTAGAAATCACACATTAATCTTCGACCCAGCAAACCTAATTGGGAAAAGAGAAATAGAAGAATTAAAAAATGCAAGAAACCTAATAACACTATACACCCACGACCACTACGACCATTACGATGAAAAAACACTAAAAGAAATATACAATCAAACACAATGCCCAATAATAATTGAACCAGCAATGACCATGAAAACAAGCATGATAATACCAAAAGAAAAAATATATCCAGCACAACCAGGAAAAACCATAGAAATCTACGGAGCAAAAATAAATGGAATTAAAGGTCTACATAGAGGACCAATAACACTATACCACATAGAAGTAGACAACCTAAAAATATTCCATGGAGGAGACTCAGCATACGTAAAACTAGAAGGATACAAAGCAGACATAGCCATAACACCCACAGGAGACCCCTCACCCACAGCAAACCCAAAAGACGCATACAACATGATAAAAGACCTAAAACCAAAAATAGCAATACCCATACATGGATCCACAACACAACACAATGAATTCAAAAAACTAGTGGAAAAAGACATGCCAGAAATAAAAGTGGAATTAATAGAGAAGGGGAAAACATACACCATAAAAACATAATGAAGGGGGATAAACATGCAGAAACCAGCAATAACCATAGAAGAATTCAATAAACTAGACATAAGAGTATGTAGAGTAATAGAAGCAGAAAGAATACCTGGAAAACAAAAACTACTAAAACTATTGGTAGACCTAGGACCACTAGGAACAAGAACAATAATAGCTGGAGGAGGAGAACACTACAACCCAGAAGACTACAAGGGAAAACTATTCATAGCCATAATAAATCTACAACCAAAAACCATAGCTGGAATAAAAAGCGAAGGAATGCTACTAGCAGCAGACCAAAATGGAAAACCCATATGGCTAACAACCATAAGTGAAACACCACCAGGAACCATAATAAGATAAACTAAGAGGAGAACCATATGGAGATAAAAACCATTGGAGTAATCGGAGCAGGAACCATGGGAAGAGGAATAGCACAAATCTTCGCAGAAAACAAATTCCAAGTATTAATATACGATGTAAACCCACAAGCATGCATAGAAGCCATAAACACCATTAAAAAACTATTGGATAGAGCAATAGAGAAAAAGGCTAAAACACCAATAGAAGCAGAAGAAACACTAAAGAGAATAAAAATATGCAATGAAATAAGAGAAGTAGCGGAAAACTCAGATCTAATAATAGAAGCAGTATACGAAGACATAAACGTGAAAAAAGAAGTTTTTAGAGAAATAGATAAATACGCAAAACCCAACGCCATAATAGCCTCCAACACATCATCCCTAAGCATAACAGAAATAGCCAACACCACAAAAAACCCAGCCAGAATACTTGGAATACACTTCTTCAATCCACCACAAATAATGAAGCTAGTGGAAATAGTAAAGGGAGAGAAAACATCCAATGAAACCATTGAAAAAGCTAAGAAGATAATTGAAGGTATAGGGAAAATACCAGTAGAAGTAATAGATTCACCAGGATTCATAGTAAACAGACTCCTAATACCATTCATAAATGAAGCAATAGAATTAGTAGCACAAGGAATAGCAACACCCCACAACATAGATACAGCATGCAAACTAGGATTAAACCACCCCATGGGACCACTAGAACTAGCAGACTTCATAGGATTAGACATAGTACTAGCCATAATGGAAACCCTACACAATGAAACCAGAGACCCCAAATACCGACCAAGCCCACTACTAAAAAGAATGGTGAGAGCAGGATTACTCGGCAGAAAAACTGGAAAAGGATTCTATGATTACGGTGAGAAAAAATGAAGACAACCATCACCAAACAAGAGGGAATAACAAGAATAAAACTATCCAATCCACCATTAAACCTAATAGACAATGAAACACTAAATGAACTAGAACAACACATAGAAAAAATTGAAGAAGACAATGAAACAAGAATAGTAATAATCGAGGGAGAAGGAAAAACCTTCTCAGCAGGAGCAGACATAAAAATATTCATGGAAGCAAACCCAGAAAAAGCCTATGAAATCTCCATAAAAGGACAAAGGATAATGGAAGCCATAAGAAAATCAGGAAAAATATACATAGCCAAAGTACATGGATACGCCCTAGGAGGAGGATTAGAACTAGCATTAGCATGCCACATAACCATAACATCAAAAACAGCGAAACTAGGATTACCAGAAACAACACTGGGATTAATACCAGGATGGACGGGAACACAAATCCTACCAAAACTTATAGGAGAGAAAAAAGCCATAGAACTAATATTAACGGGAAACCAAATCACAGGAGAAGAAGCTGAAAAAATCGGATTAATAAACATAGCAGTAGAAGAAGAAAAACTAGAAGAGAAAACCATGGAAATAGCAAAAAGAATAATGGGAAATGCACCCATAGCAATCCAAAAAGCAAAAAAACTAGTAATAGAAGCAGAAGAAAAGAAATTAGAGGAAGGATTAAAAAGAGAAGCAGAAGAATTCAAGAAAATATTTGAAACAGAAGATTTAAAAGAAGGCTTAAAAGCCTTCAAAGAAAAGAGGAAACCAATATACAAAGGAAGATAAAATGGAAAAAGAAGCAATAATTAAACTAGAAAACATACATAAAGCCTATAAAATTGGAGAAAACCTATACTGGGCATTAAAAGGAATAAACCTAGAAATAAGAAGTGGAGAATTAATATCAATAATGGGACCATCAGGATCAGGGAAAACAACACTACTAAACATGATGGGACTACTAGATAAACCAACCATGGGAAAAATAATACTGGAGGGAAGAGACATAAGCAAACTAGACGATAAAGAACTAGCAAAAATAAGAAACCGAAAAATAGGATTCATATTTCAACAATTCAACCTAATAAATAGATTAACAGTACAAGAAAACATTGAACTACCCCTAATAGCAAGAGGAACCCCAAAAAACTTAAGAGAGAAAATGGCTATAGAAGCACTATTAAAAGCTGGAGGAGAAGAAACCTGGCTAAAAAAGAGGCCAAACCAACTCAGCGGAGGACAACAACAAAGAGTAGCCATAGCAAGAGCACTAGTAACAAACCCAAAAATCATATTAGCAGATGAACCCACAGGAAACCTAGACTCAAACTCAGCGAGAAAAGTAGTGGAAACACTAGTAAAACTAAACGAGATGGGCCAAACAATAATAATAGTAACACACAACATTGAAGTAGCCAACTCCACACAAAAAATCTACCTACTAAGAGATGGAAAAATAATTGGAGTAAGAAAACCAGGAGAAACATAAATACAATCTACACTAGGTAAAAAAGATTTAAACATTTGTAAATAGAAAATAAATTGAAATTTAACATAAAACACATAAATTTATAAACTAAGCAAAACATACCTATATATTAAGAGAACATAGGTGGAGAAAATGAGTAAAAATATTAAAGGTATAACTACACTTCAAGCCCTAATAATAATAATGGTAATAGCCATAGCAGCAATAGGTGGAATATACTATTACTACACCTTCCTAGCACCAAAACCAGTTCTAGAAGAAGTTAAAGTAGGCCTACTATGGCCAATGACAGGAGCCCTAGCCCTAATAGGAAGAGACCAAGTAAACGCCTTCAGCCTAGTAATAGAAGAAGTCAATGCCAAAGGAGGAATAAGATCACTGGGAGGAGCAAGAATAAGACTCTTCGTAGGCGATACAAAGGGAGACCCAAAAGTGGGAGCAGCAGAAGCAGAAAGACTAATAACAGAACTCAAAGTACACATACTAGTAGGCGCATATCAAAGCGCTGTAACAGCCACATGCAGTGAAGTAGCTGAGAGATATGGCATACCCTTCATAAACCCAGACTCCACATCCCCAGGCCTCACAGAAAGAGGATTCAAATGGTTCTTCAGAGTTACACCACACGATGGAATACTAGTGAAAAACATGGTTGACTTCGTAAAAGACCTACAAACAAGAACTGGTGAAAGCTTCAAGAGAATAGCAATACTCTATGAAAACACATTATGGGGAATAGATACAGCAAAGGTAATAAGGGAATATGCACCAACACTAGGATTCGAAATAGTACTTGAACTACCATACTCAGCTGGAGCCACAGACGTATCCTCAGAAGTCCTTAAACTAAAGGCTACACCACACGATGTATTAATGCAAGCATCATACCTATCAGACGCCATACTCTTCACAAAAACATTCAAAGAACTCGGATACTGGCCAAAACTATGGGTAGCCAACGATGCAGGACACATACACCCAGACTACGTTAAAACCCTAGGTAAAGATGCAGACTACGTCTTCAGTAGAGAAGTATTCTGCGCAGACCTTGGAGCAGTAAAACCAGCAATAAAAGAAGCCAATGATAAATTCAGAATGAGATATGGATATGACATGGATGGAACAATGGCAAGAGCATACACAGCAGCACTACTACTAGTAGACGTCCTAGAAAGAGCAGCCTCACTAAAACCAGAAGCAATACAAAAAGCCTTAAAAGAAACAAATATACCAGAAGAGAAAACCCCAATGCCATGGAAAGGAATACAATTCGATGAAAAAGGTCAAAACATTAAAGGAGCTGGAATAATAGTGCAAATAATAGATGGAAAATCACGTACAGTATGGCCCTTCACCATAGCCACAACACCATACAAATGGCCTGTAAAAGCACCATGGGAAGGCTAAAACAAACTAGAAAACAATAAATTAAAGGTGTAAATAATGGAGTGGACACTAGCACTACAAGTAGTAGTGAACTCTCTACTCCTAGGAGGAGTATACGCATTAATAGCAGCTGGATTCAACCTAATATATGGAGTCATGGATGTAATAAATTGTGCACAAGCAGACTTAATGATGATAGCAATGTACACAAGCTACTGGATATACACATTATATGGATTACACCCATTAACAGCATTAATAATAGCTCCACCACTACTCTTCATATTTGGAGTATTAATCCAAAGACTAATAATCGACCGCCTACTAGGAGCACCATTATTCACACAAGCAATAGCCACAATATCCCTAGGATACATACTACAAAATCTAGCATTAATATTCTGGAAGGAAGATTACAGGATGATATGGACAGACTACACCACAGCAATAATAAGAGTGGGAATACCATTAAGCCTACCAAGACTAGTATCACTACTATCCTCAATAGCAATAATAGCAATACTATACATCACACTAACAAAAACAGATTTTGGAAGACAAATTAGAGCCGTAAGCCAAAATAGAGATGCAGCAGCACTCGTAGGAATAAACGTGAAAAAAACATATGCACTAGTCTTTGGAATAGGAGCAGCATGCGCAGGAATAGCAGGAGTATTCACATCCACCTTCTACTACGCATACCCCACAGTGGGATCAATATTCCTACTAAGAATGTTCGTAGTAGTAGTCTTAGGCGGATGCGGAAACCTCCTAGCCTCCATAGCAGGAGGATTAATAGTTGGATTAGCAGAGGGAATAGGAGCATTCATAATAGGCCCCTCATGGAAAGAAGCAATATACATGATAGCATTCCTAATAACCCTAGCAGTAAAACCCACTGGAATATTCGGTGAAAAAAGAATATAAAATGAAAAAGGGTGATGAAATGAAATGGATTAAGAAAATAGGTAAACCAGGAATATACCTACCACTAACATTAATAGCATTAACCACAATAATACCCATAATCCTACCACCCTTCCTACTCCACGTAGCAATAATGATACTCCTATACTCATACCTTGGAACAGCATGGAACATCCTAGGAGGATACACAGGGCAATTCGCATGGGGACACTCAGCCTTCTTTGGAATAGGAGCATACACATCCACAACCCTATACATATACCATAAAATATCACCATGGATTGGAATGCTCATTGGATCACTATTCGCAGCAGGATATGGAGCATTATGTGGAGCCTTCACATTTAGATTTGGACTTAAAGGACACTACTTCGTAATAGCAACCATAGCCCTCTCAGAAATAATTAGAATAATATTCATAAACTGGGCTGAAATGGGGAGAGCATGGGGAATCCTACTACCAGTAGTACCAGACTCATGGATAGACTTCCAATTCCATACAACCAAACTACCATACTACTATATCGCATTAACAATGCTATTAACCATAATAATCATAGAAATAAAAATCATAAACTCAAAACTCGGATACTACCTAACAGCAATAAGAGACGATGAAGAATTAAGTGAAAGCCTAGGAATAAACACATTCAAATATAAAATGATAGCCATGATAATAAGCGCAGCACTAACAAGCTTTGGAGGAACATTCTACGCTCAATACGTACTATACATATCCCCAGAAACAGTAATGCCAGTAGGCTTATCCACAGAAATACTAATGGGACCCATCATAGGAGGCCTAGGAACAATAATGGGACCAATAATAGGAGCAATAATAGTACAACCAATACATGAATTCACAAGAGCATACATAACAACATACACTGGAATAGCAGGATTAGACTACGTAGTAGCAGGAACACTAATGCTAACAGTAGCACTACTACAACCAAAAGGAGTAATCCAATACATAAACAAAATACTCTACAGCAAAACCATAATAACATCATCAAGTAAAGGTGAATAAACCATGCTGAAAATAGAAAATCTAACAAAAAGATTCGGTGGATTAATAGCATTAAACAATGTAAATCTAAACATTGAAAAGGGGGAGATAAGAGGATTAATAGGTCCAAATGGATCTGGAAAAACAACATTATTCAATTGTATAACTGGATTCCACCATCCAGAAACTGGAAGAATAATATTTGAAGGTGAAGACATAACTGGACTACCACCACATAAAATAGCCATAAAAGGAATAGCAAGAACATTCCAAATAGTTAAAGCATTCCATAAAATGACAGTATACGAAAGCATACTAACAGGAGCATTACTAAGAGCAAAAGACATTAAAGAAGCTAGAGAAATAACCCTAGAAATCATGGAATTCACAGGATTAATAAAAAGAAGAGATACACTAGCTGGAAATCTAACAACAATAGATAGGAAAAAACTTGGATTAGCATCAGCAATAGCCACAAAACCAAAACTCCTCCTACTAGATGAATTAGTAGCAGGATTAACCCCAGGAGAAATAAATGAAATAATAAAGTTAATCAGAGATATAAGGGAAAATGGAGTAACAATGATAATAGTAGAACACGTAATGAAATTCATCATGGAAATAGCAGACAAAATAACAGTCCTACATAGAGGAGAAATAATTGGCGAAGGAAAACCAGAAGAAATAGCTGGAAACCCAAAAGTTATAGAAGCATACCTAGGTGAAAAATATGCTTAAAATAGAAAACATAAATGCAGGATATGAATACCTAAGAATCCTATGGAACATATCACTAGAAGTTGAAAAGGGGAAAATAACTGGAATAATAGGTCCAAACGCAGCTGGAAAAACAACACTACTAAAAGTTATAGCTGGATTAATAAAACCAGAAACAGGCAAAATAATATTCGATGGAGAAGACATAACAAAACTTTCAACACATGAAAGAGTGGAAAAAGGGATATCACTAATCCCAGAGGGAAGACTACTATTCACAAAACTAACAGTAGAAGAAAACCTAATACTAGGAGCCACCACAAAAAGAGCGAAAAAGGAAAGAGAGAAAAACCTAAAATGGGTATACCAACTCTTCCCAATACTAGAAGAAAGAAGAAAACAAATAGCTGGAACACTCAGCGGAGGAGAACAACAAATGCTAGCAATAGCAAGAGGCTTAATGTCAAAACCAAAACTATTAATACTAGATGAACCATCATGGGGATTAGCACCAAAAATAGTAACACAACTATTCAATTTAATCAAAGAAATAAACAATGAAGGAATAACAATACTACTAGTAGAACAAAACGTTTGGAGAACACTGGAAATATCAGATAAAGCATACATCATAGAAAATGGAAGAATAATTTTAAGTGGACTTGGAAGAGAACTCCTAGAAAATGGATACGTAAGAAAAACATATTTAGGACTATAAACATCTTTCATCATGGATCTACATGAATATAAAATGGACATTAACCATTACACTAATACTCACATCAATCACATTAATACAAAACCCCTCCACAGCTCAAACCATAAACTTCCAAATACTAAACATCATATGGAGAACAACAGCAAACACACCAGTATACCCAGGAAGCATAAACACACAATTAAGAATAGAAGTAAAATATAATGGAAGCATAAACATACAAGCATGCAATGGAAGACTAACCGAACTACCAAAAGAAATCACGCCAAGCACAGGACAAGGATACATAAGTCCAGCTAGAAACCCCAATGGAACAGTAACAACAAACATACTTCCAGGAGACATAATATACTTCACATATCAATTAGACGTCAACAAAACAATTACACCTGGAAACTATAAAGCTAAATTAATAATAAGCTATAGAGCAGCTGGAAACATAATAGAGGAAAACTATGAAATAACATTAACAATAAACCCATATCCACCAATAAAAATATCAATAATCGACGCATATCTAACACCATCATCATATCCAAACACCATAAACACCAATCTAAGAATCACATTAATGAATAAAGGTGAATCAAGAATTACAGGTGGAACAATAAAACTCAATCTACCATCAAACTTCAATCCCACAGAAATGAAGATTCAAACACCAATAATAGAGGTAAATGAGCAAACAACAATAAACTTCAATGACATAGATATAGCTGAAAACACTCAACCAGGATTATACACAGCCACAATACAATTAAACGCTACACTACAAACAAGAGATGGAGTAACATACAATCAAACCACCATGGAAACACTCCAAATAAAGGTGGAGCCAACACCCACAAACCTAAGAATCCTATCACCAATAACAACACAATGGGGAGAAACAAGACCAACACCCACATACCAAAACACTAGATACACAGCCTTAACCATAACAATAATGAATAATGGTGGATACGATGCACAGGGGATAACAGCCACAGTAGAATCACAATACCTAAAACCAGTAAAACCAGTAGACACATATCAAGGAAGATTAACCACTGGAGGAACATGCACAATAACCCTATACTATGACGTAGACCCATATACACCATCAAAATTCAATATACAAATAACATTATCATACTGGGTAGATCTAGGTGGAGGAACCATGACCAAAATCACATCCACACACACTCAAACAATAAACATAGAGGAAATGCCGAGGGGTGGAGGAACAGAAATAATATCCACCACATGGCAAAACAATATAAACGTATACCCAAACACTGAAAACGCTACACTACAAATAACCATAGCCAATAAACAACCATACACAATAAGAGGTTTAAAAGCCACCCTAAAACTTCCAAATGGTATGAGTGGAAACAATGGGGAATACTCTACAACCTACATTAATGGGCCAATACAATCCTATGCAACCACCACAATACCAATACAAATAAGTATTGGAGAAATAAAACCGGGGAAATACAAGGCAAAATTAACCCTAGAATACATTGCAGAAACAGGAGGACCTGGAACAAAATTCATAGATCAACATGAAATAACAATAAACGTTATAAGCGATATAGAAGCCATAGAAGTAATAAACGTATACTGGATGCAATCAACAGTAGAACCAGGCACATACGGTGCAACACTAAGAATAGACATTAGAAACAACTATATAGACGCCATGAATGGCCCAATAATGGAAATAAAACTTCCAAAGGGATTCATAAACGCCTTCGACAATAAAAGCAACACAATAAAAATAACACCAGTAACACAACAAGCAATACAACAATTAATACAAACACCAACAAACATACAAACAATACTCACATTAATGCAAGCATCAACACAACAAAAACAGCAATATACAAGAGGAGAAACACTAACATTCATAGCACCCATAAACATACATGTAAACAAAACTGGAATATACCATGCCAATATAACACTATCATACATTGATGGATGGGGATGCAAAAGAACAGTGGAAGAAACCATTGAAATACCAATACTTGGAGCCACAAAATTCATAAATGCTGAAATAAGTGGGAGAATAAACATAAAAAGTAGGTATACCACGTTAAACCTAACATTAAATTGCATTGGAAGTTCACCAGCATACAACGTATACATAACCCTAAGATCACTACAAACAAACCCAATACTAATAGCAACACCATCAAACATATACCTAGAAAAACTACATGGGGAAATAAACATACCAATAAAATTCGCATACAACCCCACAGCATCACAAACAGCTCTAGGAGCAACAACAATGATAAACTATGGAGTAATACCCATATCAATACAAATACAATATAGAGATGCCTCTGGAAATCAACACACATATGAAACAACAATAGCAGTAGCCATAGAACCATACATAGACCTAATAATAAAGGAATTAAAAGCTGAATTAACCAGTGGAAACCTAAAGATAAGTGGAACAATAATAAACTATGGTTCAGCCACAGCCTACAGAGTAAAAGTACAAACAAAAACATTAAAAACAAAAACCATAGGTGAAACATACATAGGAGACATAGAAGCAGGAGGACAAGCAGCCTTCAGAATAGATTTAAAGGGTGTAATGGAAACAGAGGAAAAAGCAGAAATAACAATAATATATCAAAACATATTCAATGAACAATACATGAGAAGCATAGAAACAGAAATAACCAAAATTGAAATCACAACACCAATAGTAAAACAAGAAGAAACACCAATAACAAGCCTACACATAATAACAATAGCAGTAATAATCTTCCTAGCAATCATAGGATTAATATCATATAAAACCTATAGAAACTACATGAGAAAATTAAAACTAATGGAAATCGGTGAAAAATAGTGTACACAATAATACTGGATTCAATAAAACTTGCAATAAAAACATTAAAAGAGAGGAAAACTAGATCAACACTAACAATAATTGGAATAACCATTGGACCAATGATAATAGTAATGATGGGATCAGTAGTCTCAGGATACTCCAATTACATTGTAAACCAAATATCCACACTAGGACAAAACACAGTAATCATATACCCAGAATCAGGATACACCCTTACACAAGACGATTTAAACTATATTAAAAACCTAGAATACATTGAAGATGCAGAACCCTTCTATGCCACCCAAGGAATAATAAAGAGAGGTGGAAGTGAAATACAAGTATACATATACGCCATAAAAACAGAATTAATATTAAAAGCCATTGGAGGACTAGAAATACTCAATGGCAAAAACCCAAGTGAAGGAAGCACAATAGAAGCATTAATAGGATATAAAATAGCATACGACCAAAATGGGGAAAACCATTACAATATTGGAGATGCCATAACAATAACCATAAGAGAAATCCAAGGTGGGAAAATAGCAAAAATAAAAAATATAAATGTGATAGTATCAGGAGTATTAAGTGAATATGGAGGAGCACTACTACTAAGCCCAGACCAAACAATAATACTAAATACTGAAGCAGGAAGAAAACTCCTAGGATTAAAGAATTGGAGTGGAATAATGATAACATTAAAAAACTCAGAATACATAGGTGAATTCACATCCACCATGAGGGAAACATATAATGGGAAAATATCCATAATAGCCTTTGGAGCCATAGCCAACATAGCCACAAGCATAACGAGAGCAATAAACTTCATAAACTATACAACATCAATATCAACATTAGCAGTAGCCATAGCGGGAATAATGGCAACCATGATAACATCAGTAATAGAAAGAACAAGGGAAATAGGGGTAATGAAGGCAGTAGGCTTCACAAATCAACAAGTAATCATACTAATACTCATGGAAGCATTAACCATGAGCATAATAGGGGGAACCATAGGAATAACACTAGGAATAATAGGGGCATATACACTATCAAGCCAGGGACTAAGAATAACCAGTGGAACAACAACCATAATAATAACAGCACAACCAGAAATAACACCACAATTAATAACATCCACCATCATACTAACACTACTAGTGGGATTAATAGGTGGAGCACTACCATCATACATGGCAGCAAAAATACCACCAGCAACAGCATTAAGATACGAATAAAATTATCTTGCTAAATCTAATTAACTCAAGTTAAAGAGTACAATACTATTGTGAAGATAAGTGAAGCTAAAACACTAGGAATAAGATACCTATAGGATCTAGATAAATTACTATTAAAATATTGTGCCGTATAAACATAGCATAAATGTATTGGAGAAGCAATATAGAAGAGGTAACTACTAATATAAACTCTACTAATATCCTTAACGCTAACATCTATAAATCCACCTATTATTGGAAGAGATAAAACTATTCCAGTAAGCGGTGAACCAGTAAATAAACCTAAAACCCCTGGAATAAAGTATTCCAATATCATTAATGGTATACCCATACCCCTCAGAAAATTAGAGAGAATACTTGAAGCTCCAGTTAAAGTAAAAGTTTTCTGGAGAAGCATAGTGCTAAAAGCTGTAAAAGCAATATTTCTAACCCTCCTATCAGAAGCAGCCTTCAAAATACTTCTAAAACCAATTCTACAAATGAAGATTATCGTTAAAACCCCTAGAAAAACCCCTAAAGTCATACCGAAATCCCCAAAGAAAATCCTCAAGAATACAGCTGACACTAAAGAGATAAATAATGGCATTATGGAAAACCATAATGGAGTTTTAGCCTTCTCCAAAACCATATTAGAAGAATGCACACCACCACGACGATGAAAAGTAATTAAATAACCAATTAAAATCATGAATAAAGATGTGGGAAACTGCATAAAAATTAAACTCTCAATTGACGTACCAGTTAAAGCACTAATAGTAACCATTAAACTACTAAGAGGATACACAAGGAATATGGTATGCCTAAACCATACATTAGCATAAACAGCCAATTCACTATTAAACCCTAAAATACCACTTAAAGCCTCAACAATGGGAGCAGACATTAAAGCTCCACCAGCCACTGGAAGCAAACCAATAATTGCAGGAGTAATTACAATAGCAAGTTTAGGACTACGTAAAACCCTAGCAACACTTAAACCCAAATCCCTAATTAGAGTAGTTAACCTATAAAGTTCAGCTAGAAAAGCTATGAGAGATGAAGTTAAAATTAGATACCAAGTGGAATATGAAGATAAAACCTCAAAGAAAACATTAATGAAAACCATAGGTTTAAGAAGGAAAATTAGAAAGAGGGAAGCCATGAAAAGAGTTAAACCAACATCTAAACCCTTCTTAATAAAGACTAATATGAGTATGAAGGAAGCTAAAACCACTATTAAATCCATCACCACAAGACCACCACACATCAACACTATAAAGTGAATTATATTATGAAGTATAGACATATTTTAAATTTTATGCAAACAAAAATTAGGGGGATATATAAGTTTATTATATTGGTATACCAGTATCCTCCTTAATACTTTCAAGGGAAACTGAAGTCAAAGTCTTCTCAACACCCACAACCTTCCTAAGCTTATCAACAATAAATTGCCCAAGCTCATTAACATCCCTAACTTTAACCTTTAAAATCATATCCCAATCTCCAGTTATAATATGAACCTCTTGAACCTCTGGGAACTTTGAAATTTCCCTAGCAACCTCCCTTTGATCAAGCTTTCTACCTCCAGCCTCATAAGAAAAGGATACAAGTATAAAGGCAGTAGTGGAAAAACCAAGTTTCTTCTCATCTAAAATAGCAACATAATTCTTAATATAACCATCACGTTCAAGCCTCTTAACCCTAGAATAAACAGTGGTTACAGGAGAATTAACAATTCTAGCTAAATCTTTAACTGTAGCTTTACCATCCCTCTGCAAAATTCTTAAAATCTCTTTATCTCTATCATCAATCAGAGGAATCCACCCCCAAAATAATACTCAATAAATCTATTTATGTAAATAATCCAATTTAAAATTTACCAAAAAATCTTTCAATTTAAAACTTTATTCAAAACTTCCATGAAGTTTCCACCAATAATATTCAGAGATAAACGTAGAGTTTCAACATTAAATTCCAAATCAAAATCCAAATCTAAAACACCCTTCAAACCCCTAGAACCTTTAACCCTATATAGATATATGGTGTAAGGCTTATCACTACACCATCTATGTACAATTTCATCAGCTTCCCAATCAGGTATTGGAATAGTATGAGTAACAATTCTAGTTCCAGGTTTACATTCAAATCTAATTTTATCCTTCAACAATGAATATGCTTCACTAGTTAAATACATGTAAATTACATTAGCCCTAGAAATTGGGAAATAAATTAAATCACCACAAACCACTTGAGCTAAATGTTGAAGCCCATACTCCTTAACTCTAACCCAAGCCCTCCTACAAAGTTTACGATTAATTTCAACACCAATAGTAAATGCTTTAAATCTACTTGCAGAAGCTATAAGTACATCGCCATCACCACAACCAAGATCAAAAACAATATCTCCACTATTAACTCCAGCAATACTTAAAGCATCTTCAGCTACATCTAAACCACTACTACAAAATGGGGCGAGAACCCTACTAACACTCATCATACAACCATTAAAGTAACACCTTTAAAAAGATATCTAACTCTGAGAATCAAACTTAAATATAAATTAAACATAAATTTTTAATCTAAATCATACGGTGTAAAAGCCTTTAAATGGATGGTGTAGAAATGCCTAGACGATTAATAGTAGACCTCCTATCCATATATGTACCAGCCTTCTTCATAATGACTGGAATATCCATAGTATCACCAATACTATCAATATATGCAAAAAGCTTTCAAATATCCTATACACTAGCAACATTAATAGTATCCATATATGCAATTGCAAGATTCATAGCAGATATACCAGTGGGGGTAATGGGTGATAAATGGGGTAGAAAGAAGGTTCTAGTACTAGGAACAATAATACTCACAGTATCAGCATTCCTCTGTGGAACAGCACAAACCTTCTATGAACTATTAATCTACAGATTTCTACAGGGATTTGGATCATCCATGTGGATGACCATGAGACAAGCAATGCTACAAGACATACTAAAACCAGAGGAGAGGGGGAGGATAATGGGATACTTCCAAGCATTCATGTTAATTGGAAGCACCACAGGTCCAACAATAGGTGGAATACTAGCAGAACATTATGGTTTAAGAGCACCCTTCTATGCATATGGCTTCATGTCACTAATAGGATTCATACTCTCATACATATTCATTGAAGAAACAAAACATTACCAAAAATTTGAAGCCACTGGAAAAGAAAATAACAGCCATTTATCACTTGAAGTAGTTTTAAAAATGCTTAAAAACCAGAGTTACATGGCTGCATGCATAGCTACACTAACAATGTTTCTAACTAGAACAGGACTTAGAAATACCCTAATACCATTATATAGTGATAGTATAGGGATACATCCAGATGAAGTTGGATATGCCATAACCCTATCAAATCTAGCTAATCTAGCAGTAACAATACCAGTAGGTCATGCTCTAGATAAATGGGGTAGAAAGAAGATTGTAGTATTAAGTTTAATGACATCAGCAATATCCACATCCACATTCATATTAGCAAAAGATTTTCAAGCAATATCCATAGCATGCATACTCCTAGGATTAACAACTGGTGCAGGTGGACAAGCACCATTAGCCATGGCTTCAGATGCAAGCATAGATTACCCACATGGATTAGCCATGGGATTATACAGAGTATTTGGAGATATAGGCTTCATAATAGGGCCAATAATGATTGGAATAATAGCTGATAGCATAGGCTTAATATATGGATTCCACTTTACAGCAATCTTCATAGCTTCAGCAGCATTATACGTACAAATCTTCGGTAGAGAAACATTAAACATAAAGAAGAATAAAACTTAAAACCTTAAAAAACTAGATAAATTCAAAGGATAAATTTTGATTGCAACATTAATATCAGTTTACGACAAGAGAAATCTAGAGAAAATCCTAAAGCAAATAAGTAGATTGGGTATGGAAATAATAGCAACAAGTGGAACAGCAAAATATATTGGGGAACTAGGTTATAAAGCCATTGAAACCTCAGAATACACGGGATTCAAAGAAGCACCCATGGGATTAATAAAAACATTACATCCAAAGATTTACGCTGGAATACTATTAAACCCAAAAATACCAGAACATAGGGAATACATGGAGAAATATAGAGTGAAATGGATTAAAATGGTGATAGTAAACTTCTACCCCTTCAAAGAAGAATGCATAAAGGGTTTAGAGAAAGCAGTGGAAAACATTGATATAGGGGGAGTAGCAATGGTTAGAGCAGCAGCAAAAGCAGCATTACTATATGGAGAAACAATAGTATTAACAAATCCAGATCAATACGATGAGGTGGTAAGTGAAATTGAAAATTATGGTTGGATTGAGAAAAAGAAGATAATTAAATTGGCTGTAGAAGCCTTCAAAAAAACTTGTGAATACGAAAATGAAATATCAAAATACTTATTGGAGGCGTTGAAATGAATATTAAAAACATAAAGAGTCTAAGGGAAATATACAGTAGACAATTAGAAAGCGAAAATCTACCGAGAGAATTAAAGATAATCATAGATGGAGTGGAATATAGATATAAGAGGATGGATTTAGAAGATGAAACATTAAAATTGAGGTATGGATTAAATCCACATCAATCATCAGCCATATATAAACCAGAAGATGATATGGGATTCAGTAAAATAAGATTATTAAAAACTGGGAAGGGAGGATTATCATCAAATAATATAAATGATGGATACAATGCCATGAGGATAACATCATACTTCAAAGATAAAAGGGCGGTTTCAATAATAAAACATTTAAATCCAGCTGGAGTAGCCATAGGAGAACTCAACACCAATGGTGGATGGATAGTGGAAGAAGCATGGAGTGTAGATCCAAGAGCATCATATGGATGTGTAATGGGTTTAAACTTCAAAGTAGATTTTGAAACTGCAGAAGCAATAGTAAAACAAGATAAATATGTTGAATGCATATTTGCACCAGAATACAGTGAAGAAGCCTTAGAAATCCTCTCTAAAAAGAGAAGTTTAAGGGTAATTGAAGTACCAATACCAAAAGTTCAAGATCCAATCCAAGAACATAAAATACCATTAAACATACGGGTAATTGGAAATACAATAATCTTAGAAGAACACTTTAAAACAAAATTAACAAGTATAGAAAAATTAAGGGAATTAGATGAAAAACCAGAAACAGGAGTAGTCACCAATAGAAGACCAACACCAAAAGAAGAAGAATGGATGTTATATGCATGGTGGATATGTGCAGAAAAAAGTAGTAATGGAGTAGTATTATGGAGGGAGAATAAAACCATAGCAGTAGCCTGTGGACAACAAGATAGAATTGGAGCAATAGAAATAGCCATAGAAAAAGCTAAGAGAAACAATCATAAAACCATGGGAAGCATACTAGCTTCAGATGGCTTTATGCTCCCAGACAACATACCACCACTAGTAGAAGCAGGAGTAACAGCCATAATACAACCTGGAGGATCAATACATGATGAACAAATAATAGAGGAATGTAATAAACATGATATAGCAATGATATTCACTGGAGAAAGAATCTTTAGACACTTCTAATAGTAAATAATATATATAGGTATGTTAAATACATATATAGGTGAAAATAATATGTGTCATTACCCACACCACCATAAACATGAAGAAGAAGAGGAATATCATCATGAAGAAATATGTCATCATAAAGCAATACCAATAAGAGGATTTGCACATCTAGCAGTATTAAAAATATTAAAGGATAAAAGCACTAGCGGAAGTGAAATACAGAAAACATTAAAAGAAAATTATGGATTTGAAGTTCCCAGACCAATAATATATGGATTACTTAGGAGAATGGAGTTCATGGGATTACTAACATCAAGATGGGATACAAGTGAACCTGGACCTGCAAAAAGAATATATACAATAACTGAAGAAGGATTAGAATATCTTAATAGAGGATTGGAAAAAGTAAGTAAGTTAAAGGGTTTAATAGAGAAACTCTTATCTTAAACCCCATTTTTCTAACGTTCTAAAACACTTAAACCCTCAATACATTTTAAAGCAAGATTTATAGAAGCTTTAATATCATCAACATGAGCTATAGCTGAAGAACCATGAATATACCTACATGGAACAGCAATAACACCACTGGGAACACCTCCACGAGTTAAATGTATAGCTGCAGCATCAGTACTACCACTAGGAACACGTTTAAATTGATATGGAATATTATTCCTATCAGCAGTTTCCATAAGCACTTTTAAAACCTTTGGATGAGCAATCATACCAGCATCAGCAATAGTTAAAACAGGACCACGTTTTAGAAATGCTGGAATTTGATGGGATTTAACATCTGGAGTATCAGCGGCAAAAGTACCTTCAATAGCAATAGCATAATCTGGTTCCACAATCCAAGCAGCAGTTCTAGCACCCCTCAAACCAACCTCCTCTTGAACAGTGGCAACGAAAACCACATTAAACCTACTATTCTTAAGTTTCTGAAGAAGTTCCACAAGTATTAAACATCCAATTCTATCATCAAAAGCTTTACCAAAAATATAACCTAAACCTAAATCTCTAAATTCAGTATGGAAAACAGCTGGACAACCAATATCTAAACCTCTAGCTTTAACTTCATCAATACTTGTAGCACCAACATCAATATACATGTCCTCTATAGGTGGAACTTTATCACGACGTTCAGGGGGAGTAATATGTGGAGGAGTACTACCCACAACTCCATATACAAATCCACTTCTACCCTTAATCTTAATGATCTGTCCAGGAATTATTTGAGCTACAACTCCACCTAGAGGATGAAAATATAGAAATCCCTTATCACTAACATTAGTTATTAGAAACCCCACTTCATCCATATGTGCAGCAATCATAATCTTTGGAAGACTACTATCACCATGTAAATAACCAATTAAATTTCCAAGTCTATCCACTTTAACCTCATCAGCAAATTTCTCAAATTCCATCTTCAATAAATCTCTAACTTCATCTTCAAAACCAGGAGGCCCAAAGGCATTAGATAATTTAGCGAGATAATCTAAATTAACCATGAAAATAGTTATTAAAGGGAAATTAAAAAGTTTTACCAACGAAAACTATATACAAATCATAGAACATATATCACCACAGTGAAATATAATGAATGTTGAAGATGCCATTAAAATTAGGAGGAGCATTAGAAAATATAAGCCAATACCAATATCAGAAGAAGCATTAATGAAAATCTTAGAGGCAGGTAGATTAGCCCCCTCAGCTGGGAATAGACAGCCATGGCATTTCATAGTTGTAAGAGATAAAAATATTAAAGAAGAAATAGTGAAAGCAGCTAGAAATCAAAAATTCATTGGAGAAGCAGATACAGTAATAGTGATTCTTGGAAACCCTGAAGCTTCACCAAGATGGTATCTACAAGATCCAATGATTGCAGCTCAAAACATGGTTCTACAAGCCACAGAATTAGGTTTAGGAACATGCTATATAGGGGCCTTCGATGAAAATCAAATAAAAAGTATACTCTCAATACCGGAAAACATGAAAGTCATATGTCTACTACCAATAGGAGTTCCAGATGAAACTCCACCACCAAAACCTAGAAAACCATTAACAGAAATAGTTTCACAAGAAAAATATGGAAACCCATTAAAATAGATGTGAAATAATTATGGGAGATCTAGAGATTGCAAAGAAGATCTTAAGGGAGAGAAAATTAACATTAGCCATAGTTAAAAATAAAGAATTAATTTTTGAATCCAATGATCATGGAATAATAGGGTTTATAAATGCAATAGAAGAATTAGGTGGAGAATTAAAGGGAGCTTATATGGCAGATAAAATTGTTGGTAGAGCAATAGCATTACTAGCAATATATTCAGGGATAAAAGGGGTATATGCAGAAATAATAAGTAAACATGGATTTAAAACATTGATTGAGGGAAATATCGAAGAGTTAGAATATGGGGAAATAGTGGATGCAATAATGGATAAAACTGGAAGGGAACTATGCCCCTTTGAAAGAGAAGCACAGGGAATAAATGATCCATCAAAAGCATACGAAAAATTCAAATTAATGATTAAAGCTTTAAAGGGATAGGTGTATGGGATTTGAAATCTAAAATCTTCTGGATATGTATAACGATATCAACAATGGTATTCACATTTGGAATAATTTCAGGATTAAAACAAACTAGTATACCACCATTAGGAGAAGAAATACTAAATCCAATTAGAGAATTAGCAAAACAATACAAGCCATTTACAATATCCACATTTATGTTAATATTCTCAAAGAATCTCATTGCATTATTAACAATGTGGATTTCAGGCTTACTATTATCAATTCCAACCATTGTAAGTTTATGGATGAATGGCTACATAATAGGTTTAGTTGTAAATTTAAGTGGAAATATAACTTTAGCAATTCTTGGAATACTACCACATGGAGTAATAGAAATTCCAGCTTTAATAATTGCAGGAGCCTCTGGAATTAGAATTGGAATAGAAGTTACACGTAAACTTGCATCAATAATAACCCATAAAAATGCATCAATAAGGAGAGCATTAAAGGAAACTATTAAGCCAATGATGATAAGCATAATACTATTAATTCCAGCAGCATTAATAGAAACATATATAACCCCACTAATAATGATGCTATTTAAATAAATTTAATGTGAAGTTAACCTGTAGAATAGACGCTCATAGAAATCCACAGTCTTATATAGCGATGAAACTTCAAGATACTCATTGGGACCATGAATATTACCGCCCACAGGCCCAAAATCAATACATTTAACACCAATAGGAGCGAAAAACCTAGAATCAGAAGCTCCACAAGCTTCAACAACACCACTCTTAACACCTAAACCATCTAAAACCTCCAATGCAAACCTTACAATATCTTCATTTTCATCAGTATATAGATAGCCAATTCCACCACTAAACTCACATTCAGCTCCAGGAACATTCCTCAATAAAGTTTCCCTTAATGGATGGAGAAAACCTAGATCAGTAGTCATAGCTCTAATATCAAAATTCAAATAGTGAACTCCACCACTATACAGATAGTAGTTGGGGGTTATGGAAACACCAAAATCACTATATAATTCAGGTTTCAAGGGAGTTCTAACAAGAGGGATAACGGCTCTTAAAAGCTTTGTTAAACCTTCATCAACAATAACCCTTTCTCCATGAACATCTGGATTAACAAGTTCAAGTTCCACCCATCCAGGTATAACATTAGACTTAGAGAAATCACCTTTAATCCCAATAACATATAGATTTGGATTCAACCTAAGATAGTATGAAGCTGCAATTAGAGGGTGAAGATCAACACCAGGCATGAAATATGCTGCATGTCTAGTCTCATAAACTGGAGTTTCAACATTAAATCTCTTACTAAACCTTATCCCATTAATTTCACGTTTAACCTCTTTAACCCTAACCCTAAAACCAAAACCACATCTTCGACGAACAATAACAAGCATACCATTACCATCACCATTAACAAGGTAATCAGGTTTTAAACCAGCCTCTAAAAGTTTATCTCTAATCATACCTGCACCATTCCTACCACCAATTTCTTCATCTCCAGTAAAGGCAAAGATGAGAGTCCCCTTAAATCCCCTAGAAACAATACGTTCAATAGCGCAAATCATAGCAGCAACATTAGATTTATCATCAATAGAACCTCTACCATAAGCAACATCACCAACTAAAGTTAAAGTAAATGGATTATACTTCCACTCAGAAATATTTACTGGAACAGTATCGAAATGAGCCATAAACATTATGATGGGTTTACCTTCACCTAAAACTCCAAAAACACTATAAAACCCATTCTTCTCTAGAATTTCAGCATTAACACCAATACCATGAAGAATCTCACGAATCTTATTTGGAGCTTCAACACTAGGCTTTAAACCTTGCTCAGGACTATTCACAGTATTAATACTAACAAGGTCTAAAAGTATCTTTAAAGGATCTAGAACCATAAGGGGTTCACGATAAACATAACGTTAAAAAAGTATTTATACCTTTCAATACGTAAACGTTAAATCACAATAATCCAACATAAATAGTGATGAATGGAAATACCCATAGAAAACCAAAACTAGAGAAGGAAGAAATCATATATAGGGGGAGAAGAGTAACATTAACAAAAAGATTCTATACCTTTAACAATGAAGAATTCATAAGGGAAATAGTGGTATTCGGTCAATCTGTAGCTATACTACCATTCAAAGATATGGATCAAGTGATATTAATAGAGCAGTTCAGACCATCACAAAATAAATGGATACTTGAAGTACCAGCAGGAGTAATAGAGGAAAATGAAAAACCTGAAGAAACAGCTGAAAGAGAACTTATTGAAGAAATAGGATATAAACCTAACAAGCTTGTGAAAATGGCCTCCATATATATGTCACCGGGATATAGTGATGAAATACTACATATATACATAGCATTAGATTTAACACGCATAGGAGAAAAACCGGAGAAGGGGGAGTTAATAAGAATTGTAACCATGAATTTCAATGAAGCTTTAAAGAAAATATTGGAGGAGGATATTGTAGATGCAAAAACATTATTAGCCTTCCTCTTAGCAAAAAGATATATGTTATATGGGCTATAGCTAGAATACCTTCTCCCTAAATAATTCACTTAACATTAAATACTTCTCAAGCAACATAGCTCTACTAGAAAGCTTCTCCCTTAAATCTGGAAGTTCATCGCCAGTATAAATCTTATCCACAATTATTGCTGGTCTAATAGTTAAAGCTTTAACTACACTCTTATAATCTTCTATGGGTTCAACTTCTTCATAAACCTCTGGAAATCCACTTAAAACCTCAATTTTGATTTTACCAGTTAAAGTAGATAGAAAGAAGTCTACTTCAGCTTCTAGAAAATCCATTAAAGCTTCTTCATCTTTAAAACATCTTAAAGCCATCTCCAAAGCCTTCTCTAAATCAACAAATATATCATAGTATAATTGAGCATTCTCCTTCTTAGGATTCCAAATAATCTTAGGCTTCCAATCCAATCCATGATAACATTGATGTAGAAAACATAGGTATTCATGGTATAAAATACCCTTTAACCTCTTTAAATCATAAGTTAATATCTTTGGAGCATATAATTGTATAGTTGGAATTAAAACACCAATGGATTTATCAAGTTTATAAACAAAACCAGAAGAATAAATAAGTTTTAAACCTCCTGAAAGCCTTCTAGTCATAAGCGCTTTATGAACTTCTAAATCTGCAATCCAAGGTAGATCAGTTTCAACTTCAAATCTACTGGTAATATTTGGGAGAATATCCCTAACAAGCTTACTTATATCTTCATCATAAATTTTAGTTGCACCTTCATAATCAATAACATTAATCCTCATATAAATCAAAAAGATATATGTTAAACATAGAGATAACCATTTCCAAAAACATAAACAATTAACTATATATATTAAAACGATATATTTCCAATGATGGTTATGGATGTATCTAAGTATGCTAGGAGAGAACTTTTACAATTAGGTGAAAGACCAGCAACTAGAGCTCCTCTACCAAAAATGGAAAACATAATAAATCTAGGTGCTGGAGACCCAGATTTTAATCAACCTAGAATCGTAATGGAGAAAATTGTGGAAGCAATGGAAAAGGGATATACACATTACATGTTTGAAGGACTACCAGAATTCAAAAGAGCAGTTGCAGAATACTATTCAAAATATGGGGTAAAGATAGATCCAGATACCCAGGTTATACCAACATCAGGTGGAGGACCAGCAATATTCCATATACTTGCAGCATTAATAAATCCAGGGGATGAAGTAATAATATTTGATCCAGCATATCAAGGATATCTAAACCCAATAAGATACTTTGGTGGAGTAATAGTTAGAGCAAAAATGAAGAAAGATGAAAAAGGATATTTTAGACCAGACATAGAAAACTTGAAAAACGTAATAACAGAGAAAACAAAGCTTCTAATAATATGTAATCCAGATAATCCCACTGGATGCGTATTCAATGAAGAAGAATTAAATAGAATAGCAGAATTATCCAAGAAACATGACTTCCTAATACTATCAGATGAAATATACAATGAGTTTATATGGGGTGATAGAAATCATATAGCTATAATGGGTTTAGAGGGAATGATGGAGAGAACAATAGTGGCTATGAGCTTCTCAAAAATGTTTGCTTGGACTGGATGTAGATTAGGATATATAATAGCTTCACCGGAAATGGCGAATCTAATATCAAGAGTCCCATTGGGAATATCACCAGCACCAGTACCATTCCAATATGCGGGAGCATACCTATTAAGGGAGGGATGGGAATTCAATAAGATGATGAGAAGAGAATATGAGAAGAGGATAGATTACTGTGTAAAGAGGTTAAATGAAATCCCTGGGATAAGATGCGTATATCCAGAAGCAACCTTCTACCTATTCCCAGAAATATCAGAAACAAAACTAAATTCAGTAGAATATGCAAAGAGATTAATGGCAGAAGAAGGAGTAAGAGTAGTGGCAGGTTCAACCTTTGGATCTATGGGTGAAGGACATATAAGATTAGCTCTAGTAGTACCCATGGAGAAACTTGTGGAAGCAATGGATAGAATAGAGAAATTCCATAAGAAGATAATGAAGTAATAAATTAAACTTTAAAGATAAATTTTTACATAAATAATTTCATAAGTAAAGGGGGATTGTTATTTAACAATATGATAATTATGAAATGTATAAATGGAGATAGATGAAAATCTTAAATAAAATTTTTACATTATTGAAGGTATAGAACATTATGAGCAATATGAGTGGAAGAAGCTTCGAAGTAGCGGTGATAGTTAATAGATGTAAGGGATGTAGAATATGTATATCCATGTGTCCAAAGAAGGTTTTAGAGCAATCAAATGATATAAACGATTTTGGATACAATTATGCATATCCAAAGAATATTGATGAATGTATTGGATGTAAATTTTGTGAAATCTACTGTCCAGATTTTGCAATATATGTAAAACCCTCAGATAAACCTAAAGCAACTTTAAATAGAGTTAAAAAGGCTATAAAGGTTGTTGAAGAGTGAAATAATAGCCTGAAGGATAATCCTTTGAAAACTCCAGTAAAACTTTAACTCCAATATCTAAATCACTAATCTTTGCATTCTTTAAAATCCCTGGAAGTCTAATACCACCCTCAAACTCCACTAAAACAACAATATATGAATTAAACTTTTCAAAACCCTTTAATGGAACATGGACTTCAGTATAACTAACAATAACACCAACCCTCCCAATCTCCATCCAAACTAAATCTTTGGAATCACAATATGGACAAAACATCTTTGGAGGTAGGAAAATCCTTCCACAATTATTACATTTAACAACCATAAACCTATTATTCTCACAAAATCTCTTGAAACTCTCTAAAGTAAATTCTTCAACCATAAAATTCACCCCCCACATATATGTGGACAATGGCAGAAGCCCCTGAACCACCAACATTATGAGTTAAACCAATCTTAGCTTCATCAATCTGCCTTAAACCAGCTTTACCAGTTAATTGAAGAAAGATTTCACAAGCTTGAGCAACACCAGTAGCACCTACAGGATGACCCTTAGCCTTTAAACCACCACTAGTATTAACTGGGATAGAACCATCCCTGAAAGTCTCACCACGCTCGATAAGTTTACCACCCTCCCCAGGATTACAGAAACCAAGATCTTCATAAGCAATAATTTCAGCAATAGTAAAACAATCATGGACTTCAGCTACATCTACATCCATAGGAGATATACCAGCCATATCATAAGCTCTTTTAGCAGCAATCTTAGAAGCTTTTAAACTAGTTAAACTCTCCCTATTAATTAGACTTATACTATCATGACCTTGACCAAAACCAATTATGTGTACAACATCATCAGAATACCTATACGCCAATTCAGGTTTCGTAAGAATTAGGCAAGCAGCACCATCAGATATAAGTGAACAATCATAAAGTTTTAAAGGCCAAGCAATAACCCTAGAACTTAAAACCTTATCTATAGTCACATTATCAACACCATACATATGGGCTTTAGGATTCAAATTAGCATTAGCATGATTCTTAACAGAGACTAAAGCCATCTGCTCTTGAGTAGTCCCATACTTCTTCATATGTGCAGTAGCCATTAAAGCGTATAATGCTGGAAAAGTTAATCCATTAATCTGCTCAAAGAAGTAATCTGAAGCTGTAGCTAAAATATCAGTTACATCTGAAGTGGATAGATGAGTCATCTTTTCAACTCCACCAACTAAAACAAAATCATAGAGACCAGAAGCTATAGCTATAACCCCCAATTTAAGGGCAGCACCAGAAGATGCACATGCACATTCAACTCTAAAACCATCAACTCCATTAAGTCCACACCACTCTAAATATATGGGTGCATTATGCTCTTGATGCTCAAACATACCACTCATCTGACCAATAAATGCAGCTTTAATCATATCCACAGAAAATTTTGGGATAGCATCTATACATTCCCTAAAAGCATCATAAAAAATCTCTCTAGCACTTTTACCAATAAGTTTACCAAACTTTGAAATACCAACAGATATAATAGAGGCTAAAGGCTTATTCAAAGATACTCCACCACAAATAATAAGTTATAATTCAACTTATAACTCTATTACACACCCCCTTGAAATCTATGTTTCAATTATAAGATTTATCTAACCCTTAAATTAAATTGGTAAGTAGATGTATATGAACGTAAATAGAATCTTGAGCATAACCCTAATAATAAGTTTAACCATAAATCTAGCTTTAACATCAATAATAATAGCTTTAAACATTAGGAGCAACCAACTTGAATCAATAATAGAAGAACTATCAATAGAAGTCTCAAAGAGCAATAGTATAATGGGAGAATTACAAGCACAATTAAACTATGCAAAACAACAACTGGAATACTATCGTATGCAATTAGAATACTATACAAAACTATACCAAAACAAAACTGGAATTCCACTCATTGGGAAATCAGAGGTAAATATTGTTGCAGTAAGAGTTATACAAGAAGACTTTTTCACAACTTCATATAAAGGAGTAGTAATGAAAGCTGAAGTAGAATTAACACCTGGAGATGGCAAAATACTTGTAAATACAAAACCAAATATTGGAATAGACCTACAAGCAAGTGTTAGAATAGCGGCAGCTGTAGCCGAAAAATATACTGGAGTAAGTCTTGGAAGCACAAATGTAATCATATCAATAATTGCAAATGAAGAAGTTGAAGTTGTAGATGGACCAAGTGCAGGTGCAGCCATAACAATAGCCATCATATCAGCAATAACCAAACAATCAGTAAACAACACCATATACATAACTGGAACAATAAATAGTGATGGAAGTATAGGACAAGTTGGGGGAATAATAGAGAAAGCTATAGCTTCAGCAAAAAATGGCTGTAAAATATTCCTAGTTCCAAAAGGTCAAGCACAAACACAAATACTAATACCAGTAGAAAAGGATATTGGAAGAGGGATTAAGATCATAACATATCAATACAAAACTATAAACGTAGAACAATACCTTAAAAGTATAGGATACCATTTGAAGATTATTGAAATAAGCAACATAATTGAAGCATTAAATTATACATTGATTAAAAGTACATGGTGATTAAAATGGATTTAAATGAAACATTAATTGAAATAGCCAAGAGAATCCAGATTAAAGCTTCAGAGAAATTGAAGCATAAACCAATAAGTGAAGAGGAAGGAGCAAAAATAGATGTTGAATTAGAAGAGGAAATAATAAGATTCTTGAGGGAAAGATATAGTTATTTCACATTTATAGGTGAAGAAACTGGGAAACATGTTTATGGAAGTGGAAAACCAATATTTATAGTAGACCCCTTAGATGGAAGCTTAAATGCTTATAGGGGATATCCCATATACTCCACATCGATAGCGGTAGCAGAAGAAAACAATTTCAGAAGTATAATTGGTGGAATAGTAATGAATCTAGTTACTGGAGATACATTCATAGGGTTAAAGGGGTTTGGTGTAAAATTAAATGGGAGAAGAGTAACCCCAAGTAAAGTGAAAAATTTAAGTGAAGCATTAATTGCTGTAGACATGAATATTAGGGGGAAATATCTACAACACTTAAAACTTGTAACACCATTAATAAGTGAAGCAAAACATGTAAGATTCATAGGGACAGATGCTCTAGAAACATGTTTTGTAGCAGCTGGAATCTGCGATGCCTTCATAGATTTGAGGGGAGTATTAAGATTAACAGATTTTGCTGCAGCATGCTTCATGGTTAAAGAAGCTGGAGGAATAGTAATCAATGAATATGGATCAACATTAGACTTTGAATTCAATGATAACATTAGATCAAAATATATTGCAGCAGCAAATATGGAATTAGCAAAAGAAATAATTAATAGAATTAAAAGCGTTATTGAATGAGTTCACAAATAGCTCTAGCTAAAGCAGTTCTAGCAGTTAAAATCATAAAGTTTCCACAACTCTTTAAAACATCTCTTTGAGCAAGATTATAACCAATACAATCCATAATTATCATTTTAACGTTCTCACCCCTTAATTTCCCACCAATAATTCTAAAATCATTTAAACTTGCAGTATATGGAGATATGGCATAAACCTTTAAATCTTCAAATAATCCACTCCACTTCAATTTTGCATACTCCAATTGTTCCACAGCTGGAATTAAAACAGCCACAGAACCACTATAGGAGAATCCAGAAGCAAACCCCTTCAAAATCTTCTCAGGGTAAACTATGGGTATAGAAGCTTTATAACGTGGAAATTCACCAGAACATAAAATTCCAATAACATCAACATTGGAAGCCTCCAACTTCTTTACACATTCACCCACTAAAGGTAGAATCTTCTCTTTAGAAATCTTAACTTCAAAACCATCCCTCATCCTAGTAACATAAACTGTTTCTCCAGCCTCCGGCTTAAATTTAACTTCAACTTCACTTTTACTTAAACCATCAAGAGCACCTACTTCTAAAACATCTATATTACTTGGGAAAAACTTCAAGATATCACTTGTAACATCAATTCTAGGAGATTGCCCAATAGTTATAAAACCAATTCTAACCATAAATAACACCAATAAAACATTGATAGACAAGAATAAATATCTTGTATAACAGAAATAATTAAGAATACATGAATGATTTGGTGATAAACTAATGGGTAAAGCATGGCATTCAATGGAAATCAATGAAATCCTAAGGGAATTAAACACAAATTTAAATGGATTAACACATGAAGAAGCTAAGAAGAGATTGGAGAAGTATGGTTATAATGAAATTAAAACCGTTAAACGTAGAACACCACTACAAATGTTTCTAGATGAATTTAAGGATATATTCATATTATTGTTAATTGCTGCATCCATATTTTCAGCAGTAATCGGATACTGGGAATTAATCCATGGCGGAGAATTCATGGAATCCTTTGCAGATGTTATAACGATAATGGCCATAGTAATGTTATGCGCTATAACAGGATTTATACAGGAATATAGAGCGGAAAAAGCTGTTGAAGCCCTGAGAAAGATGGCAGCTCCAAAAGCAAGAGTAATACGTAATGGAATTGAAGAAATCATACCTGCAAGAGAACTAGTTCCAGGAGACATAATATTATTAGAAGAAGGTGATAGAATACCGGCAGATGCACGATTAATAGAAGCCATAGAGTTAAGGACAAATGAAGCAATATTAACTGGAGAATCCACACCAGTAATAAAGGAGGTAACAACCCTAAGGGAGGATACACATATAGGTGAAAGGAGAAACATGGTTTTCTCAGCAACACACACAGTACATGGAAGAGGAAAAGCAATAGTTGTAGCCACTGGAATGAACACAGAATTCGGGAAAATAGCGGAAATGGTTCAAACACTAGAGGAAGAAGAAACACCACTACAAAGAAAACTAAACATTTTCGCATCAAAAATAGCGAAAATAGTAATTGCAGTATGTGCATTAATCTTCGTACTTGAAGCCTTTGAAGTATTTATGCAAAAAACCTTTGAAATTGAAGGATTTATACAAGCATTCATGTCTTCAATAGCTTTAGCAATATCAGCAGTACCAGAGGGGCTACCAGCAATAGTAACAATAGCCCTAGCACTAGGAGCAAGAGAACTAGCAAAAAGAAATGCCATCATAAGAAAGCTATCAGCAGCAGAAAGCCTAGGATCAGTAACAGTAATATGCTCAGATAAAACTGGAACTATAACAAAAGGGGAAATGACGGTAAGGAGAATATATGTGGATGGAAGGTTAATAGAGGTAACTGGAGTGGGATATGAACCAAAGGGAGAATTCAAAATTGGGAATGAAACCCTAAATCCAGAGGGAAACTTAAAACTTCTACTTCAAATAGGAGCATTATGCAATAATGCTAAACTAAGAAGAAATGAAAACAATAATTCATGGGAAATATTTGGAGACCCCACGGAAGGAGCATTAATAGTAGCAGCAGAAAAAGCTGGAATTAAAAGAGAAGAATTGGAGAAAAATTATCCGCGAATAGGAGAAATACCATTCTCCTCAGAGAGAAAACGTATGACAACAATACATAAAACACCTGAAGGAGAAATACATGCATACATGAAGGGAGCTCCAGAAATAGTCTTAGGTAAATGTAGTAAAATAATAGAAAATGGGGTAGAAATACCATTAACAGAAGAACATAGAAAGAAAATATTAAAATTGAATGAAGAAATGGCTTCAAATGCTTTAAGAGTATTGGCAATGGCATACAGGAAGCTACCACCAACAATAATGGAATACAATGAAAACATAGAATCAGAAATGATCTTCGTAGGATTAGAGGGAATGATAGATCCACCGAGAGAAGAAGCCATAGAAGCAAATAAATTATGTCAAAAAGCAGGAATAAAAACAATAATGATAACTGGAGACCATAAACTCACAGCCATAGCCATAGCAAAAGAAGTTGGAATATTTAAAGAGGGAGATATAGCAGTAACAGGGGAAGAACTAGACAAAATGAGCGATGAAGAATTTGAGAAAATAGTGGAGAAAATCACGGTCTACGCAAGAGTTTCACCAGCACACAAACTAAGAATAGTAAAAGCATTAAAGAAAAGGGGACATATAGTGGCTATGACTGGAGATGGAGTAAACGATGCACCAGCAGTAAAAGCTGCAGATGTTGGAATAGCCATGGGAATAACTGGAACAGACGTCACAAAGGAATCAGCAGACATCATACTAGCAGATGACAATTTTGCAACAATAGTTAGAGCAGTAGAATATGGAAGAGTAATATACGACAACATAAGAAAATATGCAAGATTCCTATTAGCATGCAACTTCGACGAACTACTAGTTATAGGATCCTTCGCAATTCTAGGTGGATTATTCGGTGCAGAATACTTCCCACTACCACTCTTACCAGCAATGATACTATGGATAAACCTAGTAACAGATGGAGCGCCAGCAGTAGCATTAGCCACAGACCCCCCAGACATAGACGTAATGAATAGACCACCAAGAAAACCAGAGGAAGGAATACTACATGGCATGCTAGCATTCATAATAGCATCATTCATACTCCAAGCCACAGGAACAATACTAGTCTTCTGCCTAGAATACTATGTTTGGCCAACATATCCATGGAACTTCCCATGGGGAATAGATGAAGAAGCAAGACAATTAACATACAGAGAAGCAACAACAGCAGCCTTCGTACAAGCCGCATTATTCGAACTCTTCGTAGTCTGGAATTGTAGATCTGAAAAACAAAGTGTATGGAGAATGGGTAGAAAAGCTCTACAAAACAAATTCTTCGTAATATCAGTAATAGCTTCAACAATCATAACATTAGCAATAACATACATACCAATAACACAACAATTATTCCATCTATCCCCACTAAACCTAAAAGACTTAACATATATAATAGCAGTATCAAGCTGGGGCCTATTCGTACTACCGGAAATATTCATGAACAAGAAGATACTAAAATGGCACTAAAAACTAAATTCTTATTTCTATTGGTTTTATTTTGAATTTGCATTTTTCTTTTTCTTGTGTTATGCATTCTTCTTCTATGCATTCTACTTCTCTTCC
>Ga0209394_1000426_pt1 | contig 33656 bp, 23 predicted proteins | sample JNZ201metaG_FD_184122 | JGI IMG/M metagenome (GOLD analysis project Ga0209394, IMG submission 184122) | Hot spring microbial communities from Jinze hot spring, China to study Microbial Dark Matter (Phase II) - JNZ 20120812A (SPAdes) (version 3) ...
CCAACCACGCCTAACAGCTTCAGCAGCATACTCAACCTGATACAACTTACCATCAGGAGAAAAAATAGTTAAAGCCCTATCATAACCCATAGCAGCAGGCATAAACGACATAACCTAAACACCTCAAGTTTTTCTATTTAACCTAGCTTTTGTAACACGTTAAAAAGCTGTAATGTGGTAAAAAAATTTAAATCAGTTGCAAATCATTATCGTGGTTAATGTTTTGATTATGGTTAAACTATTTGAGGGCTCGTAGGTGTTGGTATGATTATTGTTAATCTTTATATAATCGATGCATATACCTTAGCGCTAACTACTATGATAGTGATTTAGAATTATTGTTTAATTAATCTTAATGTGACTATAAAATATTGACTCTGGAGATCACCTGCATTTTAAGTACCGGCGTAAAATTACCTACATTGGTATTATGTAATTAGATAATTATACGTCAGCTTTTTATGATTTTTGACATCTAGCAACTTAGTGGATTCATTGAAAGTTACCGAGGTTAGCGAGAACTTAACATTTCAAGCTAAACTTTATGAATCCGCAAACTACACCTTCATGATCCAAAGATACTATGTTAGTTTAACCCAGGTATTCCAGAGAATGTATTGAAATAATTGATTAGATGGTTTGAAGTTTCTTCAAGCCATACAGTAAAATAATAACCGATGTAAGTATGACTCGCGAAAACAAGTCTGCAAAGCTCTATTCGTTTCACTAAGCAAAATTAATGATGGGTTCTTTGTTAAGGTGAAAATTCGGTTTGTATACTATTTGTAGTTCTGTATCGAGCTTTTATACATACTTTCAAGAAGTCTTATGATAAATTTATATTCTTGTATTTTGTTATCCGAAGCGGGAGTATCATGTCCACAGTACTTGTAGTCTACTACTCTGTTACAGGCAATACTAAAAAACTTGTTGAAGGTTTTGTTGAAGGTATAAAAAAGATTGAAGGAGTGGAGGTTGTTATTAAAAAAGTTGATGAAGCAAAAGTAGAGGATCTGTTAAAGGCAAATGCCATCGTATTTGCAAGCCCTTCTTACTTCAGGCTACCTGCATGGCCTTTAAAGAAGTTTATCGACGAATCCATAGCTGTCTACGAAATGCTTGAAGGTAAGATAGGAGGAGCACTATGTACAGCAGGATCTGAAATAGGAGCTATTAAATGCATCCAAGCCTTAAAAGATGTTATTGAAGAACATGGTATGGAGTTCGTAGGAGAAGGTGTATGGTGCATTGAAGCCCCTGATGAAAAAGCATTAGAAAAAGCTGCTACCTATGGTGAAGAAATAGCTAATATCGTTGTCAAGAAAACAAAGCAATAAGGTCGTTCTTAATTATTATAATTGCATAAATAAATAACGAACTTTTTACTACTTAATTTTTACTACTTAAGATATACAAATACAACTATTTTATAAGAATTCAACTATTTAGAGATATATGTTCTACTAGCTATTATACCATTCTTTAAAACACTCTTTATACCCTAAGATATCCAGATGTAGGATACTGAAACCCTATAGATATTTAATTCCTCCTTAAATCTATGACCGTAGTAGCATAGCTATCTAAGAAAATAATCAATACAGTTAGAATTAGGGTCCGAACATAAATTGTGCATAGAAACACAAGTTTAAATATTCTCTGATAGTTTTTCAATGTAGAATATATCATTGTCTATTACCATCAAAGCCGAAATAGCAATTCATATTTAGTTCATGTATACTGCAATGAATCAATAACATAGTTGCTAAAGATATTGAAATAGTAGCTATACTTTAAACTTATGGTTGTTATAAGTATTTTGGAACTCTTCAACTAATTTATTTCCTTTACCTAGAAATTCTGCCCTCCTAAATATATATAAATCGTTATTTACATAAAGTACAAGACCAACAAAAGGATCAAGCTTTTTAAGAACCCATGGATAAAGGTTTATAGGTACTACTATATACAGGTAATCAGTAATATCTAATCTCTTTGATATTTGTTTAAGAAGCTTTGATGTAGGTCTCGATTTTACCTCATAAACATACGCTAAAGGTCTATCTTCCTGAGGTTCAAGAACAAGTACATCTATCTCTAACCCATTCAGCCGGACATGACTATGAACTTCAAAACCTATACTGCTAAGTTTATCAACAAGTTTTTGAACTATTACATCCTCGTTTATTCTACTCCTCACCGTAAAGCCTATGTAGGTAATAGAACAACTAGAATATATAACACGGAGTTAGCTCAAGATAGAACCTAATCAAAGATTAAAGTACAAATTTAAAAGTATGCTTATAGTAATACCTACAACTAACAATAGCATTAAATGAAATACGGTATTATCATTCTTTTCCACGTATTTCACATACCAAAAGCCTAATATACTATCTATAGTGTTAGAAAAGCTTGGGGCCAGTCTGCTAGTATAATATTAGTGAGTAAATAAGTATCATAACCAATAACAAGCCGATCACCCTCAAGGGTGATAAAGCCCTTGGGGGATGGTTGGTTTGTTATTGGTTATGATACTTATTTACTCACTAATATTATACTAGTGGGGCTAAGCCTATGTTTTCTGCCTTATTATTCTTAACAATTCTCTAAATAAGTGACCTTTGTGTAATCCGAGGATATGTATAGTATTTGTCAAGTAAAATATAAAACAGTATAGAAAGCAAATTGTAATTAAGCAAATATCATATGTTGTGCTAGATGTTTAAAATTTTCTTGAATACTTGTATTATTGATTATATACTTTTATGGTATTGGGATTTTCAGCCTGGTCTAGGTACATCACTGCTCAGCCCGGATACCTTTTCATCAATTAAATATATCTAGGGTGGATTAATGTTTATAAGTATATGAATTTTCACGTGCATTTTAAATAAATTACGGACATACGATTCAAATATTGGGGTACTTTTACTGGGTTGATAATTTAAGTGAGGTAAATTTATGTCTTGAATTGATAATAATATGTATTTTGGTGCAAATGGTTATCTAGGAGAATATGTTTTCCCAATTTATGTTTTCGATTCCATCTAATATGTATAATAATTAACAGGAACCTATAAATTTTCGGTATTAACGGTTAGAAGGTTAGAAGATTGTGTGTAGTGATGAAATGTCGCCTACGCTGAGAGTTGATGAAATGAACCTCCTCTGATAATTTTTAGATTATTATTTTAAAGCAGAACTATTCGTTAATGGAAGATAATTTAAGACATTATGAATAAACATAATGTGCTGAGAAATTTATATTCCAAAGGTCATGTACGTCAAATTTGTTGATTCAATTAACAATTATAGCTTTTGTAGCTTAAGAAGATTAGAACTTTAATTGAATTATACCATAAATCTATGAGTAACACTTCATTGATATGCTGAATAATGAGATATCGATTTTATCAAGGGGATTTTAAACTTGGATTCGCGAGATCTCTTAATGAAATGTTGTAATATAATTGATTGAATTATAATTTCAGCAATATGATTAATTTACAATGCTTTAAAAGAGATTTAAATGTTGTTGTAGGGGTTGATTATTATTAAACATACTTAGCTAATTTCGAATACGATTTTAAGCATAGATCAATTATTTTGATATCTATTTTATGATTTCATAATGCTAGAATTGATAAATAATAACATTTGATCTTTGAAGTACTAGCATTATGTATAGTTATGCTACGGTGTGAAAATTTTATAATTTTAAGGTCAATACGTATTGCTCTACTTACCGATAATATGTTTCAGTAAATATTGAAAAATGAATTATGTTAATAATTGAGGTGATTAACAGTATTATTAGATGTAATAGTTCTTCAACTCAAGGTGAGGTCTCTTATGTTAGTAAAATCAATTAAAGTTCCTTGGATAAGTTTATGGGGATTCGTATTTAAGAGATTAAGGTAATGTGTTATCTAAAAGTCGATTAATTAAATTTTATTATCTTGATTTAATGCAATTAACTCAATGCTAATTTAAGTTTAATTGTTTTGAGGAAGTTGTGGTTAGAGGTTAATACATAGATAATTTGTTTTGTATTGAAAATAATTTATATATTTATTCTTTCCTGTTTCTACTTAATGTATCGGGGGTTTAGTTATGGGAATTGTTATTGTATTAGCTTTTGATCTTGGTGCTAGTAGTGGTAGAGCATTGGTAGGTAAAATTGATGTGGACGCCAAGAAGTTAGAGGTTGAGGAAGTATATAGGTTTCCTAACGGACCCATTAGAATAGGTAAGCACTTGTATTGGGATGTCCCGAAGCTATGGAATGAGGTTAAAGAGGGTATTAGACTCTCTTACAAGAGGTACAGGGATCAAATAGCTTCTATAGGTGTCGATACTTGGGGAGTAGATTTTGCACTTCTCGATAGTAATGGTGAGCTTGTTGGTTTACCTTATTGTTATAGAGATCCAAGACGTAAAGAAGCGTATGAAGAGATCTTCAAGGTTATACCTCCCGAAAAAATTTACATGAGAACAGGCATCCAGTTTATGCCTATAAACCCATTATATCAACTCTATGCCATGGTTAAAGACAGATCATCGCTACTTCAAGCAGCAAGAACATTTCTTATGATGCCAGATCTCTTCAACTACTGGCTCACTGGTTTAATAGGATGCGAATATACCGATGCTTCTACAACACAATTCTTAGACGCATATACTAAGAAATGGGCTTTCGATCTTCTAGAAGAAATAGGTTTCCTGACGAATATATTCCCAGAAATAATAGAGGCTGGAACTAAGTTAGGGCCAATATCTAGCGAATTAGCTGAAGAACTTGGTATAGCTAGGACAATTGACGTAATAGCCCCAGCCACACATGATACTGGTTCAGCTGTTGCAGCAACCCCCATAGATGAAGATTCCACCTACATTAGCTGCGGTACATGGTCTTTAGTTGGTGTTGAACTTGATAAACCTTTAATAAATAAGAAGGCTATGGAATATAACTTTACGAACGAGGGAGGAGCATTCAATACTATTAGGTTCTTAAAGAATGTCCAGGGTATGTGGTTTATTGAGCAAATAAGAGCCTCGCTAGCTAAAAGAGGCATGAACTATTCATATCAAGAGCTAACAGATATGGCGGCTAAAGCTCAAGGGTTCAAAAGCTTCATAGACCCTGATAATCCGAGGTTCTTAGCACCTCTGGATATGATCGACGAAATCATGAAATACCTTGAAGATACAGGTCAAGAGAAGCCCAGCAATATCGGGGAGTTAGTTAGGTTAGTTTTAGAGAGTTTAGCTATGAAGTATAAATATGTTATTGAGAGGATAGAGGATCTTACTGGGAAAAAAACAAGGAAAATTAACATAGTTGGTGGAGGATCTAGGAATTGGCTACACAACCAGCTTACAGCAGATTTCAATAACAGAATTGTTACCGCAGGACCCGAGGAGGCAACCTCGGTAGGTAACATCCTTATTCAGCTAGCTGGTTTAGGCTATGTCAGATCATTAAAAGATGTTAGAGAATACGTAAGAAACTCGTTCCAAATCAGAGTATTTGAACCAAACCATACAGAAAAACATGAGGACGCTTACGCCAAGTTCCTAGACTTACTAGAGAAACAATATTCAAGGCTTAGGTGAGTATATGAGTTTAGACGAATTGAAGAGAACCTTTGCAACTCAAATTTGCGAAGCCCTACATTTAATATATTTAAAAGGTTTAATAACACCTTTAACAGGAAACATAAGTATTAAAGTTGGAGATACAATACTTATAACACCATCTTCTTTCTTTCCGATGATCAGATTAAAGTATGAGTTAAAACTTGAGGACATAGTTGAAGTAGATTTATCGGGGAAGGTACTGAAAGGAGGTACCTACTACTGAGCTACCAATGCACATAGATATCTATAAATCGTGTGAGAAATGTAGCGCTATAGTACATATACACGGTATCTACGTTACATTACTCACTTTTTAAACGAAAGCGATCTTTTCCTTGATACAGAGCTAAAGTATGTTCTTAAACCAAGGATATGCTCCGTAGAAGAGTATACACCTAAAACACATGAGCTTGCAAAAGCTGTAGCGAATAAGGTTAAGGATAGATGTGGAATAGTATATCTAAAGAGGTATGGGGTAGTAGCAGTTTCAGATAACCTAGGTATGGCTCTAGAGCTTGCTGAATTAGCTGAGGTTATAGCCGCTAGAAATAATTTTTTCGCGGGTACTGCAAACCTGCTAAAGGTTATAGTCTAGTACGATTTAAGGTGCTTAAAAGTTGATTTACTATTTACTTTTGTCTTGTTTGGCAATCCTTTATGAAGGTTTATAATATAATTCTACATTTTTAAAGCTGGCAGGCACCCCCTCTAGGTGATTTCATGGAGAAAATTAGAATAGGGTTCACCCCTCTTCATAGATATCCCTTCGATGAATCGTGGGCTCAAGAGCTTAAAGCTAGGTTTATAAAAGTTATCGAGGAAAAATTTAGAAATCATCTAGAATTAATCTATCCAACAGAAAAACTCACGAAAATGGGCTTAGTTACAGATGACGACGATGCTGAAGTAGCTATAAAGTTATTTAAAGAGAAAGGCATTGAAGGTCTTGTTCTAATAACGCTTACGTTCGGTGATGAGCTTGCTGGAGCTAGAGTAGCAGAAGAGTTTAAGGGTTACCCCATAGCTGTATTTACTACAAAAGAACCTCAGCCACTTCCAGGAGGCTTTAGAAGATCAGACTCTTTCTGCGGCACATTATCGCTTACATCGGCTCTCTATAGGAGGAAGATACCGTTCCTATTCGGGGGCATAGTCTTCCCCGAAGATGAGGCATTTGCTAAGGAGTTCGAAACCTTCTTACGTGTAGTATCAATATACAGATCATTTATTGGTACTAGGGTAGGACTTATTGGTCCTAGACCAGAGAGATTTGAAACTGTAACATTTACTGAAGCTAAGATGGCTGAAAAGTTTAAGCAGAGGGTTGTTCACTTAACGTTGCTTGAAGTCGTAGAAGAAGCTCGTAAGCTGTCAGATAATGATCCCGAGGTTACGAGAATAACTAGTGAAATAGAAAGTAGCATGAATGTTTCTCAAGTTCCTAGAGATATAATACTTAAAATGGCAAAGCTTGAAGCAGTACTACGAAGAATTGTTAAAGAGAAGAGATTATCAGGGCTAGGTTTCAGATGCTGGACTGAGATTCAGAGGTACTACGGTTTGTCGCCATGTAATGTTCTTGGGAGGTTAACGCAAAATGGTGTAATGTCTGCATGTGAAGTTGATATATACGGAGTTCTTACAATGATTATTCAGTATGCTGCCTCATTAGGGACCTCGCCTCCATTCTTCATTGATTGGACCATTAAGCACCCCACAAAGCCAAACGTGTTCCTAGCTTGGCACTGCGGGAATGCACCACCAGCGCTATTTTGTGCACCAGGCAACCTTCTATATCATAGTATAATGTATAGAGATGTAGGTGTTGAAAGAGCTTATGGAACTCTCGAAGGTAGGCTTAAACCAGATACTGTAACAATAGCCAGACTCGTCGAATACGACGGTGAATTTAAACTGTTTGTAACCAAAGGCAGGTCCATTGAAGAAGAAGCAAACTTTAGAGGTAGTTGGGTATGGGTTGAAGTACCTGATCTAGAAAAAGTCTATAGAACGCTAATAGAAGAAGGGTTTATACACCATGCTAGCATGATCTACGGCGACTACGTAGAATCAATAGTTAAAGCTGCAAAAATACTAGGCATAAAAACAGTTATTGTATAAGTTTAATAACTTAGAAAGTTGCTATTTAAGTATTTTTAATCTATTACTAGCTCATCTACACCATTTTATTAAAACTTTAATATACTTATGTAGAGAATTAATAAGTTTTATATCAGATATTATAGGTGCTTGTAATCGGGGTATGAATCTGTCAGTAAGGTCTCAGCTTCGTCATCTTCTATGGTCTTTGTGCATCTATTAGTTAACGTAGGTGTTAACCTTGTATTAGCATTCTTAGTAACAATCTACATAGACATTATTATAGGGCCTTACCACGGATTTATAGTAACAATATTCTCTCCACCACTATCAATAGTGGTACCAGCATTCGTTACAACCTTAGGTTCGCTATTTCTGCTAAGAGAGGTGTAGCAATAATAGGTTATTTGCGTTTATGTACTCGAGTATGTTAGCTAGCCTCGCGGGTATGAATATATGTAGGGCCGGTTGCATCAAGTTATGTAAATATAGCTATAAGTCAAGAGTTTCTAGCTATAGCCTCTTGTGCTTTAGCAGGTGGTGAAGGAAATGCCATCAATGTCCTTCTAGGGACCTTCTTAGTATCTATAGTAAGATTAGGGATGATATTTCTAGGGATTTCAGCTTACTGGCAAGACATTACAGCGGTGATTCTGCTGGTTCTTGCAGTAGTAGTTGACTTAACCGGATTGCCACTGGTAGAACTTAGAGAACGATATAAGCAATTTATAAGTTTTTACTCCACGTTGTTATATACTAATAAAATAATCTAATATTCAACGCATTAAAATAGGTATATGCAATTTTATTAATTATATCATCCGTTAATTCTTGAGAAATTCCGCAAGATTTGGTTAAATTCATAATAATCATCTTATGTTCCTGTCCTAGATAGCGAAGCCTGCTTCGGTGCCCCTCTCACAGAGAATGTTTTGGGTACTAAGGATTTGTGTTAGGTATGAGGATATGCTCTACATATTGTTACAATTATTTTATGTAACAAACCGCTTCGGCGTCACATTATCATTATATGATAAAAATAAACTAAAGAGCATAGTAGTGCAATTTCAGCTATATCTAAGAAAATGATTTTAATAAATAACATTATTTATACCAAGCAATATACTGTTACTATGCCCAAAGATTTAGGTCAATTCTAAAATTGAATTAATGAGCCCCTTTAATTGGCAACATAATAAGTTAATCCTGTGCCCTGGTCTCTATGAATTAATAATAAAAAATATGTAAACATAATGTGATAAAAGTCTTCTTGATCTTGTCCATAGCATTAAACAAATACATGTAGGTTTTAGATATTATTTAGATGAGGTGAATACATCCCTACTTTACTCATCTAGAGCCACATTTTTGTGGGCCCAGTTGTAAAACTCGTATAATAAATTTTAAAGAAGGCTGGTATTTTCTTAATCATGTACGAAATTTTAGTATAAGGTGGGTTAGATCTGTTTAGGTCCCTGTCTTGATAGGAATTCGTCCATTAAATCTTTTATTGTAGGACCTTCGACTACTATTAAATCCCATGTAACTCTAACAATGGGCTTATTTATACTTAGTATTCTATCTAGCTTAGCTGGCGTAGCAATAAGAACAGCATCAGCATCAATTTCGTTAAGCATTTGCTCGAGATGCTTAAGCTGTTCTTCTGTATACCCTAAGCTCGGTACCACGGAATCTATATGAGGGTATTGTTCGTATATATTCTTAAAAATGCCTACAGCGTACTTCTTTGGGTTTACAATTTCTGCATTGTACTTTTTAGCTGCTATGTACCCGGCACCGTACGGTGCATTACCATGAGTTACTGTAGGAGCATCTTCAACTACTATGACTCTTTTTCTTACAACTAGCTCAGGTTTATCTACTTTTACAGCTAATTCAGCTTTAACTATATGAGCTGATGGATTAATTTTTCTAATATTGTCAACAATTCTCTTAGTGTTATCTGAACTTGCGGAACTAACTTTTGTTATGATTACAGCGTCGGACATTCTTATGTTCACCTCCCCAGGGAAAGTACCGACTTCTATACTCGGTCTCATGCTGTCTGTAACTGTTATCCAGTACCAAGGTCTAAAGAAAGGCCAATCATTATTTCCGCCATCCCATAGAATTACATCTCCTATTCTCTCCGCTTCAAGAATAATCTTCGTATAGTTAACGCCTAGAAGAACAGCTACTCCAAGCTCTAGATGTGGTTCAAGTTCTTCTCTCTCTTCTACAGTAAGCTTATATTTATCTAGGTCTTCAATACTTCTAAACACCTGGACAAGACTTTGCTCTATATCTCCATAAACCATTGGATGGCGAACAACAGCTGCCTTTATCCCTCTACTCATTAACTCTTTGACTATAACTCTTGATATAGTACTTTTTCCGGCTCCTGTTTTCGTAGCTGTAACAGCTATTACAGGTTTTACGCTATCGAGCATAGTACTTCTTAAGCCTAGGATTTTGAAATCGCAACCAACGGAAATCACATAGGATATTATTTTACCAAGTTCTTCGTAAGTCAAATCGCTTAAGCTTAGAATAACTTCTTCAACACCGTAGGTCTTAACGATGTTCGGCAGCATATCGATGGAATATATAGGTATACCTCCAGGGTATTTTTCCCCTGTAAATGCTGGGGGACATCTTCTAGACCCTATACCAGGGATCTGCGTAAAGAGGAATGCGACAACTTCTACTTCTGGGTTATTTTTTAGAGCGATATTGAAGTTATGTAGATCTCTACCACCGGCGCCGATAACAACAACTTTTTTCTTGGTCATAAATTCACCGAATAGTTCTATTCTAAAACAAAGCTTATAAACTAATCCACAATATACTTAACATCCTTAATGTAAATATGGCCATTATTAAGCATATCTAAAAATGCTCATAACCTAACAAAAATGTGATGCTGATGTACTAACATGGAATTAAATGATAATTAAGGTAATAAAAATTTATAAATAAGCTTGATGAGAGAGTCAACTCTGATTAATTCAGGAGCTTCATATTATCCAAGTTAAAGGATTTTTGTAGGTGATAATATTTGGTTAAATTTAGATGTTTATGCGATGGACAATGCTGTAAACATTACTGGATACCTATTACACACCTAGATCTTTTAAGGCTACAAATTTACGGAGGTATCAAAGTTGATGAAAGTATTGTCGAGATTAAGGATAGTGAAGAGTACGAACTAGACTTATATCCACCTATCAGAATAAATAACAAAAGGTATTACTTGGCTTTAGCTTCCAGAGAAGATGGTACTTGTATATTTCTACGTAGTGACGGTAAATGTTCCATACATGAATTCAAACCACTAGTATGTCGTTTTTATCCGTTTGTCTACTGGGTTAAAGAAGATGGAGAAATAGATGTGGATTTAAACGAGAAAGTCGTAAATGAATGCCCTGGTCTTATTCTGGACGGTGAACCTATAGATAGAGATATCGTTGAAAATATTAAAAGAATTGCTTTAATTAGACGCGCTGAGTTGAAACTGTGGAGCGATGCAATAAATGAGTGGAATGAGTATTACGGCGATAAAAACGTCAATCTAAGTTTATTCCTAAAATTTGCTCTTAAAAAAGCTTACATCCATAGAATAGAGCTGGCTAAGCAAGGACTTTGGATAAAATAACCCCAACAATAACAAAGCTTATACAAAGTTACCCAATAGCTTTTCCCTAAGGTCTAAAAATTCTCTGTAAATTTGTGAAGCCGTTGAAGTACCTATCCTATCCACACCCATAGCTATGGCCATGAGTACCTCTACAGCATGTCTAAAACCGCCAGCCGCTTTAACCTTGATACGTCCTTTAGCTAGCTTCACCAGGGCATGTATATCATCGAAATCAGTTTTTGAAAGCACACCCGTTGATGTCTTGACATAATGAGCACCGGATTTAACAACAAGGTCTACAGCCTTAGCCTTCTCATCATATGTTAGCAATGGAGACTCTATTATTACCTTGACTATAGACCCATACCTTTTGGCCATATCCACAATAGCTACAAGATCTCCAAAAACATCATCGTATCTACCACTCTTAAAAGCTTGGATGTTCATAACCACATCGATTTCTTTAACGCCTTTAACCAGAAGCTCTTCAGCCTCTAAAACCTTGATTTTAGTTGTACAAAAGCCCATTGGAAAACCAATAACACCACATAGATTAATACCTTCAGCAAGACCATTAGATAGCAAGTACAAAGCATGGTAAGGCGATAAAACAAGACATTTAAAGCCGCGTCTTCTTGTATCCTCTACATAACTTAAAACAACGTCTATAGAGGTGTCAACCTTTAGAAGCGTGTTGTCAATGTACTCCGCAAATTCTTTAGGGCTCAGCTTACTTAGGATACCTTGGAGTGTTTCCGTTAACATGCTTTTAACACCGAACCTCTTTTCTAAAGCTAAAATAAAAATCTAGCTATGTTATGGATTTAGCTAAGCTAAACATTTACATCAATAACCACGATTTGCGTGCCTGGGGTCTATGGATCAGCACATCAATTAATTACAAGTTATATCTAGACGGTTTATAATCTTAGAATTTTCTAATGTGCCGAACATTAATTACTATTTCATTGTATTGGATAGATTTCTTTACTATATATTGGATCTTTATGTTCCTACGATTAATCTACTTAGTTAATTACATGTTTGCTTTAAATTCTGTTGAGAACAACTGATGGTACCTCATATTGTATTTATTTAATATTACATGTGTAATGAAAATAATTTAGTGCTCAAATTTTATATGTTTTGTTAACTGCTAAGAGTATGAGTAGTAACGGTATTTCTTACTTTTTCTCTAACAATTAAGTTAAGGGAATTCATCAAAGATTTTTCTGTTAATTTACAGAATGTACAAACATCCTTCTACGAAATCAATCCGTAGATTTTACAACTTTTGAAATTTGTAAATTCCTCGCAATGTTCTAGGTATGTATATATAGATTTTCTTAGAATTGCATTTTTTTTATGCTGGGCGCCTCCTTTTCAAGCTCTTCTAAGGATCTCTTGACCTTATTTTCTAATAATATAATGTTATTGTACGTACGCTAAATATCTATAAATTTTAGTTCTTTCTACTATAGATAACATAAACCGTTGTATGCCTCCTGTATACTTCGTACATAGGTTTGATTTTGTAGCGGCAATTCCTTATATTCCTTTGCTTACAGGTATAAGCTTTTTAGAATAATAAACTTCTTGAAAAATAAGTTAAGATATCGACTGCATGATGAGTTGTAGCTATAGAATCTACTCCTAGTTTATCAGCTATCGAGCTCATCATAAATCTCTTTATTGAATCGCATAAGGAGCATACCCTCCACGCTCTAAGTTATGTACAAACTCGGGGGTAAAATTCATTTCATTTTTTGAGATCTACAACGTGATACTCTAGCCCAGTTCCCAACATAGATATTTTACTACATTTTTGAATCCCCTATAGAGTATTCCCGATACCTAAGTCGTTATGTAAGATAAACAGCTCGAAGTTTAAAGAACTTGAGATAGTATACATTATATGAGCTAAAGCTATGCCATTCCCAGGTTTAATCATTTTATATCTCTATAGTACCTTTAACCCTTGATTCAATAAATTCCTCGAAATGATCTGTACATAGATTAAACTTAGCAAACGGAATTCTAATACAGCTTCTCTATAGCAGCATCTACACTTAATAACTACAGTCCTTACCTTTAGTGCTGCAATCTAATACCCATAACTATAAGCCTATTACTTGATTAAGATGAAGAAACCTTGTATAACAAAAGTAAATGCAAGATTGAGGAACCTAATAATTCGCCTAAAGCTAAGATACTTCTCTAAAGCTTTGGGCTAATCTACTGGAGGTTAAATATCGTATCATCTTAGTCGTGAAGGCGTTATTCCATAAGGCGTTATAATTATTCTCTACGCTTTAGCTATGGTGGTAAACGGTGTAGTAACTGTGCATCTAGGGATAGCATGTGATAAGTATAAGCTCCTCATTGTAGAGCCGATCCCATTAACATCAATTCCTTTAGCACCTCTATTGGTGTTAACAGATAATGTATTGTTTATTTCAATAACGTTGGCTTATACGGATAATACTATGTTGCTAAGATTCAATAACTCAGAGTAGCTTTTCCGAATTTAGCATTAGCTTATGAAACGTCATAGGGTTTTGTTTGCTAGGCTTTGTAGGGATACATTTTAGGGATTAGGTGACTTAATTTGAGATGGTATAAGAGATTGCATGAAGAACGACCTTATTCACATCGTGCACAGTAAATGTTATTGCTTTATCTATATGGCTAGAAATCTCTTAAAGTAATGTAACGCCTAGAAATTAATTATTAGTTAGAGAAAATATAGTTGGATAGATTGCAACTGTTATGGTATAATGTTATGGTATAAAACCTTTAACGTAAGTTTCTATTCTAGTAAATAAAATCCATGCGATTATCATTATGGAGATAAATGTTATAAGGATGTTAATAGTAGAATTGTCGTACCTTACCTTTAATAGCGAGATCTTCTTCTTGCTAAGGGGCCAAAGAAGATAAACACCATCGGCTGTAAGTATGTCTAGCAATAGGTGTGTATAACCTACAGCAATAGATATTAAAACTAGGGGTATAGCTATATTAATCAATGCATTCGGGAAATACAAGTATACTAAGAACGTCATAGGTACAGCCATAATAACTGATATCATAGTTGACCCAAAGATCGAATGTGTGTAAGGAGTTCTCTTAAATCCCTTATGACCTAAAACAGAATCAGTAACCTGATTAATAGATATTGATAAGTATATAGATACTATGGTAGCATAAAATATATCTAGATTCAATAGATTCAAGGATATCGATAAGGATATGGCAAAGCTAAAGAGGTTATGGGTTCTACTTCTCAATGTTATCAGCCAAGACTGACCTCATCACAGCTCAGTGCCGCCTGAGTACATCACCACTTGGTATCCACTACTAACTGTAAATTTATATACTGATTATCTGTATCTACTGCTTTATTTCATACGTATATCGATGTTAAATACCTATATAGAAAATTGATGAAAATTTTTATTAAATCCTTTTAACGTACTTTGCTTCTTTAACATATTGAGTAGCAGATATTGTTAAGTCGGTCAACTCTTTTAAAAATTCGATGACTTAGTTAGTATTATAGCTAACATTTATAAAAGGTAGTTTGCCAGGTTTATCTACCAATCTAATTATTAACCTAGGTATATCTTTAGATACTTCGGGATATAGCTACTTCATACATAGATGGATATTAGTAAGCCTATGTATGTAGCATCAAAGATTTTACCGAGTAAGAGACTACGTATGCCTATTTTAAGTTTAATACATATACAAACTACATAGAAGAGCAATAGCTTTAATATACATGATACATAGTGATATAAATGCGATTTAAGATTATGGAGGTAGAGGTTAAGCACGCTTTATCAAAATCAGGTTTGCCGGATATAGATTATGCTCTTAATCCATACATAGGTTGTGCTCATGGATGTTTGTATTGCTATGCTAAAGCGTATACTAGATCTAAAGATGTTGTTGATAATTGGGGCAGGTTAGTTGTTATAAAGAAGAACATAATCGATGTTTTAAGGAAAGAGGTTAAGGGAAATAAGAGAGGCGTTGTAGGTATCGGGACGATAACGGATCCTTATCAACCGGTTGAGGCTATTTATAAATTAGCTAGAAGATGTATAGAGATATTAGCTGAAAACAACTTTAGAATTAGCATTCAAACAAAGAGCTCGTTAATTCTTCGGGATCTAGATCTTCTGAGAACATATAGAAAATTAATTGATGTGGGAATAACTATCACCTCTACTTCGAATTCTTCAACTATTATGAAATTTGAGCCATATTCATCACCACCTCAAGCTCGTATAGAGACCTTAAGAAAACTTGCTAAAGAAGGTATAAAGACGTGGGTATTCTATGGACCCATAATCCCGGGATTTAACGACAATATAGAAGAGCTAGCAAAAATTCTTAGGATAGCTAAGGATACCAATAGCGATGTGTATATCGATAGATTTAGGGCAAAGAAGTTTATGTGGAGTGATTCTCTACTTAGAGATATAGCTAGGAAAAGCATAGAATACGATTGGAGTGAACTATTTAAAATAGCATCTAAGTTATGCAATTCAATAGGCGTTATATGTAAATATGGCTTTAACTATTCCAGCGGAAATCAAGGCACAAAACTTGATGTATATCGAAAAAGTTGCAATACTTAATTAAATAGTAAAAGTAATTAGTTTGATGTACAAAAATTAAAGGATTCGCGTACACTAATCAACTCTATGGTTGGTCTATTTTTGGCATTTTTCGGTAGAGCACAATCTTTAACCCTTTTAGTCCAAAGGGTCTTAGGACGTAATGATCTTTCCACTTCTCGTCCATAGTATAGAATGTTTCTGGCGAAATCCACCATGTATCCTCTTTGTGAAGGGGTCCAAAGGTATTTCTAAGTGTTCCTACAAGCACTATTTTAATTTCGTTTTCACCTTTTTTAATGAAATTCGATATATCTATCGACGCCGCTGAGGTATATATTATTTTTCCAGCTTCAACACCATTAACATATATTAAGGCTAGTGCAGCATTTAATTTCTCTATAGATAGCTCAGCTTTATCGAAATCTGTAGATGGTTCAATATGTATTTTATTTGTAAGTTCTATTTCACCGCTATAGAATGGATAACCATATCGACATAGATCTAGACTATTTTCTACGCTAACCTCTAGGACCTCTGGTATAATATGTGATTCACCGTATGGGGCTTCTTTTACAGCAAAATCCCCAAGTATGTACATAGATTCTATCTCTGGTTCTAACACTACAACACCCTCTACTTCTACAACGTTTTCCCCAACTTTAATTAACTCAGTTATATTGTATTTTCTGAAGTTCCAATCTATCCATGAACTGCAACTTTTTGAAAGATCTATTTCAACTCCATTAATCCTTAAGCATCTATACATAGATGGATTTTCAATAACGAGGTAAGTATTTGTCGTTGGTTTAAATTCTGCTATAAACTTAAACCTTAGTTTATACCCTGCTCCAAAACCCGCTGAAACAAGTTCATCTCTGATTTTTACTAAATGCTTGAAATTGCTCCATATTCCATCATTTAAGGATAGCTGAGCATAATCTAGCACAAGTATGTTTAGGTCTCTTCTCCTTATTTTGTAGTTACCTTCAGCATAGATTTCACCTATTTTTTCAAAGGCTTCAGTAACCTCGCCCTTAGCAGGGGTACCATGTTTTAAAACGAGTAACCTTGATTCAACAGGTTTTAATGCTAGGTAGAGCCATGTTCTTCCACCTTCGATATCTCCACTGTATTTCGTTGCATTGCCCGTGAATGGATCCCATAACTCGACATCGTAGAAACCTTTTACTCCTATTTTTAGTGTATATTCTTTATCCCTATTGATGTTAACTACGAAAAGGACCTTTGAATTACCAACATCTCTCGTATGAACTAATATATTTTCATCTACAGCTTCACCTTCGATTATTACCTCCATATCTATGGTTTTTAATATCTTTACAGCTTCTTCTTCAGATTGGACTACTATGGCTTTCTTTAGTAGTTCTCTTACCTTAGGTGATTCAGAACCATCTACATACTTTGGGGGCTCGCCGATAAGTATAACTATGCCTCCTAAATCAAGGTACTTCTTCAGTAATTCAAGAACTGGGTACGTGATATTGATTATTCTAGGTAGTACAACTATTTTATATCTAGCTCTTCCAATGACAAGCTCTTTACCATCAATTCTACCGTAGCGAGCAAGAATTAATTCATCTCCTAATTCAAAGTCTATGTGATTTCTTAACAGAATCTTCAATAATTTAGAGAATTCTTCATCTACTTTCTTAGCTTTTGATGTATTGAGGGGAGTATATAAACACCATACACTCGTTATAGGGCTTATCACTAAAACCTCAGCGACTCTAACGCCTTGCGATAGCACATAGCTTAAGCGTGCAAAGTAATCTTCTAAAACCCTATTATATTTCCACCAAGGTTGCCCCCAGTGGAAGTTTAAACCGTAATCAGCTTTTCTTCTACCTCTCATAGAGTATGGAACTAGGTGATGTACAAGCATGTTTACTCCTAAAGCATAGAGGAAATCGCCAATCCATTTCCTATCTTCAAACGATGGATAGTTTCCTAGACAACCGTATGTTTCACACATAACTCTATCTTTACCAAGTTGATTAGCAACACTAGCAACTTGTTTTACTGTGAGAAGCGAATTCCATATCTGATAACCTAGGTGATCTATACCGGGGATATGCATATACTCGTAGTGAGGCATTGCAGCACCTACAGCAATTTGGGCTAATAAAGTGTCTTCGGATAATAGATGACCTGTAAACTTAAGTCCATGTTTATCGCACCATTCATACAATTGTTTTGTGAAAGCTTCCAAGAACAGCTGGGTAATAGTTTTCCAGAAATCATATCTAGTTTTAGCATAATCACCTATATCAAAGAATAACTCGGGCAATTTATCAAGAATATCGTACCCGTTTGTTTTTCTAAAATGCTCTGGGAAGTTATCCGTCCAAGGAACAGCATATACGTGGAATCTACCTCCTCTAGGAGGCGTCATAAATCTTCTACTAGTTGGAGCCAACCTAAAGTGGTAGATCCTAGGTTCATCGGTGAAAACACCGGGTATTACATTACCTATGTAGTTCTTAAATCTATCTACATAAGGTTTATACGCTATATCAATAAATTTCTGTATAACTTCAAAATTCAAGGTATCAATGTAGGAGAAACCTGAGTACCATACATCGCCTATAGGTGCAGTATACTTTGTAAAGGTTAAGTATAGATAATTACTACATGCTTCACCTTTGTTAATTTTTTCGCATTCCGTAGGTAACCCAAATTCGTTGACTCTACATCTAAACATAGCAACAGTATCAACTCCTTCAAAGCATTTAGAGTCGATAATCATCAACAGCGCTTTAGCTCTATACTTATCACTAAGTGCAGGTACATAACCTCCCGCAAATCCGGAAGGCCACCTATCTTCGTCGTAGATCCAAATTGTCATATCTCTGCTGTGAGCCTCTTTAACAGCCACCTCAAACGAATTAAACCATTCTCCGCTGAGAAAAGGTGTAACCAGACCCTCTCTAGCGTGGAAGAAAGCTCCACCGAAACCAGCTTCATCTAGAATAGCTACTTGTTTTGTAATCTCTTTTTCGCTAAGTACATCATTTATAGACCAAAAAGGAATACCCCTAAATGTCTTTGACGGATTCAGGAACAACTTATGATGTATCATATACTTATCACAGAAAGGTTTTAACACAGGAACAATTAATAAGCTTAATATAACGCCTAGGGCTTTGTGCAAGATCGTAATTATGAAACAATTGTGTTATATTGCTTTTTGTTTTAATAGAGTAATAATGTAAAATTTAGATGTTTTATAACTAAAAAATTATATAATTATTTAATTACTTTATTACTTCTTCTTTATAACAAACCAACTTATAGCAAATCCTATGACAAGTGCTACTATTGCTACTACGATAGGTGTTGTCCACTCGGTTTCTTTTACTGTTGTCGATATTGTTGTTACTGAGGTTACTGTTATCATGGTAGTAGTTGTAATGGTTTTTACTATTGTTTCCATTAATTCTGTGCCAGGAACAGTAATTGTCGGTGTTGTTGTGGGTGTTGGCGATGGAGTTGTTGGGGAAGGCCCTGTGACTGTTACTGTAGGAGTAGGAGCTTCTGGTTTACCTGATTCATAAACAAAGTTTTGGACTTCGATTACTGCTTCCTTCAGCGATTCTCTAAGGAGATCGTATGAGACTAAGGCTCCTCCATCTTCTACAGATTTATACCACCATGGAGCTTCAATAGGTTCACCACTTCTTCTTACAAATAGTAGCATAGGCATATCATTATAGAACGTTGGTAACCACCACGGTCTCTGTGCGTTTGGCCATCCATCCCAGTACTTGGTATTGTATATCCATGTTAATGGCGAATAATATAGAGGTATTGATGGCAATTCTTCGAATATTATTTCCTGGATTTTACCGGCGAGAATTATTTCATCTTCTTTAAACATAGCTCTCCTATACATTTCATCAAATAACGCATTTAGTCTATCATTGTTGTAGTTACACCATCTAGCCATATTACCCCACGGTGCGTACAATGCATTACCGTACGAGTTTCTGACATGACCATATTCATAGCCTGCTGCGCTCCACATTATCACTGAATCAAAGTTGCTATTTCTGAAATTATCCCATAGAACTTTAGATTCTTGAACTTCTAAGTAAACTGTTATGCCTATTTCTTTCAATGCTTGACGTATTAAATCAGCAATATTGTTTTCTATTATTGCACCCGCAGGCACTAGCAACTTAAATGAACATTTAGTTCCATCAGGAAGCTCTCTAACGCCATCGCCGTCTTTATCTATTATACCTGCTTGATCGAGTATTTCTTTTGCTTTTGCAAGGTTTTGTTTTAGTAGGCACTCAGGGGTACCCCAGTATTTTTGACATGCTTCTCTATTTACGTAATCTTTCCAATAGCCTTCAGCAACAATTCCTAGAATAGGTGCTTGAGGTACTAAGTTATAGAGAGCGTACTTAGTGATATCTTCCCACGGTAGTGCCCAAGCTATAGCTTTCCTTACTTCAACTCTGTTAAGTACAGGATGATTATGGTTAAAGTATAGCCAATACGCTGCTCCAGGTATAAAGTAGGGTGGTTTATCGTTCCAGAGTTTTAGTCCTCTCGCTAATAATTCGACGGGGTTAGGGGCAAAAGCTGCCCATGTTAAATCTACGTAACCTTCAATTACAGCGTTTAATAGCATAGTATTATCTTTAAAGTAATAATGTACTACGAATTTATATGGAGGAACTCCAAAAAGGTCTTTACCCCACCAATTCTCTATAACTTCGTATATGACTTGTTCTTCTGATGCATAGTATAGTTTAAGGAATGAAGATACTACTTGCTGTTTTGGATCTTCATTTCGCCATTGAGTAGCCATAGCAGCTCCATATTGATCGACAATTGGTTGGTACTGATGTACTGGTATCGGTCTTACGAATACAATACAACCCCAAGGTTCGCTTATCAGCGTGGGTAGCTCTTCTCTTGGCGGTAATGATTCGCCTGGCGCTCTAGCTAAATAATACTTTATAGTTTTATCGTCGATTTTTTCATAGTTATATGTACACCACTGACCCCAAAGTCCTGCACCAACTTGTCTACTTAATGCATATCCTTGTATATAGTCGTCAGCTGTTATAGGTCTTCCATCGCTCCACCTAGCTTCATCTCTTATGTGGAATGTTATTGTGGCTTCTTCTCCGTTAATCTCTATTCTATCTATAAGGAATAGAAACCACTGAATAAAATAAGTATTTTGAGGCGCATTTGGTGGGTATAGGTATTGCCATGCACCTCTTTCCATAGCTGAAGAACCTCCTAAGGCGAGTATGTTCCAGTTAAGTACAGGTGATCCAAGGAACCCCATAATCACCGAGTTCTCTCTCGTTGCTCGTTGTGCAACTACTTGCGCATAATGTATATATACAACTGTTGTCATTAATAGGATTGCTATACAGAATATAACTATAGTGATCCTTAATTTGGAGGTATTAAAAGGTCCCATACCTGTTCAGCCTCTGTTATAAATAGAATTGGTTGAGTTTAAAAAATTATGTAGAAAATAAATTAAGTAAGCCCTTCATTTTCTCAATTAAAGCATTCCCTAGTGTTTGCTTGAGAACATATTCGTTTACGTTGCCTCTTTGTAGGGCTAAACCTAGTTCAACTGCTTTATCTAAGGTTAGCTGTGTTTTTTCGCCTGTTAATGGATCTATGAATTCTACTGGTTTACCAAGCTGATATATGTAGTTGTAGTATTCATCAGTACCTATTTCTTTTTGTGAATATAGTTGAGAAATTTTATTAAGGTACTCTTTAATCATGCTACGTATCGTTGCATTCTCTATTAATAGATCTGCGTAAAGGAATATAACATCGGAGGCATTACCTAGTTTCACCTCTAAATCTATTGGTGGAAGATATAGATGGGGATCAGCTTTACGTTTAAATTCCATTCTTGGGCTAGGGTTGTTCAAGCCGAGTACGGGCATGTGTAACCAACCAGATCTATTGAGAAGCATCCTATCTTGCGCGTCGGTTAACCACCATCTAATAAGTCTATACATACCTTCTACACCCTCGTTGCTGGCTCCTTTCGCTATAGCTATACCGGAAAGCCATAACCCTGTTCCATTCTTAGGAAACACTATAATCACTTTTTGCGGATCCAAAGAATATGCTCTATAACATTCGGGGAACTCTAAATAAGTTAATAGTGCTTTATCTAAAAGTAGTACAGAATCTCTTGCTGATCTAACATTAGGTTCTACTGATGCAATCCCACTAAATACTGTTGCTATAATGGTCCAGCCTTTTTCCCATCCATACTTTGATAGCATAACCGTAACAGCGTTCTCCATATTACCTCTATCTGTAACAGGTGTTGATGCAAATACTGCTATGCCATTCATCATTGCAGGAATCACGTACTCCGGCTTTATTAAGTCATCCCAGCTTTCTGGGATAGGTAGATTATTTCTTTCGGCATAATTCTTGTTTACAAGCCAACCGAAGATGTTGTAGTACATGGTGACCCAGCATAGTTTGCCTTCGGCTGTATAGCCTTTGAGAGGATCGGGTATTTGTTTTGCTACTTCTAGAATTACTGGGTCTTCTATAGGTCTAAAGGCTCCATAAATGCATGCTAAGGTAAAATTATATCTAGGTCCACCCATAAAACCGTTAACACTCCCCTCAGTTCCAGCTTTAACCCATTCGTTCAAATTATTTGAGAACACATATACTATATCAGTTATATTCCATATCATAGCCGCAGGAGATTCAAATATGCCTGCTCTAGGCATACCGCTTTCAGCAAAGAAGTATCTTTTAAAGTCATCTCGAGCCCATTGACTCCATGCAGTCATAATAGTTAAATTCACAGGTTTAAGTCCTTTGCTTTCATCAGTAGTTACTTTAACTTCCTGGGGTTTGAAGAAGAATGAGTACGTGGTGTAACCCACGATACCTAAAATAATAACCGTAGCTACAACGATTAAGAGAGTTCTATTCATAGTTTACACCATCTCTAGCAAGCATTATTATCTCTATCGACATTATAAAAGTTTATGGACATCATAAAGCATGGCTAGTATTGTTATGAATTTGTGGATTACTTATTTAATAGAGGTTAAACGTTCAATGAACTATAGTGTACACTAAAACGTTAAATATAAAGAAGTAAGTTAAAGATCGGTACTTTTAAGACCTATACTATGAAGATAAATTGAGCATTTGAAAGAGAATAGCTAATTTACTCTGTGTATTTTATGAGCTATAAGATTTGCACCATATAATGTGCCAAGTGTATATCATAAAGGACACTATTAAGGTGACAGTCCCCGAGATTATCATAAACATTGATACCCACAGATTCCTGATATCGACTTTCTCTATATAATATAATGTTTGCTGATTGAATTCTTGAGGACTAAAAGTTATAGAAAGGATCGGGCTGGTCACATTCTCATAACGTAGTCCACGTACAGCTATATAATCTATGATCATGTCTTCATTCGACATCAATTCCAATATATACCTACCTTTGCCTAGATAAGATGTTAAAGGCATTTCACCTATCGCGTACTTTGACTTGTTAGCGAAGTAGGCAGATCCTACATAAGAATTACTATCTAAGTTTTTGAGGGATGCTACAAGAGATACCGGTGTATTATCTATGTTTTCTCCTCGAATTTTTATGAATACCATATAGAAACTGGTGTTTATAACCTCAAAAATTGTTGCATTTTCAATAACACCTTTCTTGATACTAGTGTTATAAATTTCGGCAACTGTTCCTAAATTAAGCCTTACACCACCTGATGGGGATAATACGAGCTCCCCGTAATATTTCCTCGGTATACTTATTGTATAAGATCTGGTTTCCATATCTATAACCCCGAAGAACAACATGTAAAGCCAACCACCAATGAACATCAAAATACCTATAACTATAACCACGTATATTAATACGATTTTGCTATCTCGGCATGTTTTTCTCTTTTTTACCAATAGCTCTCACCATACATATATGTTTCATTATTAAACAACTATATTAACAAAGTATTTATTGTTTCTGTATTTATGTTTCATAACAGCCTTAATTTAGTTTTAGCAACCGATATAATGCTTGAAATAATCACCTAAATTAATTATTTATATTATTTATTATGTATTAGTAGGAACCTTATTGCAATACCCATTTCCTATATAATGTTGGAACGCTTTCTAATAGTTTCTTTGTGTATTCATGTTTGGGATTCCTTAGAAGCTCGTCAGGAGATCCTTCATCTACTATTTTACCTTTGTACATAACGAATATTCTATCTGATACGTAGTAAGCTAATCCGAGATCATGGGTTATGAATATAATCGATGTTTTGTAGTCGTCTCTCATACGCATAAAGAGCTCTACTATAGCTCCGCGTAGAGAAGCGTCAATCATTGAAACAGGTTCATCTGCTATTATCAGCTTTGGTTTCAACAACCAGCACCTGGCAATCATGATCCTTTGTCTTTGCCCCCCTGATAACTGATGAGGATATTTGCCTAAGACCTCTTCCGGTTGAAGACCTACGTAAATTAATGCTTCACGTAACAGTTTCTCTCCTTCACTAGAATTAGGTTCCACATTAATCAACTTTATCGCCTGCCTCAGCACTCTATCAATTGTATAAAATGGATTATAGCTAGCGTAAGGATCTTGGAAAACTGCATGCACCTTCCTCCAGTATTCTACAACATCTCTATGGTTATTCAAATCCCTCCAAACATCCTTACCCTCAAACAATATAGATCCTTCTGTTGGTGGAAGCAACCGTAGAATCATTCTAGCTGTAGTAGTTTTGCCTGAACCAGATTCACCAACAAGTGATACCACTTCTCCTTCATTTATAACGAAAGACACTTTATCTACAGCTACTATTCTCCTTCTCCTTACAAATCCAACTTCAAAGACTTTAGTTAAATTTTTAGTCTCCAAAAGGGGCATAAGGCATCACCTTTTTACGTAAAGCCAACATGAAACAAATCTATTTGCGTTTACTCGCACCATCGGAGGCTCTTCTTTTCTACAAATATCTAAGGCATGGGGGCACCTTGGATGAAACCTGCAACCAGGTGGTGGATTAGAAAGATCTGGCGGGTGTCCCGGTATGTATCGGAGCCCTCTTTTCCTCACTTCTTCTTCTGGTGTTAAAACAGAATTTATTAAACCATCTGAGTAGGGATGAAGGGGTTTAGATATTAGATCTTCTGTAGGGCCATCCTCAATGATTTTACCTGCATACATAACAACCATTCTTGTTGCTATTTGTCTTACAGTAGCAATATCGTGCGATATGAATATTATGCTTTTTATTATCTCTTTGTCAAATACATCCCTAAATGTTTTTAAAACCATTTTCTGTGTAACAACATCTAAAGCCGATGTAGGCTCATCGGCTATCAATATCCTTGGATTAAGCAGCGTGGAAATGGCTATGACAGCTCTCTGTCTCATTCCCCCAGAAAGCTCGAAGGGGTACATATCAAGAGCTATTTCTGGTAAACCTAATTCCTTAAATCTTTTGCTGGCTAAATCTACAACTTTGTCCATATCAATATCATGTAAATGACTTCTAAGAACATCATATATTATACGTTTAATCTTTAGTGTGGGCATCAGAGCATTCAAAGCAGATTGAGGGACAATTGCTATTTCTTTTCCCCATACAGAACTCTTTAGGTAATTTTTAGTTAGTTTCTCAAGATTTAAAACACCTTGAGAAGTATACAGTTTGATAAATCCTTCGACAAATCTTAACGGGGGCTTAATATTCATCATTATAACATTAGCTAATGTTGATTTTCCACAGCCAGATTCGCCAACAATACCAACAACTTCTCTCTCATAAATCCTTAGAAAAACACCGTCAACGGCTTTAACAACCCTAATTCTAGGGCCTATTACTTGTCTATAGTAAGCTTTAACATCTTCAAGCTCTAGTAGGGATTTAAGACTCATGTATGTAAACCTCATTTAAAAAGACTAAGTATAATTCCTAATCCCAATATTTGCAAGGTTAGACTAATAAATTTATTGTTTATTAATACAATATTCTACTTGGTAATGTGATGAATGTAATTACTACGTGTGGAACGTTAAATTAGACAAGGTTTAAAGATTTAGCTAACCTTTAGTAAGAATCATCTTGAAAATAACTTTTCAAATAATTAAATAAAAAATTGATCATATTTTTCATTTTTTACCTCGAGTCATGTAAAGAGCTCCTAATAGTATTACAATTAATATCAGTACAATAATGGATGGCATAGTCCATCCGGGAACCTCGTAAGCTGTTGTTGTAACAGTTTTAGTTGCTTCAGATGTAGATGTTTGCGTAATGGTTGAAACTAAAGTTTCTTTAACTGTTTGCGTTGAATATAAGGTTCTTTGTTCTGTAATTGTTGTTGCAGGTAAATATTGAACAGATACAACTACTTGAGTAATATTTCTAGTAACTGTTGTTCTTACAGTTTTCGTATCAGTTATATACATAAATTCATACTGAATTACACTAGTAAGGGAAACATGTGTAACTGTTTCAGTAACTGTTCGTGTAACAGTCATAATACCCGCTCCAGGTTTATCTGACCAAGCTTCGATAGTTATTGATGCACTAGAGAGTTTGCTAGAACCAAATTCTTTGACAAGATCTATGGAGAATTCATCCCCCGTATCAACCCAATACTCTTTTGAGGTTCCAGCCGATGTAATCACTATTCTTATGTACTTACCTCCGCTAACCTCCCTTATTTGGTTAAGGAATCTGAAATAGAGCTTAGTATCAGTATACAATCCTTTTAACAACCATAGCCAGCGATGTGCATCAAGTTCCCTCTTAACATCAGGGTTATGGTATACTGGTGATCTATTCTTTGAAAGATCTAAGTAATGGGTACTGTTGAAGAATGTTGGATCAACAAATACCTCAACATTACCCATATCCACAGTTTTCCCCTCGACTAAGGATCTGAATACCTCGATCATTTCCGATGTTGACTTTTTAGTATTATCCCATAAGATAAACCACCTCATATAACCGTCGTATACATTTCGGACATCTTCTAGTGTAGGCTGGTCTCCTCTAGCACCTAGGTAAAGAGGATCAGATGCCGGTATTAGTGGAGTACCACCAGAGGTTGAATTCAAAGTCTTATACTCATACAAGTAGAGGTTTGCATGGTAGGTAGCATTATAATCGACATAAGCATGAATCCAAGTATCCTTTGGCGGTGGATAACCGGGGTCTAGGTAATATGCATCTGCAGGTCCCGGTGCTGGTTTATTAGCTACTCTAACCACTAGCATTACTCCTGCAGGTCTAGAACCGTAGTAGAAATCGCATTGGCTTACTCCATAAGGACCTATTCTTCTAAAGACCATGAAATAGGGATACGATGCCCATGGAGACCTTAAAGCTATGGCATAAGCTGTTGTATTATACGACTTTGTCCAATGAACTCTTATGTGCTGTTCTTCTTTGCCCGTAAAAAGCCATGTGTATAGATGCGGAACAACAAGGCTTCCGCTAGGTATTTCAACATTTTCAATTCTAACGTCTAAAAGTACCTGTGGTTGCGCATATATATGCAACGGCTTGCTGTTTATTAAGAATGTTATCAACGGTATTAGCAGCAATAGAAGTAATATTATTATTAATAATGCTCTCTTCAAAACCTACCACCTACTAAAGTTATTTAGGGCTGGGTTATATAAATATTGTTTAAATACATCAATATAGAATTGGTTTAATCTCTATCACGGCAACGAAGGAGTTAACAGAAACTCTAACAACAACAGAACATGGTAAGAAAACTAAAATTTAAGGTCTCATTTTTAGTTAATTCAGCAATTAAATTGAAGTTTAAGCTTTAATTAATGCAGTATGGGACAAATATAATGTAAAAATTGTAATTCTGTTTTATACTTGAAAAATTTCGTTAAGACCTTCTTCTAAGAACCATGCCTATGGCTAATCCAACTACCAACAATACTACCCCTATACCTACAGTTATTAACCAATTGACCTCGGTTTTAACAACCTCAGTAGTTGTTGTAGTAGTTCTTACTTCTGTATGAGTTAATGTTGTTGTTAGAGTTTCTGTTAACTCCTTCGTTGCTGTAAGTGTAATTGAGCTAATGATAGTACTAAGCTGGGTCTGGGTAATAGTAGTAGTTGCTGTGAATGTGATTGTTGTTGTTCGGGTTGTGGTTATAGCAATAACGTTGGCTCCGGACATTATAGATACTTCATACATTCTCCATATGAATACTCCTTTACCTTCTTTATTTGAGTACCAGTCAACGAATATATCCATCATTTGAAGGGTATGGCCAAGAACTTCCTCTGAGGACCATATATTGGGAGCTAGTTGAGGTAATAGTGTTGCTGTTAGGGAGATATATTCCTGTATTGGTATACCTACTCTACTATTCCTAATTGATAGGTTAAGAGGTTCGAATACAACTGCTGTGTGTCCACCTGTTTTTTCAATATTTGATGTGAATACCGCGAAGTTTACATAATTAAGGGAGCCATTTATAATTAAAGGTGCTACAACTCGTGCTGCTGGTGTACCTGTTATAGGTCTACCTGGATGGTTATAGGTTCTAACTATTATTAAGAGGTCTCCTGCTTGTGGACCTTGTTGCCTTAAAGCTTTAACTGTCCATATATATAAGGTTGTTGTTAGAGGTAGAGTAGATTCTTTTTCATAAATAGTGTAGTTGATGAAGAGTATAGCGTAAGGTAATTCGGTGATCTTCTTAGGTATTTTGTAAACAGGATGTGATGGAGGGCTTTCACCCCAAAGGCTTCTACCATACCTAACCCCTGGTCCACCTTGGATTGTTACAGTTGTAGGCAAGTTAGTGAAATTACCGTATACCTCAACGTAGTTCTTAGTATAATTCATTATCATTATGCCTTGGGCTCCTGATGCTAAATTCCATAGGTTAGCTACAAAGGCTGCATAAGTTAGATCAATGGTAGACCACTTAGCGTCAGGTCCAGCTTGAGCTACACGTGGTAATACTGAAGGATCTGGTAGTATTACTCCTACACCTTCCTGTGCGAATACTGTGCAAATACTATTACATATTATTAATGCTGTTAGTAATGCTGTTAGAATTATAGAGAATCTAGGGTTTTTCGTCATCATTTAGGATCCCGAGTTTAAACGTTGTCTACAATTATAGAGATTGTTGTGATATATAAACCTTAATGTGAAATAAATAGCTTTATGTATCTGTTTAAAGAATTGATAAGTAAGAATTCCCGTCAGGATTCTCTTAATCTTGGGTTGAAGAGGGGTTCAAGCCCTACACCTATTAAGGATAGAGATGTTGTTAATGCTATGATAGTTAAACCTGGAGGTAGAAATAACCACCAAGCACCAGTTACATAAGCCATGAAATGATTAGCGAACACCAGCATCATTCCAAGAGATAGATAAGCTGTCATGGGTTGTCCGGACAATAACATAGCTACACCTGCTTCACCAGCTATAGCTCCTCCCATAAATCCTGCAAAAGCGTTTATTATGTAAGGTCCTATGAGAGGTAATAGGTCTTCAAATACTAATCGAATATCGTTGTATCCAGCCATTTTAGATAATGCTACGAATTCTCTTTGTCTAAGACTCATAAACATGGCTCTGATAGCTCTTGCAAACCATGGCCATGCGAAGGCTCCAAGAAGTATAGCCATTATATGGGGTCCTCTGCTTTCTACGGGTAGAAATGATGCTATAAGCACTACTATAAGCCAATTAGGTATAGCCAGTATTATGTTTGTAAAGCTCATTAAGGCTTCATCGACTAAGCCACCTTTTATACCGGCTATAGCGCCGATAACTAACCCGATGGCTAAGGAAATGATAGCTGCTACCAAGCCTATCATTAATGATGAATTTATGCTATGCAAAAATATTGCAAGTACATCTCTACCAAATCCGTCTGTGCCTAGCGGATGCTCTAGTGATGGTGGTAGAAATTGTTCTCTTTTTTCAAACGGATTCCTAGGATAGACAATAGGACCTACGACAGCCATTAGCACTATTATTATCAGCGTAACAAGCCCTACGACGAATCTCTTATTTGAGAACATAACATATACTGCTAGAGGGACCTTAATGCTCCGCATATGTGTTACACCTTTTCGCCGCCAACTCTTATCCTTGGATCAATTAACGCGTACATGAAATCAACTAAGAAGTTTGCCAGGAATACGGTTGCGATTACTATCAAGAATATTCCTTGAATAACCGGGTAATCAAGAGCTCCAATAGCGCTTGCAAGGTAGTACCCAAGTCCTTGGTAGTTGAATACGTTTTCAGTTACAAGTGCTCCAGTTAGAGCGAAACCTAGTTGAAGAGCTAAGCCGGTTACCTGCGGTAGCAGGGAATTTCTATACGCATACTTAAATATGATTCCATCCCTAACCCCGAGACTTTCAGAGTAAGCTATATAGTCGGACCCAAGTTCACCTGATATAACAACTCTCATCGACCCCATCCAGCCCGCCGATTGAATTATGAACATAGATAAGAAGGGAAGCGTATAATGCCATAGGAAATCTACGAAGAAGTCGAGCGTTGGAGAAGGTGTTACCCATATTGAGTGCTTTCCTCCTATTGGGAACCATCTCAACCTAAAACCTAAGGTAAACAACATTAACATTGCTAGCCAATAATACGGTATTCTCGACACTATAAACGAGTACCCTAAGACAAATTTCTCAAGCATTCTACCTCTCTTGTAACCCGCATAAGCACCAATAATATTTCCTACAAACCATGATACAATCGTAGGCGGTATTACTAAAACTAATGTCCAGGGCAAAGCTCGGGCTATTATATCGTTCACCTTCATGGGGTACCGCTCTATAGAAACCCCTAAATCTCCTCCAAAAGCCCTGGTCACAAAAGTTATAAATTGAACGTACCAAGGCTTATCAAGCTCAAAGGTTTTTATAAGTTCATGCCAAACCCTAGGAACCATTTCCGGCTTAAGTATGTACATTTGCAATATACTCTGCATTTTGACAGCTAAAGGGCTTGCCGGTATTAACCTAGGAAGTACGAACACTACACATATTGCAATGAAGTACGTTATTACTAGTAAGGAGACCTTCTTCGCTAAGAACATAAGTATAGGCTTTTTACTCATTCTCTTAACCACCTTATACTAAATTGATGCGCTCCTTTAAAGTTAATGTTGACCTAGTTTTAAAACTTTAATTACAATGAATTCATAAGTAAATTAAGAAAACTTAATATAACGAAATTAGGTTTTAAGCCAGTACTCTCGTTAATCATAGCGTTAAACTTCATAATCATACACTAAATTCAATAAACCCATCTCCCAACTAATTATTACGTTGCGTATCAATAATTTTATTAAGGTTTTTTAGTTGAAGCCTGGATTAGAACTAAAGTATTAGCATAAATGTAAATCAGCGGTGATTGAATGAAGGTCATAGAAAATTTAGGTAGAGGTGTTGTTGCTCTTAGGATTTCCGAGAACGAAGTATTTGTTAGTTGGAGGCTTTTAGTTGATGACCTGGATGATATTAAGTTCAATGTTTATAGGAAGATAGCCGATAATACTGCTAAGGTTAATATCGAACCTCTGTCCCAGACTAATATATTAGACAAGGTTGAGGATTTCTCTAAAGGCGTGGAGTATCTTGTTGTCCCTGTTTTTAACGGCAAAGAGCTTTGGGATAAAGCTTCTAGTTCTCCTCTAGGAAAACTACCTCCAAACCCATTAATAAGAAACTATATATCAATACCTCTGAGGCAAGACACTCTTGACTCTTATGGTAGAGTTCAAGGAGTTCAAGCCGCCGCCGTAGGTGATCTGGATGGAGATGGCGAATACGAGTTGGTGGTTAAAAGAGGTAACCAAGGTCTTGATCCAGCGTTTAAGGTTTACCCAATACATATGCCTATAGAGACTTACAAGTTAGAGGCATACAAATTAGATGGAACCTTTCTCTGGAGAATAGATCTAGGACCTAATATAAGACCAGGTGTATGGTATTCACCATTCATAGTGTTTGACCTAGACTCTGATGGAAAAGCAGAAGTAGTGGTTAAAATTGGTGAAGGAGCTAAGTTCTATACCAGGGATGGAGAGGTTTTAGATGTAGGGGACATCAATGGCGACGGTGTTGTGAATTACGTTGATGAACTGGGTAGGCAAACGCACGGTCCAGAGTACTTCGCTGTAGTAGATGGTTCAACAGGAAAACCTCTAGCTATAGCTACATGGATCCCAATGCATGAGTGGGGTTTCTGGGGTGATAACTACGGTAATAGAGCGTCAAGACATATGATGTCAGTAGCCTATTTGGATGGAGAAAAACCTTCACTTATAATTGCTAGGGGTATTTACACGCATATCTTTATTGAGGCATGGAATTGGAGAGATAAAAAACTTGAGAAAGTGTGGAGTTTTTACCTCCCAAACCCAGGTGTTGCTAAAGGCGGTCATAATATAAGGGTTGCCGATATTGATGGAGATGGCAAAGATGAGGTAATATATGGTGCTATAGCGATTGATCACGATGGTAGACTGCTTTGGGATTCCGGGCTGGTTCACGGTGATAGATTCCATGTAACAGACATAGATCCCTCGAAGCCGGGGCTAGAGATATTCTATGTTCAGGAATTTGCTGATGTCAAGGAGAAGAAAAAACCGGGTATAGCTATGGTTGATGCATCTACAGGAAAGATTCTATGGAGTCTTTCAGGGCCAGGTATAAGTGATGTAGATGTTGATCAAGCTGTTTGCGCAGACATTGATCCCAGGTACCCTGGGTTAGAATGCTGGACTAGCTATGGAGCTCCACACGCGGGTAAAGGAGCTTTTATAGGATTGTTTAGTGCAAAAGGGGAAATCATAGGGCATGCTCCACCGCTTTGCAATATGGCTATATGGTGGGATGGAGATCTACTTAGGGAACACTTGGACATAGCCTATGGACTGCTATACATAAGTAAATGGAATTACGAAAAACAGAAATTCGAGCCACTATTTGTCGGCGATTGCATGGGTTATAGAACGCCTGCTCTTTATGGAGATATACTCGGTGATTGGAGGGAAGAAGTAGTATGTGTATCCAGTGATAAGAAAGAGCTAAGAATATATGTAACAACGATACCGACTAACTATAGATTCTATGCCCTTGTACAAGACCCGCAATACCGAATAGATGTTGCACAAGAAAGTGTTGGATACATGCAATCAACTTACACGAGCTTCTACCTAGCCTCAGATATGAATCTTCCGTCCCCAAAGCTCAATGTCAAACCATGTCGTAAATGAGAAGGGCATAAACTCAGTTTTTGAAATGTTAAATTAGAATAGAATTAAAAATTATGTTTGTTTATTTGTTTTGGTTATCCGCATTCTGGGTAGTCGTCTGGTACTTTTGCTCTAAAGTATTTACCAGATGCTGGGTCTTGGAATAACCCTATTTTTACTCCTTTCCTACCTCTAGGTGCTAAACTCCATACCTTCTTAGGTGTAAGATCTTTTTCAGCTCCTTCAGGTGTTTTAACTTTAACAGCTTTTGTACATGCAGCCATCTAATACACCCGAGAGTAAGTATAGAACGACTCATAGCTTATAA
>Ga0209394_1000427_pt1 | contig 33579 bp, 45 predicted proteins | sample JNZ201metaG_FD_184122 | JGI IMG/M metagenome (GOLD analysis project Ga0209394, IMG submission 184122) | Hot spring microbial communities from Jinze hot spring, China to study Microbial Dark Matter (Phase II) - JNZ 20120812A (SPAdes) (version 3) ...
CTACGTAAAACTCTGAAAGAATGGACAGCGTGTCTGAGAACTTTTGAAGGCTTATCCTCTTCAGTTTCATGTGTTCCTTGGACTTTGCCCTAAGGAAAGAGGAAAGACTGCTACCAGAGTGAATTGTTGAAATGAAGCCCTCGAGCATTTCTCGAAATAGCGTGGAAGGTGATCTTTTAGACGCGTTTTCCAAAGCCGAAATTATGTCCAGTCCGAAGATGTTAATGTCGCGGATTATGTTTTTCGCCTCTGCCGAAACCGCCAAAGGCACTGGAAGATTTGATAATGAATGGAAGATTTTCTCGGGTGGAACGCCTGCACTTGCAAGAATAGACATGTAACCCGTGGCAAAGGCTAACTCATCCTCTAAATCCCGCTTAATCTTATCAGCACGATAAACCGGGTAAACATAAAACCCGACAACTGAAAAAGCCACCGTGAAAAGGCTGCCTCCCAAACCAAATAGTATGGCAGGAAAAACCGGTGTTTGGAAAACGAAGAGGAGCACGCATGGTACACATATGAAGACGGCTAGCGCGGTTATGGCTGTTGAAAAAACCGTTAAGCTGACATAGGCTCTAAAACTGGTTTTAATTCCAGCCCTTTGCAGATGTATGCTTAAATCTTGAAAAAGAGGCAGAATTGGTCCAATTCTTCCGCCAACAAGCCTGTAAGCAATGGAAGAAAGACTTTCAGCCTTAAACTCCACGTTGCGGCTGCCACTTTCATTTATAATCTTTTCATCTTTGGTTTTGAGCCTTTTAAATTGCAACAGCAGATGATTGTAGAAGTTCTTAAAAGTTTCAGATATTTTCGCCCTTTTCATTTGAGCCCCATCCTTGCTCTTTGGAAAACTCTCGCCGGGTTGGTGTAGTATTCACGGATTACATTGGCTACTTCCGTGTATCTGCGGATACCTCTCTTAACCATCCATTCGAGAACCGTTTTTCTGCGATAAAGCTCCCGTCTAACGTCGTCTTCGCTTAAATCCATCTTTCTCATATGCTCCTCCAAGAGGGAGCTGTGACCCAGAAACTCGAATGCGTCGTTCTTTGGCTTCCACCGGAAAACTTCCTCCGTCAATATGTTACTTGTTTTCACATCAAACCCGAGGACTTCCGTTGCCGTAATTGTTCTTCTAGCCGGCTTTCCCTCGATTTCGGTTCTCGCCATAACCATTACGAGGTCAATCATAGCTATGAGGGGCTTTGGAATATTCATGGGTTCAGACTCGAGGCGGTTTATCACGGCTTCCACGGATTCTGCGTGAATGGTGCACATTCCAAGATGCCCCGTCGCCATAGCCTGAAAAAGCGTGTAAGCTTCTTCGCCGCGGATTTCGCCTACAATTATGTAGTCTGGTCTCTGTCGTACAGCTGCTTTCAAAAGGTCGAATAGGGTTATGGCGCTTTTGTTGTCGTATCCAAAGCCTTCCCTAACAACGGATGGAATCCAGTTTTCATGGGGCAAATTAAGCTCTTGAGTGTCTTCTACACTTACGATCTTCATTTCAGGCTTTATGAACATGGATAAGCAGTTAAGCATGGTTGTTTTTCCAGCAGCTATACCGCCTGCTACAAGCACTGAGGCGCGGTTTTCTATAATGTACCAGAGGTAAGCAGCCATCTCCGACGAGAGCGTGTTAAAGGCAATGAGGTCTGAAATTGTTAGAGGGTCCACTCTGAAACGGCGCACCGTGAAAGTTGAGCCTCTCTTCGTTATTTCATTTCCATATGTTAATTGTATGCGGCTTCCATCCGGCAGCGAAGCGTCCAAGATTGGAGAAGCTATGGAAATGTTTTTGCCTGCCAGATAGGCTAAGCGAACTATGAAGGAGTTGAGTTCCGCTTCGTCGCTGAAAATTATGTTTGTGGGCAGTGACTCGTAAGACCTGTGCCAAACATATATTGGTATGTTTACGCCGTCGCATGAAATGTCCTCAATCATATGGTCCTTCATTAACGGGTCAATTTTGCCATAGCCTATGAAGTCCCTTGTAAGGTAGTATAGGAGTTTGTCAATGGATTCTGTTGGAATTTTTATATGGTATTTTTTAATCACATGCCTTGCTTTTTCGCGAAGATACTCCTCGGCTTTTTCTTTGGTTTCTATTTCCTTCAGGTTTACGTCAATTTCTTCCATCAGAATGCTTTTGACCTCTTTTAGACGCCCTTCCTCCTCCTTTGTCAGGGTGGGCTCAATGACCTCATAACGGGTTTTCTGGGTTTCTGGATCCTTGACTATAGCGGCATAGACGTAGGGCTCCTGTATTGGGTAAACTTCCCTAAAGACGGCTGGTTTTCTCTCTTTTGCCTCTACTACTATGCTGAATTCTGTTTCTTCGGTTGTTTTTGCCTTTTTAGTGGTTTTTGGCATTTTATTTTCCCTTTTGTGGTTTAGGGTTTGGGCTGCTTTTCTGGATAATATACTATCGCAAGTCTTAATAAGCTATATGCATGTTCAATCTTTAACGCGCTTAAAAACACAACATCAACAATAAAACATCATACTACTTGTATCTAGCTCTTCTCTTCTGCCTTTTCTTCTTTTGTCTGCGCATTCTCTTCTTTTTCCACTTCGCCCGGATATCACTCACACTCCTAGAAGTGACTACTCTATAGTGGCGTGTCTCCGCCTTAACTCTTCTTCGGTTGTTCCCATGCGGTGCATCAACTCTACTATTAAGCTGTCCAAGAAAACCATACAGTTATTTTCGAAGATGCTTCCAAGAGGCGTTAGAGGCTCCCTCTCACCCATAAGTTGCCTAGCCAAATAATCTTCCTCGCGAGGCCATCCGGCTTTTGTTCTACCCTTAACTGTGACGACGAGGTCGGCTATTTGTCCCAACGGCGACTCTGGGAAGGAGGTTATTGCCACCACTGTGGCGCCTATCTCCTTTGCGGCTGCGCTTGCCGTTAAAACCATTTTTGTGGCTCCGGTCCCAGATATGGCGATCAAAACATCTCCCTTTCCAGCAGCTGGAGTTATGGTTTCGCCTAGGAAGTATACGTTGAAACCTAGGTTCATTAGGCGTAGGGCGAAGGCTCTGCCCACGAAGCCGCTTCTCCCCATGCCTACAACGAATATTTTCTTGTCTTTCGCCGCTAATAGAAGTTGTATGAAACGTTCCACCTCGTTTGGGTTAAGCTCTTCAATGGCGTTTTTAATCCCTGAGATGATTTCTTCAGCCGCAGCCCTCAACCATCTCAAGTTTTCCAGCTCCGTGAAACCTCTTTACACTAGAGTCTATGTTAAAAGTCTTGCGGTTAAACTATTCCCGCCAAAATTTCTTCTAAACGAGGTATATAGAAACATAGGCGGACAAAAATGGCTATAGCAAGTATGGCAACAGTTATAGCCGCGAAAAGGTAGTCCTCGCGGCGCAGCTTCAAAACGTACAGGTTTGTGCGTTTTTTGGTGGCTCCCCAAGCGCGGGATTCCATGGCTTCTGCAAGTTCAAGACTTCTGCGGATGGCGCTTACAATCAATGGTATCAGTATTGGGATGTAGTTTCTCACCCTCCTCAGAAAGTTTCCTTTTTCAAGCTCTAATCCTCTTGCCTTTTGAGCGTCCATTATTGTCTGGGCTTCTTCGGCTAAGACTGGAACGAAGCGCACCGCCGTTGTGAAGGCAAAGCAAAACTCGTAAGGCACCCGCGACTGTTCTAGGGCTAGTCCTAAATGATCCGGCGAAGTGGTTAAGAAGAATATGGAGAAGGAGCCCACCAACACCAAAAAACGTATGGTCATAGCTAACGCGTACTCCAAAGAAGAAAAAGTAATCACGTAACCAGCGCTTATGAAGGGAAAAAGCAGGTTTGTGAAGAAAATTATTGATGCCAAGAAGGCTGCTCCCTTCATGGAACGGAACCATTCTCTTTTTACACCAGCAATAAGCACGAATGGAATTTGCATGACAAAAAGCACTACGAGGGGGAGTAGCTGCCAGAAAATTATTGCCACTGCAAAAATGACACATGCGTAAATGAATTTTATTCTTGGGTCAAGGTTGTGGATTGGCGAGCTAACCCTTCTAAAACGCAACCCATCAAAAAAACTCATTATCTCAGCCCCTTGAAGGCTTTCGTGAGGAACTCCTTCGCCTCGTAAATGTCTATCACATCCCTCGGGAAACCTAGGTCTGAAAGGTTTAGGAAAATTTGAGCTATCTGCGGCGGCACTAAGGAGGCTTGCTCCACTATCTCTGGATTTGTAAGCACTTTCCTAGCTTCTCCATCCGCGACGATTTTGCCGCCCCTCATAAGTACGACCCGCGGATTGCATTCAGCCACAAACTCAACGTCGTGAGTCACAACGACCACGGTTTTTTCTTGGGCGTTCATTTGTAAAATGAACTGGCGGAGCTTTTCCTTCTGCTGATAATCCTGCCCGATGGTGGGTTCGTCCAAAATCAGTATTTTTGGGTCCCAAGCCAACACGGAAGCTAAGGCGACACGTTTTCTTTCGCCGCCACTAAGCATGAAAGGAGAAGTCTTCCTATATTGGGATAGCCCCAAAAGATTAAGCGCCCACTCAACGCGTTTTTCTATCACGTCCGGGCTGAAACCGAAATTTTTGAGGGCGAAGGCAATCTCCTCCTCTACTGTTTCGCAGAAAAGCTGGTGGTCTGGATTCTGAAAAACAAAGCCTACTTTACGCGCCAACGTTGCAACACTAACCTTTGTGGTTTCCACCCCGTCCACAAGCACCCTTCCCCTTGTAGGCTTTAACAGTCCATTGAAATGTTTCACAAGAGTTGTTTTTCCAGCACCATTCTCTCCCATTATAGCTACAAATTCGCCGTCCCGAATGGTTAGGGAAACTCCTTTCAAAGCTTCCACACCGCTTGGATAGGTGAAGTAGACGTCTTCAACCTCAATCATGACGTTTGAACGCCTCCCTAATTTTTTCAGCCATCTCCTCCGATGAAAGAGGCACCTTCCCGCCAAGCTTTACCCCTTCAGCCTTTAACATTTGGTAGAGGCGTGTAGCCTTTGGAATACCAACTCCAATGAGTCGAGCTTCCTCAGAGCTTAAAATCGCGTGGGGCTCTCCATCCAAAACAACGCGCCCCCCATCCATTATGATTATGTGGTCTGCATATTTCGCCGTTAAATCCAACCTGTGTTCGACAAGCACTATGGTTATTCCAAGCTTCTTGTTCAGCTCATAAATAACCTCGAAAATTTTCTTGGCGCCAAGAGGGTCAAGAAACGAAGTTGGCTCATCTAGAACTATAACTTCTGGCTGCATGGCTAAAACTGAGGCTATGGCAACGCGTTGCTGCTGTCCGCCTGAGAGTTCTGTAGGCGCCCTTTCCCGCAACTCGTATATGCCTGTCAGTTGAAGAGCCCAGTCCACCCTTTTGCGGATTTCCTCCCTTGGCAATCCAAGGTTTTCAAGCCCAAAAGCCACGTCCTTCTCCACTGATAATGCGAAAAGCTGGTTTTCAGGGTTCTGGAAAACCATGCCCACATGGGTTGCCAACTCGTAAACCGGATGCTCTTGCACTCTCAGTCCAGCAACGGTTATTTCGCCCTTCAACTCGCCCTGATAAAAGTGGGGGATAAGCCCATTAAAACATCTACATAAGGTTGTTTTCCCACAGCCGCTTGGCCCTGTGATCAACGCAAATTCGCCCTTCTCAATTTTTATTGAGACATCTTTTATTGCGGGCCAAGCAGCGCCTGGATATGTGTATGTCAAGTTTTTTGTTTCGATTATTGCCATGCGGGTTTCCACGGCACTTAAAGGCTTTCTTCTCATTTAAGAGTAACTACTCAAATTTTGGTTTGAGATAAACGCTCCTTCAAAAGTTTCCAACATTTTTTGAGGCCAACTTCAAGCTCGCCATAACCGTTAACTCCGGCAGCTGTTGCGTGGCCTCCACCCATGCCTTTGAGATATTCGCCCAAAGGTTTAGCTATGTCTCTGCCCAAGTGGATGCCGGTTTTTTCATGAAACTCGTTCGTGCAACGGAGGCTTATTTCAAGGCTGTCGTTCTTCTGCCCGCCAACCACAGCTACGTGTGCACCCAAATCGATTATGGCGCGGGCGGCTGACGCTTGAAAAGCGCTCACATGGGATATGGCGATTATCCACTCGCCAACCTTGAAGAGCTTAGCTCTTCTACAAGCCTTTAGCCTTGCCACCCTTTCAGAGAAATCCATTGGTAGTGAAAGCATAGCTAACGCTTCTTGGGCGTTAACCCCAGAGTCTATAAGTTCTGCGATAATTTTCAATGTCGATGAGCTGGCTAAAACAAAGTGGCGTGTGTCAAAAGCAATTCCCAGAAAAAGGGCTTTAGCCTCGCTTTCTCCAATCTTCACACCCATATGCCTATAGAAATTGTAGACTATTTCACATGTTGAGGAAACGTTCTCATCTGTTATGCATAGCCTAGCTATTTTCTCGGTTTCTGGATGAGCCGCGTGATGGTCAACAACTATTATTGGGGCTCTTGAAGCCTTAACTTTCTCGGCTAGGTTGTTAAGCTGCTGTACTGTGTTCGTGTCCATAAGTATTATGGTGTCTGCCTTTTCAATGCTAGGGTCCGTTTCAACGTCTATGGGCAGACTTTTCAGAATGTGCTTTGAAAGGCGGCTGATGCTTTGGGCAGCCCCGATCTGCACGGTTGCTTGGGGTCTAAATTGTTTTATAAGGCTTGATAAGGCGTAGGCCGAACATACGGCGTCAGGGTCCGCGTTGTGATGACATAATAAAACAACATGTTTGGCATTTTGTTCATCCAATATTTTGGCTATTTCTGTAAACGACACTTCAACTCCCTCAAGTATCTTTCGGCTGTGGCAAAGGATTCTTTCACGGCTTCATCTGCAAGCCTTTGAGCGTCAAAAGTTCCCATGATAGGCGAGAGAACCAATTCAACCTCCACAGTTAACGTTAAGGGTTTTCCGTTTTCCGCTTCCACGTCAGCACTTATATTTAAAGTTTCAACTCGTTTAGGCGGAACCTTTGATAGGATGTACTCCCGCGCTGTCTCCTCAACCATTGAACACAACTCTTCAATCTGTTCTGGCGTAAGCTCTGGCAAACCAAGCTCTTCCAAACTTTCACCCAAGATTTTACGCGTTTATGGCTGGGTTCCCGAAATTGGAGCCAAGTCCTGCTGAAGTTTTGCTTGAAGTTCTTTCATTTGACTGCGCAGGCGCTCCTCTTGCTTGCCCAAAACTGTTGCCCGCATGTTCAGCAACTCTTTTCTTTCGTTCAAGTCTGCAGTAACCTTTGCCTTGTCGGTTCTAACAAGCAAGGAGCCTATGGACTTGTATATAACTGCGTCGTCGGAAACCTTCTGCAGCTCACTCAAAGCCTGCTCAATCTCCGTCAACTCCAGCTCCACCTGCTGTTTCTGAGCCAAAACAGACTGCAAAGTCTGCTGCAGCTGTTGAAGCCTTAAGAGGCGCTCCTGAACCTGTGGGGGAAGTTTCGCCAAATCTTCGCTCAAATCTTATCCTTCCATCTGCACAGCTCTTACATCAAACCAATTAATTAAACGTTTCCAAACGAAACAACGGCAAACCCGAAATCAAAAGCTATTGACGCTCGTCAGCTAGTTTCACCCAAAAGGCTAAGACTCTAGAGGGAAGGGGCTAGAGAAAATAAACTTTCACATCAAACCATTTTCCAGCAAAACATAATTGGCTAAAAGCTTGTTTATCCTCCGCCCACGGGCGGTATAATGGCTAAAACATCACCGTCTGCAAGTTCGGTTTCTAGCCCTTTAAGGGTTGATGCGCTTCGTCCATTTATAAGGAACTGTAGAAAACCTTTGACATCGCCGGTCTTGCTGTCGTAAACGTATTCCACAAAGCCTTTTCCGTAACGCTCAGACAGTCGCTTTAAAACACTCGCTAAAGTGACATGCTCCCCCTCTGGAAACTCTAGGGTTTCTTCTCTTTTGCCAGTTATTTCCCGCAGCGTAGTGAAAAAGCGCACCGAAACTCGCAAGCCCTTCACCAGACAATAGTGAAATTACAGCAAGATTTAAACAGTTCCCAAGAAAAAGCCATTTGCAAATCTTAGAAGGGGTGTACATGCGTGGACGCGGCAACAACTCTCGCCGTGGCTTTTAGCCTCGCCATGGATGCCTTCAGCGTATCTGTAGCCTACGGAGTATGCTCTAAAGGAGACAGCGGAATAAACGCCCTAAAAATGGCTTCGTCCTTCGGAACCTTCCAAATGCTCATGCCTGTGCTTGGATGGATGACAGGCGAGAAAATGCTGGACTTTATAGCTGGATTTGACCATTGGATTGCGTTTGGGCTTCTACTTTTAATTGGATGCAAAATGATCTACGAAGCGACTAAACAACAAACTCTTGAAAAAACAAAACCATTAACTGCATATGTACTCCTAGCCCTTTCAATAGCCACAAGCATAGACGCCCTAGCTGTGGGCTTAAGCTTCGCTTTCCTAAAAGTGCAGACAGCCACCCCAATAATAGTTATTGGAATAGTGACTTTTACGCTTTCGCTAGCTGGTGCGCTCCTTGGTGATAAACTGCGACGGTTACATGTAAACAAGATTGAAGTGTTAGGTGGATTAATCTTAGTCGTTATAGGTGTGAAGATTCTCTTAGAACACTTAACCCTAGGTTAAATCCCGTTTAAGGGCAAGTAAAAGTTTATATGTTACCACATTTTTGCTTAAACCACGCATAAGCCTTTTAACATCTAACGGAGGAAAGGTGATATGGCTTACTTAACAACAACCGCTTCAGGACAGCCCGTACTAATCCTAAAAGAGGGGACAGCCCGAAGCCGTGGAAGGGAAGCCCAGAGAAACAACATTATGGCTGCCCGTATTATAGGCGAAGTCTTGAAAACAACGCTTGGACCCCGTGGAATGGACAAAATGCTCATTGACAGCCTAGGCGACATAACGATAACCAACGACGGCGCCGCTATTTTAAACGAGATAGAGGTGGAGCACCCAGCGGCGAAAATGATGGTTGAGGTGGCTAAAACCCAAGACGACATGGTTGGCGACGGAACAACAACCGCCGTGGTTCTGGCAAGCGAACTATTAAGGAAAGCTGAGGAACTCTTAGACCAGAACATCCATCCAACAATAATTGTAAGCGGCTATAGAAAAGCCGCCCAAAAAGCCATCGAAGTCATAAATCGGATAGCCAAACCCGTGGACATTGAAGACAGACAGACCCTCCGCAAAGTGGCGCTCACCTCTATGGCAAGCAAAGCAGTAGGCCCGGCCAAGGAGCATTTAGCGGAAATAGCCATAGACGCCGTAAAACAAATAGTCGAACAAAGAGGCGACAAAAGAATCGCCGACATAGACAACATCCAAATCATAAAGAAAACTGGAAAAGGCCTCTTCGAATCCCAGCTTGTGAAAGGCGTAATCATCGACAAAGAAGTTGTTCACCCTGGAATGCCTAAGAAGATTGAAAATGCAAAAATTGCGCTGCTGGACTGCCCATTGGAGATTGAGAAGACCGAGTTCAGCGCTGAAATACGTATCCGTGACCCATCTCAGATGAAGGCATTCCTGGATCAGGAAACCAAAATGTTGAAGGAAATGGTTGACAAGATTAAGGCCGCAGGCGCCAATGTGGTGTTCTGTCAGAAAGGCATAGATGACATGGCCCAACACTTCCTGGCGAAGGAAGGCATATTGGCCGCCAGAAGGGTCAAACAGTCGGACATGGAAAAACTTGCAAGAGCCACAGGTGGAAGGATAGTTACGGACCTCGACGACTTGACGACTCAAGATCTTGGCACCGCCGGCCTTGTTGAAGAGCGAAAAATCGGCGAAGACAAAATGATATTTGTTGAAGACTGCAAGAACCCCCGCTCAGTCGGCATACTCATAAGGGCTGGCCTCGAAAGGATGGTGGACGAAGCAGAACGGGCCATGACTGATGCCCTTTCAGTGGTTTCAGACGTTATAGAAAACAGCAAAATCGTGGCGGGCGGAGGAGCAGTTGAAACTGAAATAGCCAAAGAACTACGAGACTACGCCGCCAAAGTTGGCGGAAGAGAACAGCTAGCCATCGAAGCCTTCGCAGACGCAATAGAGGTGATCCCAAGAACCCTCGCAGAAAACGCCGGCTTAGAGCCAATAGACATACTTGTCGAACTAAGAGCAGCACACGAAAAAACAGACGGCCACTTCATGGGCGTAAACGTGTTCACAGGAAAAATAGAAAACATGTTTGACAACGGCGTCGTCGAACCAGCCATAGTCAAAGAACAAGCCATCAAATCAGCAACAGAAGCCGCATCGATGATCCTACGCATAGACGACGTCATAGCAGCCTCAAAACCAAAAGAGGAAAAGGAGAAAGAGAAGAAACCAAGTGAAACAGAAAGCGAAGAATTCTAAACCCCAATTTTTTCTAAGCCTACGCATTCTAAAAAGCTGTTTTAGAAAAACGCTATTCTTAAAAACGGGCGGGGTGGGATTTGAACCCACGACCACAGGCTTAGGAGGCCTGCGCCCTATCCTTGCTAGGCTACCCGCCCAATAGAATAGCGACCCTTTAAATCTTAAATGTGTTTTGACACGGAAAACTTAAACATTGGAAAATCTTTTGGAGTATTGCGGGTGCGGGGGTACCCGAGCCAGGTCTAAATAGGCTGTTGGGGCTTAGACCAGCCTAAGATAAGGGGGAGGACTTAAGATCCTCTGGCGTAGGCCTTCGTGGGTTCAAATCCCACCCCCCGCACCATAATGGGCGACAATAAAATGTCGGATTAGTGAACATGGACACCTCTATCAAGCGTATAGCAAAACAGCGCATTCATACGCTTTTTCGCTTGGCCATCGAAACATATAGGGAAGACCCGCAGTTGGCTCAGCGTTACGTGGATGTAGCGCGCCGCGTGGCCATGGCGGCTAGGGTGCGCTTGCCAACCGAGTATAGGCGCTTGGTTTGCCGCCGCTGCAAAAGCTTTATCTTACCCGGCGTTAGCTGTCGTGTGCGTATTAAACAGCGACGGGAGCCCCACGTAGTTATCACGTGTCTTAAATGCGGTGGGTACATGCGAATACCTCTGCGGAGGAAAAGCCAAGGTGAGTAAGCTTACCGCCGGTATGAGAAAGCGCATAAAAAGAGAATTTGGTGCTGAGAAGCCTACAGTGTGGGTTGGTAAAGGGCAAGTTTCGGAAGAAATCGTAAAGGAGATTGAGAAGCAGTTGAAGGCTAGGGAAGTGGTCAAGGTTAAGGTTTTAAGAACTGCTTTAAAAGAGGCAAAAACTGCAGACATAGCCATGGAAATTTCCCGACGCACAGAAGCAGAACTTGTGGAGGTTAGAGGACACACGTTTATCCTTTACAAGCGACGAAGAAAAACCGCTGGAAAGTGAAAGCCTTTATATTGGGCTTGTTGAATTACTGAAGGAGCAAAACGAGGAAAAAGAGTTGCCAACACCATATGACGTTCCAGCTCAAGAATTCATTCAAAGACTAGCAGATTACATAAAGGAGAACATCGACGAAGTTAAACCACCACCGTGGGCAAACAATGTTAAAACAGGTGCACATGTGCAGAGACCACCTGATGATCCGGACTGGTGGTATGTGCGTTGTGCTTCGTTGCTTCGCAAAATTTACGTCCATGGACCAATAGGTATAGAGAAGCTACGCGCCGAATACGGTGGAAGAAAAGATTTTGGCGTCAGACCTGAACATGCCGTCAAAGCTAGTGGCGCAATTATAAGAAAGGTGCTTCAACAGCTTGAAAAGGCAGGCCTGGTCGAGAAATACCAGAACAAGGGAAGACGAATAACAAAGGAAGGACGAAAGCTCCTTGAGGAAATAGCTGACGAAGTGATGAAGGATTTGTTGAAAAAAATGCCGGAGTTGGAGAAATATCAGAAGAGCGGGTAAATACAATGTCGGAGGATGAACTTGAAGAGATACGTCAAAGAAAACTCTTGGCTTTACAGCGAAAACTTGCTGAAGAGCAGCGGAAAGCCCAAATGGAACAGCAACTTGAACTTCAAAAACAAGCTATATTGAAAAGCATTTTGACCCCTGAAGCTCGACAGAGACTGGCAAACCTCAAGCTTGTAAAACCTGAATTCACAGCTCAACTTGAACTGCAGCTAATTCAATTAGCCCAAATGGGGAGGCTTCCAATTCCACTAACGGATGAACAGCTCAAACAAATCCTCGTCCAACTACAGTCCCAAAAACGTGAGATAAAAATAAGGAGGATTTGAGAATGGCTAGGTTCAAGCCCCCCGCAAAGAAGAGAAGGCTGGCAAAAGCTGGAAAAGTAAAAAGAGCTGTTCCAACATGGGTTATCGCCAAAACTGCTGGAAAATTTAGAACTCACCCTAAAAGGAGACATTGGAGAGTTAGAAAAATAAAGGCTTAAGGTGAGGAACATGAAAACGGAGGAAGGAAAGCCTAACGAAGAGCACGTTGAAAAAGTGAAGGACGCAACTGAGAAAAACAGCGAAGAAGCCCTAGAGAAAGTTGAAACTGCCGAAGAAGAAAAAGCTGAAGAAGCTAAACCTCCAGCAAAAGAAGAAATGATTGAAGAGGAAATTATAGAAGAAAGATTTTACACAATCCCCCTTGGAAAGGCATGGATTGTGCCTCCCAACAAAAGGGCGCCTAAAGCCATTAGGATAATTCGGGATTTTATAAAACGACATATGAAACTGGAAGCTAAAAGAGGAAACGAGGAAGAAGAGGAAACGCCTCGAAGGGTTATTATAAGTAGCGAAGTAAACGAGAAGATTTGGAGCAGAGGCATAGAAAATCCCCCGCGAAAAATCCGCGTAAGAGCCGCGAAGGATAAAGAAGGGAATGTTACGGTTTATTTAGCCGAAGGAGACTGAGTTTGGCAATTTACCTAACAAGTCTCTTTGGAAGCGCAAGCATAGGTGTATACCTACTAGCCAATGAAAGAATGCTTATTGTTCCAAAATTTGTCCCAGTTAAAAAGGCTGAAAAAATGGCAGAATGGCTTAAAGTTAAACTTGTACACACAAACATAGGTGGCTCGGTTCTGGTTGGTGCATTGGCATGTGCAAACTCTAATGGAATTCTGCTTCCACATTTTGTGAAAGACGAGGAAATAAAGGCAATAAAATCAGTCTTCGATGGAAACATAGCAATCATGGAGACAAAAAAGACGGCTTACGGCAACATGGTTTTGGCAAATGACCACGGAGCCATAGTAGACCCAAGACTGAAGCCGTCTGAAATAAGAAGGATATCTGATACTTTGGGCGTGGAGGCTGTTCCAGGTGAAATTGCCCAGCTTCCCTACGTCGGCTCTCTAGCCGTCGCAACAAACAAGGGGGTTTTGGCGCACCCGCTTTTGAAAGACTCCGAGAGAAAGCTTTTGGAAGAGGTGTTGAAGGTTCCTGTGGATGTGGGTACAGTTAATTGTGGCATACCCTACGTGAGGACGGGATTAATCTGCAACAGTCATGCTGCGGTTGCTGGTTCCTTGACGACTGGTCCAGAAATGTTTATAATTGGACATGCTCTGGGTGTAGTGAAGGAAGATGAGTGAAGTGAAAGTCTTTAGGATTGTAGGCGAGATTCGAAAACCAAACTGGAAAACCCCTTTTGAGAAAGAAGTGATGGCTATTAAGCCGGAGCACGCCATAGAAAAGGTTTACACAGAGTTGGGCAGCAAACACCGGGTTAAACGTTTCCACATAAAAATAGAAAGGGTCGAGGAAATCGCACCCAGCGAGGTTGAAGACCCGTTAATAAGAAAACTTTTGGCTGGAGAAGGTAAAATTGGCGGGCAAAGTTGAAGAGGAACTGCGAAGACTTAGCGTCGAAATGCGTATCCTAGAGCAGACAGCTGAAGCCCTACAAGCCAGAATAAACATGGTGAACGCCGTCATAACAGACTTAACCTATGCTAACATGACGCTTGAAGGCTTAGAAAAACAGAAAGAAAACACTGAACTGCTGATTCCCATAGGTGGGAACTCTTTCATAAGGGCGCGACTTGAAAACCCGGACAGGATTACAGTTGGCATAGGCGCCGGCGTCTCAGTTGAAAAAAACATTCAAGAGGCAAAGGAAATCATTAGAAAAAGGCTTGAGGATTTAGAAAAAAGCAGAACCTCCCTTCAGCAGCAGCTCTCACAAGTTATAGATAAGATTAACGAGGATAGGGAGCGCTTCGAAGAACTGGCAGTCATGTTAAGGAAGGAGACGCCCGCCAAGGATGTTTGAAAGGCTTAAGTCCGGTTTAAGCAGCCTAGTAAACAAGATAACAACCACAGAGCTTAAAGCCGAAAACCTCCGCCCAATTCTTTCAGAGTTTAAGTTAACCCTAATAGAGAACGATGTAGCGGTGCCAGTGGCGGAGCGCATCTGCGAGGAAATGGAAAAACGTCTCAACGGACTACAAATTAAGAGAATTGAGGATAAAAGAAAAATTGTAGAGCAAAACCTTCGAGAAGTACTCCTTGAAATCATGACGACCAACGAGAGAATAGATTTTTTAAAGACTGTTGAAGAAAAAAGAAAGAAAAATGAACCATTTGTAGCTCTTTTTGTTGGAATTAACGGCACGGGTAAAACCACAACTATAGCTAAAGTTGCCCATTTGTTAAACAAAAAGGGTTGCACTGTTGTTTTGGCGTGCAGCGACACCTACAGAGCTGGCTCCATCGAACAGCTAGAAACCCATGCCAAACGGCTAGGTATAAAAATGATAAAACACAAGTATGGTGCGGACCCTGCGGCAGTGGCATATGACGCGATATGCCATGCAAAAGCCCATGGGATACATGCAGTTTTAATCGACACCGCTGGACGAATGCAGACAAACAAAAACCTCATGAACGAACTCGCAAAAATTAAACGTGTAGTAAACCCAGACTTGACAGTTCTAACTGTGGATGCGTTGACAGGCAACGATGCGGTTGTTCAGGCAGAGGAATTTCACAAAAACGTAGGCATAGATGCAACTATATTAACAAAAGTTGATGCGGATGTCAAAGGAGGAGCAGCCCTAAGCGTAACATACGTAACACGAAAACCAATAATTTTTGTTGGAACCGGACAGAGCTATGACGCCCTTGAAGAGTTCAAGCCGGAAAAGTTCGTGGAAATGATTATTAGGTGACCAAAATTATTATCTTTTGAACGTTAGACGGAGCCTTTTTGAAACTTCCTTGAAGCCTAAGCCCTTAAATAAAGCTAAGGATGGAATGTTCTTGGAGTAAATGTCTGCTTCCACACATTCCACACCTTTATCCTTGAACCATTCAAGCATAGCTTTCACCAAAGCCTTGCCGATACCCTGACGTCTATGGGATTTCTCAACAAAGCAGTCGCAAATGTACCCTCTTTTAGCTTTGTATGACCAAGGCTGACTAATCCATCCTAAAGAATAACCTACGATTTTCCCGTTGGTCTCAGCGACGAAGACAACGGTGTTTTCACCTTTAATGTTTTTGAGAATCCATTTCGGATTTTGAAACTCGCTCGGCAATGGTGAAACCATAGAGTCCATGGTGCTTTCATCTTTCCCAAGCTTCTCGGATAACTTGACAACCTGCTGCAAGTCTGACTCATTTGCACGTCGGATTTTTAAGCTCTCAAGAAGAACGCTGGAAGACTTCATTTTGCGAGAAGGCATAAACACCACTTGCCAAAAGCAACTAAACTTTCAGCACTCCTTGTTTCAAGAACCATCCTTAAACTTATGATACAATGCGGGATGAGTTAAATCTTCCTCCTTGTCAACAAACTGAATCCTCAACTTTTTATTGGCACTCATTGGAAGCTTCGCTTTGCCAAGCACCTCAAACCTAAACAAGGCAGACTTGTACCAGTTAACCCCGGGATTCCTGCCAACTTTAAAGCCCAAATTGTAGGCAAACTCCTCATAATTCGCGGTACCATAATCCATCGGATAAACCGAGAACCCTTGAATAATATCGGTGACAACACAGTTCATCCTCGACAAGAGCCTTTGAACAGCTAACCACTTTTTAAGAGAAGCTTCGTAGAGAGTCAAGCCAAAATAGCCGACACCATTCTCCTTTAAGCAAGCCAAGCCGCGCGTTAGGAAAGCTCTTAAACCGGACAAAGTTTCAAGGGGTTCAGAAGAGAATACATCAAACTTTCCCAGTAGTTCCGTAGGCAGTGGATCAGCAACATTGTATTCTACGTATTCAATGTTGAAGCTATACTCTCTGTTGATCGATCCTATGAATTCGCCCAACCGTTTATCAATGTCTAAGACTGTTATTCGAGAAGGAAGCCTTGTCAATGCTAAAGCAACACTTAACAAATCATCGTCGCCAATCAAGACTACATTTTTCCCAGCTAAATCGCCATAATAATGCATGAGGGCTGCTCTTGCAACAACATCGCTTTCAAGCATGTATCCCTGGAAAAAGTTGACGGTTGGACTTGGCCTCTTTTGGGCTATCCTTTTGAACTCGTCTAGAACTTCCTTGAATTTTGCCTCTGGGATTATTCGTTTACCACGGCACAACGGACAGGGCTTGGCCTCAAAACTCAAGCTCTCTAATTTTATTTGGCCTCTACCCATATCAGTAAGAGAAAAGCCAGCCTCGTCGGCAGCTATCAAAGCATTTTCATTAAGCCTTTTTAAGGCTGCCACAAAATCCTTAAGGGGAGCATTAACTCTATCAAGAAGTTCCCAGAAAGTTTTCTTGGACGAAGCAAGTTCATACAGTATTTTTGTTTCAACCTTCTCCATAAACATCCCTCCTTATAACGCGCTTTTCAACACTTTTAGGCTTAAACTCTTCTACTAACAGTTCAAAAGCCTTTAAGGCTGGGCCATCATCCCCACAGGTGAAAATGTCCAAAGCCATATAACCGTACTCCGGCCATGTGTGGACACTCAAGTGCGACTCACTTAGAAGGTATATGGCAGAAACACCATGAGGCTCAAATTGATGAAAACTTGAAGAAACAACATGCAAGCCAGATTTAGCGACTACCCTATCCAAAATCGGTCGCAGATCTTCCACTCTCGAAAGCTTTCGGGGATCCACGCCCCGAAATTCGGCGATAATGTGGATGCCCATATCGAACACCCAACATTATCGTCCGAACTCAGGACGGGACCGAACATGGTGTTTGGCCTATTTGGCCAACTACGCATACTTCTTTCTATCCTCTAAAATGAGCCGCAAAAATCTCTTCCTTATAAACTTTTCTATACAACATGAGCGAAACCTTCTTACTTTAGAACTAAGAAACCGCTAGAAAGTTCCCAAAAGCTTCAACAGTATGGCTTTAGCCGCATAAAGCCTGTTTTCACTTTGCTCATAAATTATTGAGTTGGGACTTTCAATTACGTCGGCGCTTATCTCATATCCCCTGTGGATTGGCATATCATGCATTATGAGGGCGTTGCTTCCCTTGAGCAGTTCTTTGTTTACCTGGTAGGGCATCATAAGTTTGATGCGCTTTTCCTTCTCAGCCGCATATTTTGGATCGTTAAAGAATTCCATATCAACCCAAGTGTCAGTATAGACGAAATCCGCATCTTTTAAGGCTTCTTTCACGTCGAGCGTCGTTTCATACAACCCCGTCTTCTTAGCCTCTTCAAGAAGCTCGTCATCCCTCGAAGGTTCATTAAAGATCGGTGTAACCGTAACAATTTTGACACCCGTCTTAGTGCATCCTTCTATTAACGAGTTACAAACATTGTTGTGCACGCCAATGTAAACCAATTTCAGTCCTTTCAGTTTACCCTTTTTCTCCTTCATGGTCATGAGGTCAGCTATTGCTTGACTTGGGTGATACTTTTCGTCGCATCCATTTATGACGGGAACTCTGGAGGCTTTAGCCATAACTTGCAGGTCAGCGTTGCGGAGAAGTCTCGCCATTATACAATCAACGTTCCGTGACAAATACTGAGTTTCGTCATATATATCTGCTATCGTAAAGTTTGTTGTCCGCCAATCAATATAGAGAGCGTGCCCCCCAAGCTGAGTCATAGCAACTTCAAAAGAAACTCTGGTCCTGGTTGAGGTTTTTTGGAAAATCATGGCTAAAGATTTGCCGTCCAAGGCTTTTCGATACTTTTCTGGGTTATGCTTCACCTCAATAGCCTTGTCAATTATTTCCATAAGCTGCTGACCAGACAACTCTTTAAAACTGATTAGATGCATTCTCGCACCGTCACGCGTGAAACTCAAACTTCACCAACTATTATAAGTTTTGTGGAAAAGGTTTTCTGGTCGAAATGCAACATGCAACGGGGGAAAACTATTGATTTTGCTAGTTGCGTCCACCAAAGACCCAGCAAGCATGAATATTGCAAACCGGATTTTGGAAAATTATCCCTTCGAACTATGCAAAGAGCATTTCAAAGCGCAGGTTTATGTACTCAAAGAGTATAGAAAGGAAGTAAGGCTGGTCGTGCTAGACGAGGAGTTAGTTTATGCCCAAAACATAACTGATTTTTCACCCACCCTTGAACTTATCATATTTCTTTCAAGGCACAGCAGCGAAAAAGGAATACCCACTCTTTCAGTGCACACACCGGGTAACTTCGGAAAAGCAGAGCTGGGCGGAATTTCTAGAAAACTTTCGGTTGCCCCGGCAAACGCCATGAGAACAGCTCTAAAAACCATGGCGCACTTGGCCGAAGAAGAAGGCCTCGCTTACAAGGTGTCCTATGAATGTACCCATCACGGTCCCTCTTTAGATAGACCAACCATGTTCGTCGAACTGGGAAGCACACCAAAACAATGGACAGATATAGAAGCCGCAAAAGTCATAGCTCATGCGGCAATGGAAACCATCTCAAATTTTGAAAAAAGGGACGCCCCAGCAGCACTGGGTATTGGTGGCCCCCATTATAACGAAAAATTCACAAAGATCGCTTTAGAAAGCAACATAGCCTTCGGCCACATAATTCCAAAGTATGCAATTCAAGAAGTTGACAAAGAAGTCCTCCGCCAGTGCCTTCAAAAAACGCTGGAAAAAGTTGAACTGGCATTGTTAGACTGGAAAGGAATAAGGGGTGAAGACAAACAGCGTCTCGTCAAAACTCTTGAAGAAATGCATCTAAAAATCCAAAAGGTTTAACACGAGGATCAAATTCCTTAATAGAAAAGTTAATAGAAACGCAAGCAAACTATCAAACTGCTGGTAAACAAAATGGGCCTAAGATCCTTCCTAGAACAATGTGCTAAAACGCTAAAGTTAGCGGTGAAACCGGGGAAAAGCGAGTTATGGCTGTCAATAAAAATATGCTTTTTAGGTATAAGCATTGTTGGACTTATAGGTTTTATTATAAAATTGTTAACAGCTCCGTTCTCCCAAATGTAGAGCGTCAAGGATGACTGAGTTATGGAAAAAAATCCAACAAAAATTTTTGCAGTGAGAATAACAACAGGACAGGAAAAAAACGTGGCCAAGCTTGTGGCCGCTAGAATAGAGTTAAACAAGATACCAATAAAGGCCATTCTCGTTCCAGACACCCTCAGAGGATACATATTCATGGAGGCAGAAGGCCCTCACTTTGTGGAGCAAGCTATAATGGGCATTAAACATGTAAAGTCAAAGGTTCCAGACTTTGTAAACTTTTCAGAAATTGAAAAATACATTGTTAGAAAGCCCGTAATCGAAGAACTGAACGAAAACGATATTGTGGAGGTTACTGGTGGCCCATTTAAGGGAATGCGCGCCAAAATAACACGTATTGATAAAGCTAAAGAGGAAGTTACCCTAGAACTCTTAGAGGCAACCTTCACGCTTCCGATAACCGTTCACGCAGACTACGTGAAGCTTGTTGAGAAAGCGAAAACCTAAAGGTGAGCGAAAATGAGTGAGAAAAAAGTTGTGGAGCTTCTTGTAAGCGGCGGGCAAGCAACAGCAGGTCCACCATTGGGGCCAGCGCTTGGCCCTTTGGGCGTGAATGTTCTAGCGGTTGTGAACAAGATAAACGAGCTCACAAAAGACTATGCTGGAATGAAAGTTCCAGTTAAGGTTATTGTGGATCCCGAGACGAAACAGTTTGAGGTTAACGTTGGAGTTCCAACAACCTCCGCTTTAATTGTAAGCGAACTCAAAATTGAAAAGGGTTCAGGAAACCCGAAAGCACAGAAAGTTGGAAACCTTTCAATGCAACAGCTTATACGCATAGCGAAAATAAAGCGTCCAGAGCTCCTATCGAAAACTTTGAAGGCAGCCGTCAAGGAAGTCTTGGGAACATGCGTGAGCATGGGAGTTACCGTCGAAGGAAAAGACCCGAAGGAAGTCATAAGGGAAATCGACGCTGGGAAATATGACGAAATGTTTGCCGAAAACGAAGCCTAAGAGAACCTTTTTATAATGGCTTAATAATCCATCAATGGCACGAGGCGCCCAACGAAATGTCAATAGAACCTAAAACCATCATAAACGCATTGAAAGAGGTTAAAGAAAAAACTGGAAAAAGAAACTTTACCCAGTCAGTGGAGCTTATAGTGACCTTACAGGATATAGACATGAAATCCCCCGAGGGCAGGCTCCAAGAAAACGTTGAGCTGCCCCATCCACCGCCGGAAAAACCAAACAAAATATGTGTTATCGCCACAGGGGAGCTGGCGCTTAAAGCGAAAAGGGCTAACGCAGACTTAGTGATCGATAAAGAAGAGCTGGAGGCTCTTGCTGGCAAGAAAAAGGAAACGCGAAAAATTGCCAACGAATATGACTTTTTCCTCGCCGAAGCTCCGTTAATGCCCCTTGTGGGCAAAGTTTTAGGCGCTGTGCTGGGTCCTAGGGGAAAAATGCCAATACCAGTTCCACCAACAGCCGATATAGAAAGCTTGCTTAACAAGTACCGCAAAACAGTTGTCATCAGAATGCGCAACCAACCCGTGATACAGTGTCGTGTAGGAACGGAGAACATGAATGAGGAGGAACTGGCGGAAAACATACAGACAATACTAAAGGTTATCGAGGGAAAAATGAAAAGGGGAATAAAAAACATAAAATCAATTCACATTAAAACAACAATGGGTGCTCCTGTAAAGATTAAATTGTAAGAGGGAAAACGGTTGCCATCTCAATTAGTTTTGCAAGAGAAGGCCGCTGAAGTTGAAGAGATTTCAAAACTTCTTAAACGGTACAAGGTGGTAGGGGTAGCAAGCCTTCAAAAAGTTAGGGCGTCTCAGCTTCAAGAGTTAAAGAAAAAGCTGGCGAAAGAAGCCCATATGCGCGTTGCAAAAAACACGTTGATAAAAAGGGCTATTGAGAATGTAAAGGAAAAACCTGAACTGAAAAAGTTAGAGAAGTACTTGACCGGACCAAACATTTTCCTCTTTACAGATATGAACCCATTCAAGTTAGCGTCGCTCCTCGAAAAGGGCAAGGTGCGAATGATCGCAAAGGCAGGCGACATTGCATCCTTTGACATCATTGTACCCGCTGGAAACACTGGTCAGCCCCCGGGACCAATAATAAGCCAGTTAAATGCTGTTGGTTTACCGACGAGAATTGAGTCTGGAAGCGTTTGGATAACGAAGGACACTCTTGTAGCTCGAAAAGGAGATGTCATTTCAGAAAGGCTTGCAAGCGTGTTGTCAAAACTTGGGATAAAGGCTGTTGAGGCTGGATTAACCTTAAAGGTCGTATATGATGATGGCTTAATAATAGAGGGAGAACAGCTCAAAATAAATGTGGAGGAAACCAAAAAGCAGCTCGAAAACGCCCACGCAGAAGCCTTTAAACTTTCGCTTGGCATCGCTTACCCAACAAAAGAAAACATACAAGTTCTGTTACAAATCGCGTATCAGGAGGCCTACGCCCTTTCGCTTGGAGCGGCCATTCCAACGAAGGAAACCATAGAAGACCTTATAAGGAAGGCTTACATGGAGATGTTAAGTTTAAGTATGAGAATTCCTAATTTGGAAGAAGAACCAAAAAAGGCTTAAGAGAGGTGTGAGGTGAAAAAGGGTGGAGTACATATATGCGGCAATGCTCCTACACAAAGCTGGAAAACCAATAAACGAGGAAAACTTAACACAAGTTTTGACAGCCGCAGGAGTGAATGTTGACGCTGTGAGAGTTAAAGCTTTAGTGGCATCCCTAGCAGAAGTTAACATAGACGAAGTCATCAAGTCAGCCCCAGCAATGATGGCTGCACCGGTAGCGGCACCAGTGTCCGCAGCGGCGGCCCCAGCAGCGGAATCTAAGCCAAAAGAAGAGGAGAAGAAAAAGAAAGAGGAAGAGGAGAAAGCTAAAGAAGAAGCCGCGCTTGAAGGTCTAAGTGCGCTTTTCGGTTAAAAATCATCAACATCCACGATTCTTTAGACTTTAGAGTTTGAATTATAAACGGGACTATTCTAGTTAGTTACCGATGGATATGAAGCTTTGCAGCGCATGTTTATTGGGCATAAAATGCCGCTATGACGGAAAAGACTGCCGAAACGAAAAAGTCGTTGAACTATTAAAAATAGAACTTCTGATTCCTGTTTGCCCTGAACAGCTTGGCGGTTTACCAACTCCGAGGGAGCCAGCAGAAATTGTTGGAGGGAAAGTGTTAACGAAGTCCGGAAGGGATGTTACGGAAAATTTCATTCGAGGAGCGAGGGAAACCTTGAAAATAGTCAAACTGCTCGGTGTTAAAGAGGCTGTATTAAAACAGGGAAGCCCTTCATGTGGTTGTGGAAGAATATACAATGGAACTTTTTCTGGAAAAACAGTTGAGGGTGATGGGATAACAGCAGCCCTTCTTAAAAAACATGGAATCAAAGTGATTACCGAAGAGGATCTATAACTTTTCGACTCCCATCTTTGCAACTTTTCTATCCTTTAGATATTTAAGAAGCGCAACGGGCGTCCAGCCGGTTATAATCATCAACGTTCCTGGAAAAACCCTCACACCAAAGTTTAGTATGAACATTTCATAAATGAAAAACGAAGACGCCATTGCCGCCGAAGAGAGAAACGCAAAATTTTTTCCAAATTTTTTGTAAGCTTGCAAAGCTAGGAGCCCGGCAAAGAAGAAGTCTCCTAAGCCGAGAGACATAAAAAGCGCACCTTCCTCGGTCACAACTTGTGGAAGAGTTGGCAAAATAACCAAGATTGGAAGCCTTAAACCAGATACATGCGTTGCCGCGGAAACCATGGATCCAGTTACCAGCACAAGAACTATGTCTGCAACCGTCAAAAGACCAGCGAAAACCAGTGAAGTTTTCCACGTGAAAAGACTCCCCAAATAAAGGACTATCAAAACTGCAAAAATAAGCCCGTAGACGTTTTGCAAATATGGAAACCATAATGGTGTTCTATTAAAGAAAACGTATAGTAAAACAAACAATGTTGAAGGCATGGCTGCGAGATACCAACGTTCACCTTTGTGTAGTCTATCCTCCTCGTAGATTGCGGCAATAAAAGAAAAACCGCACAGGCAATAGAGGGCTGCAGCTCCGTAGGCAACTAACGTGTTGACGGGGAACAATGTGAAAAGACTTGTTGTTGCGATTAAAAAACTTACAGCAAAAAATGCTTCGGAGACTAGCTTGGCTAAGGCTTTTTTAAAGTCTGAGAAAATGTAGGTGAAGATGAAAAACAAAAGAGAATATGCAAGGAGAAATAGTATTATAATAGCCATTTGCGGAATGAAGGCCATAACAGAAACAGTCGCCGTTATCATTGCCACAAGAAGTATAGCATCTTTAACTTGGAACTCTTTTTCCTCAAACGCCTTTTTGAGCTTTTTCTCAACTTTTTCAAATGTAAGGACAGCAATTGTTGTAGTTGCAAAAAGAGTTAAAGGCATAGCTATGTCGAAATACATAGGCACACAATATGGAGAACAAGCATTTAAGCCTTAAAGCCTAAGAAACAGTTAAAGACGGCAAGCGAAGCAATAAGCGCCTCTTCAGTTCTCACGGTTTCAGTCCACTGTCCCGGGATCGTGTTAACAACAAAGTCCACAAGATCCGTTAGGTTAAGCCCTTCACGTTTAACTATCTCAAAAAGCCCTTGTGCGGGCGCTCCAAAACCCACCAGCACTTTTTCCGCTTTTTTCCATCTTTCAGCAATTTCGTCTTTAACTTCCATAAAAGCCGAGCCATACCTTGATGTGGCAATTTTCAAGTCGAACAGTCCACTTTTGATCAAACTTCCAAAGGAGCCATCCCAAACTGAAACAGTGTATCCCCAATAAAACGGGATCTTTTGGCGTTCTATAACATCTACAGCAATTTGTTCGCCAACACTTACAATTTTTACAGTCACCCTCTCGCCGATAGGTATACGCTTAAGCACAAGAGCGGGCTTTTCAACGCCAATGTCCACAAGTGTTCCCTTCTTTATTTTTGCAATCGTTACGCCCTCACGATATTCTCCGACCTTTAGATCAGCCGCCCTTTTACCAAGAGGATGATGCGGCGTCCTTAACGGCGGCAAAATTCCAGCATACCGCAGCTCAGGCCTCAACTTAAACAGCCTTTTGCGAAGATATTGAGGAGTTTCCATGTAGCGAAGCAATGTAACAATAAGGTCTATCTCGCTTCTTTGATCCGTTTCTGGTTCATCCTTATAGATTATGATTTCCTCAACGCCAAAGATTGCGGCAGCTCTGCCAACCATGCCAATCTTAGATGTTTTCTCCCTCAAATGAGGAACATCTGAGACTATGGAGGCTGGAATAGCTATTGAAACTTTTTTCCGCCTTAAAGATGACATTAATGACGCCCCATATTTATCCATTAAAGTAGAACTTTGCATTTTTCTCCGGATCTTCAAGAACATCCTTTAGCTTTTCAGGATCCCTTTCGATCAGCTTGAAAGCGTCAATCTCCTTAACCTTTTTCACGGCTTTGTATGATGCATCAAATTTTGGGTTTCTTTTAATCTCAACTCTTTTTTTCTCAGCGTTATAGAACAGGCTGACGGGGAAGCCTCTCCCCTTGACACAAAGGTAATCGTGACCAGCCTTTTCCGGAGCTAACGTCAAAAATAAACAGTCCTTTCGGTGAACCGTCATCCTATGCATGAAACGGGGATGAATGAAAAACGAGTCTCCCTCATTTAGCCACACCACAAAACTTTGAAAAGTGCTTCTATCTGATAGTACAAGGAAACACTTGTTCTTCAAAACTATGTAGAGTTCTCCGAAAAATTTTTCGTGAGCGTGACCGTATGTGCAGAAAAGCTCGCCTTCATTTTGGGTTGAGAAGAAACCATGATTTAGAAGGGTTAAATCGCCAACAAGTCCAGTTTTCACATACAATTCTTTAAAGAAATCCACAGATTTCCATAGATTGTAAACCGAATAGACAACGCAGTCGCCGAGTTCCTTCAGCTTCCTCTTTGCATTTTCCAAGTCCAAGATAACCTCGTCCTCGATTAGTCTTGAAGCATGCCTCCGGTAGTATGGTGTGTTCTCCTTTACGACAAGGGAAATTTTCCCCTTTTCCTGCCGATAGCTGAAGCCTAACTGAGTTCTAATGTCCCCCTCGTCGAAGCTTAACTTCATAGCGTCTTCCTCAAAGTGTTGGAGAAACTTGTGCCACAAATTCTTCGAACATTTTTTCAGCAAATTCTAACGGGACAAGTTTTGGTGGACGTTTGAAGGCGTAAACGCATATTGGAAGAATTGCCCCGCTCATTTTGCGATCCAACGCCACTTTCACAGCTCTTATCACATCGAACAGAACCGAACCAGCGTTTGGCGCGTCAATGGTTGAAAGGCGTATGTCCATCTGCATGGGTGCACCGCAGAAGTACACCCCCCTAATCCAAAAGAAGCTGTCACGTCTATTCCCTAGAAAATCCACATAGTCTGTGGATCCCGCAACAACCTCCGCCTCATAGGGCAACGCCGCCTTCACCGTTTCAGTCTTTATTGTTCGCTTAAGCTCGCGGGTCCGCTCAAGCGTATCAAGAGACTCTGTTCCACCACCAACATCCAGCTGATAGGTTTCAGTCACATGCACGCCATGCCTAGAAAGAAGCTGCAGCAGAGTCTTGTGAATGGTGGTTGCACCAACCTGATCAATTAAATCGTCGCCCACAAGAGGCAAACCAGCCTCCTCAAAAAGTTTCGCCCAGTTGGGGTTGCTTGCAATGAAAGCCGGTGTTGCGTTCACAAAGGCACATCCAGCCTTCAAAGATTGACTAGCATACCACTCAGAAGCCTTAACAGCACCACTTGGAAGCAAATTAACCACGATTTGGGCGCCGCTTTCTCGAAGCACTTGCGCAACATCCGCCTCGGGCAGATTGCTAACTTGAATAACGCGCCCCGTATATTCGCCAACACCGTCCAAAACGGGCCCCTTAGAGACTATTGTACCTGTGGGGGGCACTTCAACCATTTTGGGAGCACTGTTGGGAGGGGCGAAGATGGCTTCTGATAAGTCCTTTCCTACTTTTCGGCTGTCAATGTCGAAGGCTGCCACTATTTGAATATCCCTTGGATGATATCCTCCGAGGATCAAGTTTCGAATACCCAAACACTTATCGTCTTTAGCTATGCCACTATAAAAATGGAGCCCTTGAACGAGGGCGGACGCGCAGTTTCCGACGCCGACTAACGCTATTTTTATGTTTGGCAACGCGTGCACCACTTGTCTTCTCAATATTTGCATACGAATTTATAAAGCTCTATGCAATAATACTTTGAAGTGGTCTTATAATGAAAGCATGGTTGGACGTTGCCGTTTTACGCTGCCCAAACTGTGGGCGCCTTTACGTGGAGACTTCTTGGTATGTTGTTGAGATGGAGTCAGACATTGAGTGCGGAGAATGCGGCAACGAATTTAACAGCAGAAAGAACATGTTGTCTAGAGCGCTGTTGGAATTTCAACTAGACGAAAACGGCGAAATACAAAACGTGCATGTTTCCAAAAGATTGTAGCCGAAAATGAACGCTATAACGCCAACTTTTCGATTGGAACATACGCTTCATAAATTCCAGACCTTTGGAGAACATCCTTCCAAAGTTCCAGCCCTTTCTTTGTCCGCCACTTGTCGGGAGCCGGCAAGCCCAAAATTGTAAGTTTTTCTCCTTCAACAATTTTTTCAGCAGTTACACACTTGCATGTTGCTGGATCCACCGGAGTAATTATGTCGGGCGCGATGGCGGAAAGCTTTCCGTTTTTATAAGCAATAAGCACCTCATTTTTAGCCTTAAACTCAAAAACTTCGCCAGCGAAACCATCAGCCCCTTTCATAATCACATTAACAAAAGTGAACCCTTCTTTCGTTTCTTTTTGCACTGAAGCCACCACGCCCTCAAAAAGTTTGAAGCCTCCGGTTTCCTTCAACACATGTTCAAGCGGATTATCGGTCTCCCTCAAAATTTTTCCAATCCTCATAGCTTTTGATAAACTGCGCTGGATAGGTGAGGTTCTGACTTGTTCAGCGGTTAATATTCGCCTAGCTGTGTAGGCGGAGTGCCCCCATTCGGCAGCCAGTATTCGTGCAATTCGCTCAGCGGCTTTGGCATCGCTTGTCGCCTTAACTATAACTATGTTCTTGGCGTGGACGTCTGCAACACACATCGGTGCAAGTGGAATATCGTCAATCGTGTAAACCTTCAAATGCACTTCGGGAACAGATCTACCTGCCCCATCAGCATCCACAATAGGAAGATCACATCTAGCAGCGACGTCTACAGCTGCTAGCGTATTAAAGCCGCCAAGCTCAACTGGAATGGTGGCAAAAGCCCGAAACCCCACATACTCCTCTAGAACCCTCAAAGTTTTTACAGCCGCTTCAGGATCGTAGCCAACGGAAGTTGTTGCGCCAACACAAGCAAAGTTCACAACCCTAGCATCTTCCGGCAATTCTGAAGGATCAACCATTTTCACTGGAATACCTTGCGACGACAAACCCTCAACTATTTTATAACCTTCTTCGGGGGAGCCCCCTCCACCAGCTGAAAAGATGGCAGCCCCGTCAACCAAGTCGATTAAATCTTGACGAAACAAAGTTTTCAAATGAGCATCACCACGAACGCTTATAACGTTTATTATATGGAACACCTTAAAGAATTTAGCCATCAAAACGAAGGGGAAATAAGAGTGAATAGTCAAACACAAGACAAGTTCACATTGATAAACGAGTTAGCCCGTCGCAGAGGATTCTTCTGGCAGTCCTACGAAATCTACGGCGGAGCCAGCGGTTTCGTGACGTACGGCTTTTTGGGTACAAGGCTAAAACAGAACATCGAAAAAAAGCTTAGAGACCTCTTCGTCAACAAGCTGGGGATTTTGGAAATAGAAGCCCCCATAATAGCACCAGCCAAAGTTTTTGAGGCTTCAGGACACGTCGAACATTTTAAAGAGCCCATGGTGGAATGTCTGAAATGTGGGAGACGCTTCAGAGCAGACCACCTTCTAAAGGAAAAAGCAAGGCTAAGCGAAACAGAGGTTGAGAAACTCACGCTGGAAGAACTGAAGAACGCCATAGAAAGAAATGACGTCCGCTGCCCAGAATGTGGCGGAGCCTTCGGAGAACCAAAATATTTCTTAACAATGTTTAAAACCTCAATAGGCCCGTATTCGGAGGCTGTTGGTTACGGACGGCCAGAAGCGGCACAGAATATTTTCGTGGAGTTCAGGCGCTTATACGAAAATGCCCGGGAGAAGCTTCCCTTTGGTGTAATGCAAATTGGTCATGCCCTGCGAAATGAAATCTCGCCTCGGCAAGGTTTGATAAGGCTGAGAGAATTCACAATAGTGGACGTCGAATTTTTCTTTGATCCAGAGGAGCCCAACTGTTATCTGTTAAAGGACTTGGAGAATGAAACCTTGCGCCTAGTTTTAGCTGAAAGCAAACTTCGGGGTTCAGAAGAAATTGTAGAAGTAACCGTGAAAGAAGCTCTTGAAAAAGGGTTTATAAAGGTTCCATGGCAAGCGGTCTTCATGGCCCTAGCAAAAAAGCTTCTAACCGAGTTGGGGGTTCCCGCCGAGAAGCAGCGTTTTATTGAAAAGCTTCCATGGGAACGCGCCCACTATTCCCTTCAAAGCTTTGACCAAGAGGTTTACGTGGATCGCTGGGGTTGGGTTGAAGTTTCCGGCCATGCCTATAGAACAGACTATGACCTAAAAAGGCACATGCAATTCAGCGGTGTTGACACAAGAGTGTTCAAGGAGTATGAGAAGCCTGTTGAGATAGAAAAAACTGTTGTCAAACCTCTGATGGCAAAGCTTGGACCTAAATTCAAAGGCGAAGCGCAAAAAATAGCGGAAATTTTGGCGGAGATGAGTCCAGAAGAAGTTGAGGAATCCTTTAAAAAGAAGGGTTACTATATGCTTGGAGAGCATAAGATTCTGCCAGAATACGTGGAAATCGTCAAGTGCAAGGTTACAGAAAAAGGAAAACATTTCATACCACATGTCGTCGAACCAAGTTTCGGCCTGGACAGGCTTGTTTATGTAACTCTTGAATACGCCTACCACGTCAAAGACGACAGAGTAATCCTAAGTTTTCCAAGAGACATAGCACCCATACAAGTAGGAGTATACCCGCTTGTCAGCAAGGATGGCTTACCAGAAAAAGCTATGCAAGTTTATAAAATGCTCATTGACGAAGGATTCATAGCTGAGTATGACGAAGCCGGCTCCATTGGAAGGCGTTATGCAAGAGCAGATGAGGCAGGAATACCTTTGGGAATAACTATAGACTATGAAACACTCAAAGATGATACAGTTACTATCCGTGACAGAGACACTTGGAGGCAAGTTCGAAATAAAATTGCCGTTTTACCAGAACTCTTACACAAATATTTTAGGTATAGGCTAGATTTTGAAGATTTGGGTTGTCCAGTGGAAAAAGTCTAAATCATTCCCTTATCTTTCAGTTCTATCATGTATTCAAGTTTTTTACCTCTTGGTTGTCTTATTATTTCTCTTGCTATTTCTGGTGTCACATGGATTGATACTTTTTCTTTCCAAAGCGTAATGGTGCGATGGGCGTCTTGCCAAATTCGTGAATTTTTTGTCCAGAGGTTTATGCCCCATAGGGCTATGGCAATCGCCTTTTCACGGGGTACTCTTAGCAGGTAGAAGGGTGGGCGGCTTCTTGGCGTTGGCTCTAAGTATTCGCTTAGCGCTTCTGCCACTCGAAACATCTCCGCAAAGTCATTCATTCCAATCCCAAACTCTGGATATACATAGTTGTATGTGTAGAGCCTTTCGGTTGGCGGGAGTGCCAAATCATAAAATGCGTTTCCCCTTACGACATGGGGGAGGAAAGAGCCTTCACCGCTTATTAGTCCGGCAATATATTTCTGTTCTTCAATTGGGTATGTTTCAACTGGTAGTGTTGGAAGTGGATAGGCAACTTTTAACCGCCCTAGGCTTGCAATTGAGCTAACTTGAAATGCACTTTCTATTGAAGGGTCTTTTCCATAAGGCGCTGGAAAATATCTTGCCTCGTAACCTAGTGCTTTAAGCCTTTCAACATGGATTTTAGCGTATTCCTTCTTAGAAAAGGGTCTGGGCTCAAGTCGGCGTCCAGTTAGTGGGTGGTAGGCAACAACTTTCCACCATACTGCTTCTTGTGGATTTGGTGTAAAGCCACATATTGGGCAACGTTCACCTTCAAATGGATAATCATAACAGATTGGGCATTTAGGCAATCATTCTTCCTCTAAGTAGTGGGTTGGAGTTTCTGGCAATTTTTCTTCTATTAACCTTTTAAGCATGTCTTTGGCGATTTCAAGAACTTCTTTTATGTTGGTTGTTACTGTGCTAATGCGCTCTAGCATTTCGTCAGATATGCCGTCTGTTTCCGCACCTTTCCAAAGGTCTATGTTGACGCATCCGCCTTCTTTGTCTATGCTGGCGTTTAGCCATATAACCCAGTCATAGCTACGTCCACTGCAAAGCGTAATACCTCCTTTTTTCTCTAGTTTTCTCTTCACTTTTTCGGGGTTTAGTTCGTCTAGTTTCTTTAGGAACATTTCGAGCAGCGGTTTATCCCACTCTCTAAGTTCTTCATGCAATTTAAAACACCTTCAACAATTCTTTCTCCAAATAGTTCAAGCTACCCGTCAAATAACTTGTCTAAGATTATTAGAATTTTCTCGTTGCGAGCCTTGGTAAGCCAGCGGACGCTACGAACCCCTCTCCATTTAATTAAATAATCGCTCCCCACGATGTGAAGTAAAACTTCAGCAATTTCATCTTTAGCTGATAATGTTTGCGTAACTCCACTTCGAGTGTTTTCAAGAATTTTTAGTAAAGTAAAAGCCTGAACTTTTGTGCCGTTAATTTCTAACAGTGCCTCGTCACATCCGTTTTCCTTAATGGTGAGTGTTGCTTGAGAAATTTTTGAAGGTAAGACTTTATATTTTAGGGTTATTTTCTTCACATTTGTCCTATGGTTATTGTTGTCTTTCGGTGGAATAATTGTAATGCATAACCGGTTCATTATATCGCCTCAACTTTTCCATAGCAGACAAAGCATAATTCTTGTGGAGTGGAATATGTTGTTCCGCATTGTTCACAGATGTAAAGTTGATTTGAACTTGACCACTCTTGAGAGCCTTCGCCTTGAACAATCGGGCTGGAATGGTGACTGGACTCGGCGGGCGGTATTGGAATTTTTGGCATTATTCCACCAGCCTTACGTTGGATGGCTGCAAGCCACAAAAGTTGTGGCAAAGTTATTTTCCGCTCCGTTGTAATATAATATTCTAGATTCCTTAAGAAGGAGCGCTCTCTCTCAGTTAGAGGCTCAAGAGGAATAGTTTTGACGGCTCTGACCCATTCCTCAATCTCCTCTGGAAAAATCTCCAAAACCCAACGGCTTGACCTTAAAGGTATCCTTTCTGGCAGAGTGAAAAATGCCTTACCAACCCAAGACTCTAAGGTTATAAGTCTGCTGTTAATGTCATCAAGGAAACTTTGAACTTCCCTCAGTTTATCCCAGATAGCTCTTTCAGCCATTAGGTTTTTCCCTCCAATTTATCAGCTAAGGCTGCCAGAATTCTGGCAAACTGGTCTTGAACCTTGGGGCTTTCAAATAATGGCTTAACTAGGTCAATAATAGCCCCAAAAGTGTCATTATCTTTTGGTTCTGTGAGCGGTGTGAACTTCGGGTATCCAACGGTTACAACTTCTTCAAGTTCTCTTAAGCCTTCTGTCATCTCTTTATATAGCAAGTCAGGTTCTGCGCTTTCTTTTCCAAAAAGCATTGGAGATTTAACGTTGGTTTGCAAAAACATTCTGATTCTTTGAATTAAGTATTCCCACTCGTTTTGAGTTAGCGATGGAAGCAGATTATCTATTGTTTTTTGAACTTCTGGTCTGATATTCACCTTTGGCGGTTCTATTTTCGGCACGTTGATGGTTGGTGGTTTAATTCGGATTGGCGGTACTGTAGGCTTCTTTTCTGAATCATTGTTCTTATCTTCAACTTTCTTCTCCGACATGTTCGGTTATCACCTCTTCTTTTTCCTTGCCGAAATCCACTTCAACAATTCCAAGCCAGCCCAAGCCTTTCGCTGTCAGGCATTTACACTGGTATCATGGCTTCAATGTAGTTTATTGCTGCTTCAACGTTTTCGAATAGGGCGCCCCATGCGATGATGCGTGACCATTTTCCACGAAGAGCGAAAAGCAGCGCAGCAGATATTCCGCCTACTATGCCTCTGCTTATCTGGTCTGCATAGTCTCGAAGCATTGGGACGCCAGTAGCCTTCAAAGCGGGAACAAGCCCAAACTTGACGCCATACTTGCTTATTCGATGTCCCACAGTTGCGCCTGCAAGCATCTCAAAGGCTTGACGAACGGGTGGTGCAATTTCGGGGCTCGCATGTAATTTCTCCATCAAGCGCTTACGTGCCAATTCAAGTTCTTCCATTCACAGCGCCTCCTCCTTACACGATTAGTTCAGGTGATATAACGACCTCTGGCGAAGCCGCTCGAACTGGAATCACCGTCCTCGCTAGGCTAACAGCCCTACTGACACCAGACATCACAAAGTCCGGAAATGCATCCCTGAACCACTTCAAAAACTCCTTAGTGCAAAACATCTTCTGCTCGGCATTCAAAGTTGGCTCCATCTTGATGTAATTCAACGCTGGACTAATGATTTCCATCCAGTATTCCCACTTGGTCAAGCCCCTATGAGTCCCTATCTCCCAACGCTTGCCACCAACATCCTCGCCACGAATGCTCTTAGCCATCATCATAGCTCTCTCGGCAATGTTCAAACCCCTAGTCTTAAAACGCCTCTTCCTCGACAAACCACTTCACCTCTACTCCTAAATTACCATATATTTTTAAGAAAATTTGGTTACAGAGAAAATTTGCAGCTAGAAAAAATCCCCTTTTCAACCCGAAAACACCATCAAAATAAGCAAAGAAAAACCTTACAGAAACAAAAAGAAAAAATTTACAAGCCACCCCCCACCCCCACAGTATTTCCGCAATAAAATAGATTTTGAAGATTTGGGAGAACCCCTAAAAAAAGTAACTTTCGCTACCTTTTTTAACACTGAAACTTAACATAATATCGCTTAAAACTAGGATCTATAAGGACGGGGATACTTTGGTGCTCCCAACGGAAACCGAAGAACGTGTCAGACGGAGAGCATTAGGCATTTGCCAAGAACATTTAAGAAAGGTTGTGGACTTAACGAGAAAAGTTCCCCAGATAATTGAG
>Ga0209394_1000428_pt1 | contig 33553 bp, 42 predicted proteins | sample JNZ201metaG_FD_184122 | JGI IMG/M metagenome (GOLD analysis project Ga0209394, IMG submission 184122) | Hot spring microbial communities from Jinze hot spring, China to study Microbial Dark Matter (Phase II) - JNZ 20120812A (SPAdes) (version 3) ...
GTAACAACTACAAAAACTGAGGATATGTATAGAGAAATCGCGGAGGAGTTTGATATATATGCAAAAAAGATTTTTGACTAGGTGATCATTATGATGTTGCATGAAGTAGGTCTGATTCCAATACTCTTAGTATTAGCTGCTTTTATCACACCGATCTTTTCGTTATTTACACGAAATAGATACTTCTATTCGACATACATGTTGATAGTGGCTATCGTAATCACACTTTTTTCTTATAAAACGATAGACGCTGTAATGAGAGGTCATATACTCGTCTATCCCTTTGGAGGATGGCCGCCACCTTTAGGTATAGTATACACTGTGGACTTCATGAATGGTATCCTAGGTTTTCTAGCATCTATACTATTTCTAAAGATTTCCATCTATAGTTTTTGGTACTACGGAAAAGTTGCTGGATATGAGTGGCTTACAACCTTGATGTTGCTACTCATGGCCGGTGTTATGGGTTGCATATATACAGGTGATATATTCAACTTCTTTGTTATGCTTGAGGTACTATGCATATCCTCATATGCTCTCGTATCATTCTTTAAGAGAAGGAGATGGGCTGTAGAGGCATCCATAAGCTATGCATTTATAGGAGCATTGGCAACAACATTCTTCCTATTTGGGGTATCATTTATATATGCAGCTTATGGTACGCTGAATATAGCTGATATAGCTGCAAAGGCCCAAGGTATCGTGCCGGATACAATTAGCTCATGGAGTGGGGTATGTGTTGGTGATGTGTGTTTTGGCAATATAGTGTTGGCGTCAGCTGTATCAATAGCTCTAACGCTATGGGCACTAACCTTTGAGGCAGGTCTCTTTCCAAATAACTACTGGCTTCCAAGCGCATATACTGAAGCACCGACACCTGCTTCCGCTCTATTTGCTGGAATAGTTGATAAGGTTGGTACATACGGTGTACTCAGGATAATGCTGACAATATTCTCTGGTGGCTCAATGCTGATGTTCAAAGTTTTTGAGATACCCTTTAGAGATCTTGTACTAATGATTTTAAGTATGCTTGGTATAGTGTCAGGGTATCTGGGCTCACTCGTAATGGTTATACAAAGGGATGTGAAGAGATTCCTCTCTTACAGTACTATAAGCCACATAGGGCTACTCTTCATACCATTTATAGGTTTTACATCCAACCATCCTGAGGAGATCATGGCCAAGACACTTGCGGCGATACTATTCCATAGTATTGTACACGCCTTAAGCGAATCCATGCTATTTACAGGCTTTGGAACCTTGGCTACCATAGCAGGTAGTAGAAAAATAGATGATATGAGAGGTTATGGAAGGCGATATCCGGCCATAGCACTGGCTGTTACTATAGGGATGCTAAGTTTACTGGGTTTAGCGCCTCTTCCAGGCTTCTTTAGTAAATACATGATATTTCTACCAATGATAGAGGCATCTGCATACATACAAGCTCTATCAATCATAATCATCTCTGGGATCTCGGCTATAGGCTACTTTAGGGTAATCTATACACTATTTCTACCTAAATTAGAGGATTCTAAGAAGAGTGAGTACGGGATTGTATTACCATCGATACTATGCATTAGTGTGGCATTAATTCTTTTAATACTTGGACTAACGTATATAACGTATGATATTTACAGTATATTAGTGAGTGGTAGCAAAATGGTGGTATCTACTAATGGTATTAGGAAATACATAATGACTGTAGATTCGATCTATCTGAAGCTATTTACCGCAGGTGGTGGATAGTGGAGATACTTAAGTACATAGCTATAGTTGTAGCGCTACTTGTAATTGCAGCAAGCAGACTCAGAAGTAAAATTATGAAAAGTATCGGGTACTTAGTTCTTATTGCAATGCCGCTCTACTCAATTATTTCAGGAGGACCCTGGGACTTCACATCATCCATTATTGCAACACTAGCAGCTATAATAGGATTCGCATCATCAATGTATACAAATGGTTATCAGGAGCTTAAGTACGGCGGAGGTCATCTGCATATACTTATAGACGTATTCGCAGTAACGGTGTATACCACCTTTGTAGCAATGAATGTTATATCATTTATAGTGTGTTGGCTAATTGCAGAGATGGTTGGATTCTTTACCATAGTGTATGAGGTTGAGAGAAGGACGCTCGCAGCTGGACTAAGATATATAGCTGTATCCATGGTACCCTCAGATATGGCGTTAATGACTCTTTTAGCATCTCTATCTATTAAAATGCCAATCACCGAAGCACTATTTACTCCAATTACTGAAGTAGCTCATCTGCTAAGCGGATTGCCCCCAGTACTATACATTATAATGGTACTAGGGTTCATAGCTAAGGCTGCTGTAATACCACTCCACTTTTGGCTTCCAGATGCACATTCACTTGCCCCAGCTCCAGCCTCGGCAATACTATCTGGTATTATGGTTAAAATGGGTGTATATGGTGTGCTCAGGGTGCTACCATCGATAGATACGGCCTATACGCCTACTATATTTCTATTCTTTGGCATTCTAACAAGTATCTATGGAGGTCTTCTAGCGTTAGTACAAACAGATATTAAGAGAATCCTCGCATACAGTACAATTGAACATACGGGACTCATAATATCCGTACTCATGCTGTATAGGTTGTCCAACCTTTCAGTATTTTTAGAGGCTGCCTTAGCCATTATATGTTCGCATGCAATGTACAAAGCTGCACTATTCCTAAACTCAGGTTCCATTGAAGTCTACTCACATACAAGAGAGATATCCAAATTGGGTTATCTAGCAAGAGAAATACCTGCTGAGGCATTTTCAGCACTAATCTCTATTCTATCTTTAATGGGAGTACCCCCAACAATAGGATTCATAGCAAAGCTGTACCTCCTCATCTCATTGCTGTCGTATTTAATTGTAAACCCAGTAGTAGGAACGGTAATTGTAGTCTCTACATCGGTCGCTATAGTACTGGCAGCAATATACAGCATTAGATATATTACCGTATATTGGGGTACATGGAGAGGTGGTACAGAGGCTAAGAAAACGGGTATAGAGCTTTTAAGAAGATTGACTATATGGGAGTGCATACCTGCGTGGCTGGGTATTGTCGGTACACCTTTAGTCATAATTGCCATATGGGGAATTGAGACAATGAAACCCGATATATTAGCACCACTACTTCTAGCTATCCTGCTATTTCTAGCACTTGTCTACTATATATACATGCGTCTAAGGACAGCATCAAGAGATATGCAGTGGCTTGGGGGTGCAGTACCGTGAGCTATTCGATGGGATCTGTAATACAACGGTTAGTTGAACGTCTTCAGCGTCGAGTAGAGTATACACTTGTCCTCAGTAAAGGATTCTACAATATGATAGTGGGTAAAATAATTAAAGCACACAATTGTATTGCCAGAGAAGATGTTGTTATAAAAATACTAAAATCTATCGCACTATTCATACTGAGGCTTCAGTGCAGCTTAGAGGATGCATTATCAGCTACATCAATTTTATTTGAACTCTTCACATCTATTTCAATAATACTTGTGATGGTGCTGGTATGGCATTTGTAGAGACTGTGTTAGCCATAGTTACTTCAATGCTTCTATACATTTTTCTTCCACCTCTTCTTGACGGAATTGAGAGGAAAATTAGGGCAAAGATACAGACTCGCTATGGTCCTCCAACAATCCTGCAGACCTGGTATGACATAATAAAGCTTTCCTCTAAAGAACTTAGGATACCTCCTACTCTACAATATAGCATATTTCTATTCATTCTCGCACTTTCACTTTCAATTACAACGCTGTATCTGCTATCCTATATTCTAATATCATTTGATATATACACACTGACGATAATTATTGTATTAATCATCTCTACACACAGCCTACTAATACTCGTAAGCACACTATCATCGAATCCATTCTCAATAATTGGTGTTTTTAGAGGCTTAACCATCGATATAGTGAATGAAATGGGATTCATAGCATCCATACCCCTGTACTATTTATCTATAAAGACCTTTGATTCATCAGTAAAATCTTTCATACTTCTACTATTCTCAATACTATTTATATTTATCGTATCCTATGTAGGTAGTAAGAGACTTCCATATGATTTGCACGAAGCTGAACCAGAATTAGCTTCAGGTTCAATAATCGAATTCTCAGGGCCGATGCTAGCACTCTATCTCTATCTACATCTCATTGATAGATATACCATAATTGCTCTACCCATAACGATGGGGATAGGTATAGGATTAGCAGTAACACCATTTGTCTCACTGTTTTTCATTCATGTTATTGCTGCATTAGTGTATATAATATTTGGTGCTGTTGCCGCACTTCTAGGACGGTCTAGAATTGATATAGCTGTCAAAACACTTATGCTTATATACTTATTAATCATTATAGCATGGATAGTGGTGAAGCTAATATGAGTGGTGCCTCTATGGTCTCTGCGCACTCTACTAACATTGTTGGAGATGCTATCTCAAAGATTATGGAATTCAAAGATAAGGTATTCAGTATAGAGCAGAGAGGTGGTATTGTAAGGATTAAAATTCACAGGGATATACTTCCGCATATTGTACAGAGATTAGCTATCTTAAAGGGGATATATCTGAGAACGATGATGGCATCTGATGAAAGAGGTCTAGAGGGTGTATATAGGCTATACTACGTATTTGGTGTCGATAAGGAGCATACAAATCTTGTATTTGAGGTAGCGCTTCCTCAAGAGGATCCAAAGGTACCCACAGTTGTTGATATTAATAGGGCGAGTGATTGGTATGAGCTTGAAGCACATGATATGCTTGGCGTAGAGTTTTTGAATAGAAAGCTTTACAGACTTGTATTGCCCGAGGATTGGCCCGAGAAGGTGCACCCTCTTAAGAAAGAGTATAGTGTGTCTGAACTTCTAAAGCTTTATAGACCTAAGGCAGTAGAGTATGCAAAAGAAATAGGTGCAGAGAATATTGTAACGATACCAATTGGACCATATCATCCGGCTCTCCATGAACCGGAGTTCTTTGAGCTCTATGTTAGAGGAGAAAAAGTTATAGATGCTAGGTATATGGGATTCATGGTTCATAGAGGTATTGAGAAACTTGGGGAAAATATGAAATACGACCAGGTTCCATTTCTTGCCGAGAGAATTTGTGGAATATGTGGATTTGTGCATTCAACATCGTATTGCCAAGCAGTTGAAAATGCTTTAGATATAGATGTACCTGAAAGAGCGCTATTCATAAGATCCATAATACTAGAGATTGAGAGAATACATAGCCATCTACTATGGGTTGGAGTTGCACTCCATCTATTGGGATATGATACAGGCTTCATGCATTCCTGGAGGATTAGAGAAAGGGTTATGATACTTGCGGAACTTCTAACAGGTAGTAGAAAGACCTATGGAATAAATGTTGTTGGAGGTGTTAGAAGGGATATAGATAATGATAAGATTAGGAAAGCTATCGATGTTCTAAATTATGTTAGAGAGGAGTTCAAGAAACTCGTAGAGATATCCATTAATGTACCACAAGTTACTGCAAGACTTAGAGGAACAGGTGTACTACCCCTTGGAGAGGCCATTGCACTCTCTCTTGTTGGCCCAACTGCTAGAGGATCAGGACTTGATAGAGATGTTAGAAGGGACTACCCATATGCAGCCTATAAATATGTAAGCTTTAGAGTTCCAACATATAGCGAAGGTGATAACCTAGCTAGAACGCTCGTTAGAGTCGATGAAACCTTTGAAAGCATTGACATGCTGTATCAGCTACTGGACAAACTTCCTTCAGGAAGTATAAGAAATGAATCATGGTCAGTGGAACCGTATAGACTAGGTATAGGATCTGTTGAAGCTCCTAGAGGTGAGGTCATACACGTACTCTTAACAGGAGAATACTCCCCGTACAGATGGAGAGTCAGAGCACCAACATATCAGAATCTACCTGCCATCCCAATAATGCTTAAAGGGATAGATTTAGCAGACGCACCTCTAACAATAGCAAGTATTGATCCATGTTTCTCCTGCACCGATAGAGCTATTGTAGTAGATGTAGATAGAAATACCGTAAAATCTATTCCTATAGAAGCTCTTTCATTAAAGGGCACTAGAGCTATAAGGTGATCTACATGGTTAAATTTCTGAAGATAATTCCAATAGCGGTAAAAACGGGTACTGTCACCATAAAATATCCATATCAAGAACCACTAGTTACGGACTCATTTCGAGGCGCTATAGAGATTGATCCAAATAAGTGTGTAGGATGTGGTGCATGCACGCGAATATGTCCCCCTAAAGCTCTTACGTTAACAACAGAGAGCAATACAATGATCCTAAGATATTTTGTTGGAAGATGTATATTTTGTGGTATGTGTGCCGATACATGTCCGGAGAAAGCAATTAAAATAACAAAAGAATTTGAATTAGCTACAGGCAATATATACGATCTCTATTCGGATGTAGAGCACGAGGTTAAAACATGCTCTATATGTGGCAAAACCTTTACCTCTAAGAAGCTTAGCAATAAAATTGCATCAAAGGTTCCCGATATTCCAACGGAGACCATGGATCTATGTCCTGATTGTAGAAGAAAGGAAACATTAAAGAAATTCATAGGTGTTCCGGAACAATGAGTCAGTCAACCATTAAGGAATCCAGCTCTAAAAGCATAGATTTGAAGAAGGCTCTATCTAGAATTAAGAGAAGTATATGGGTTTTTCATATAAATACGGGGAGCTGTAATGGTTGTGACATAGAAATTTTAGACGTTCTAACCCCCTACTTTGATGTTGAAAGATTTGGTATAAAACTTGTGGTAAGCCCTAGACATGCTGATCTAGCACTTCTCACAGGACCTGTAACAATAAAAACGTTTTCAAAGGTCTATAGAGCTCTTAGTGCAATGCCTAGACCGAGATTTGTACTAGCTATAGGTTCGTGTGCCGTTGGTGGCAACATATGGTTCGAATCCTACTCAACTATGGGCGGATTTCCAAAGGTTCTTGAAATGTTTAGCGAAATGGGTTTAGAGATAGACGGTGTTGTATACGTTCCTGGCTGTCCAGCAAGACCAGAAGCTATAATATATGGAGCAGCGACGCTACTTGGCCTACAGAAACCTAAAACAGTATATCGGAGGTTTAAGGCATGAGGATAAGGATATCTCTATGTAGCATGTATTCCTATAGAGACCCACCTATACCTAGATCAAGGCACATCACTCCTATGATAAGCTTGTGTCATGAAGTAAGTGAAAGAATTATTGATAAACATGCATTGCCTGAAGATATTTTGGATTCCATTAATAGAGTTGGCTATGCAGATATATTTAATGTTGAGAAAGCCAAGGTTCTTTTTGGAATTGAGCTTTCAGAAAATCAATATGTAAAGATAGTTCTCATCGAATAGGTGAATAAATTGAAGTTTGCCTTCATGTGTCGTGAACCAAGTAATAGAAGGGGGAATATAGCTGTTATAGGAGCGGGTCCCGCGGGACTTGCTGCAACAGGATACCTTGCCTGCCAAGGATATGAGGTGGATGTCTATGAGAAACTACCCTATGCAGGTGGTACAATGATGTTTGCTATCCCTTCATATAAAATTTCTTCAGATAGTATTATAGAGGGTGTAGAAGATTTGAGGGATAGATTTTCCGTAAAATTTTTCTTCAGGACAAAGGTATTTAGATATGGACAGAGTAGAAATGATTTTGGTGATGAATTTGTTGAAAGAGTAGTACAATTGGAGAACATTGTAGAGAAGTACAGTGCTATTCTAATATCTACAGGTACTTGGCAACCAATTAACATTACTGAGAATGTTAAGAATGTCATTACAGCATTTGGATATCTATACTCCTGGCGTCTACATGAAGAGGGATTTTCATCAAACCAGATAGGTAGGGGTAGGAGGGCAGCAGTCATAGGCACGGATATTCCAGCTGTTGAAGTAGTTAGAAAGATGATCGAACAGGGTTTTGAGGAAATCTACGTTCTATATGGTGGTAGAGCTAGTGAAACTCATATGGGCTGGTATTGGATGACGAATCTATATAAAGAGAATGTAAAGCTTATGCGGTATATAGATATCAAGAGGGTTGTGGTAGAACACGATTTCGCTAAGGCTTTAGAGTACACAGAGTTTGACTATAAGGCATCTCAACATACCACAAAGTTAATAGAGGTTGATCTAGTTGTAGTTTCATTAGGCTCTAAACCAACACCACCAGCACTATACAACTCTAAAGATATAGGTCTTGATGATTCTGGTAGAATAGTCGTTGATGGACAGTTTCGTACTAAAATTGAAAAGGTCTACGCCTCTGGAAGTATTGTATACGGTTTGATATATAAGCTGGGAAGAGCATTCAGGGACGGATTAAATGCAGCTAAAAATATTGATCTATACCTCTATAGAAGGAGGTATGCATAGGGTGAGTATAATGAGTGGCATAGAATCGTCAACACCGGCTACGATGAGTTTTAGAAGACTTATAGACTATGATAAATGTATAGGCTGTGGAGTTTGTGAGGAAGTATGCAGATTTCTTCACGAGAATCGACCCCTTATTCTACTCTATAGAGTTGCTGAGGACGTCGATAGGCCGATATCATGCTTCCACTGTGCTAGAGCACCATGTATAGCGGTATGTCCAACAAATGCTTTAAGCTATGATAGCCAGGGAGCAGTCACAGTATCCATTGCTAAATGTATTGGCTGTACATCCTGTATAGCAGCATGTCCGTTTGGAATACCTGAGCTACTGCCAATAGGACACATTACTAAATGTGATCTCTGTAAAAAACTTAGGGCAGAGAATTTAGAACCTGGATGTATAGCTACATGTCCATCAGATGCAATTCTATGGGGATCCTCCGAATCAATAACAAAGATTATGCGTGAAAAACATCTCAAGAGAATTGTGAAGGCATATAGTCTCTACATATAACGGGAGATCGTAATAGATATTGTTAAGTTGGCTAGTAACCCAAAATTCTATTTCAATGTATGTAATCCAGATTTTCAAATCCGATTTGTATTAGGTTCAGACTCTTCCGTTTCTTCAATGCCTGTTTTGGATATTTCAAATAGTATCTTTTCATAGCCACCTGTCCTCCTACCCTTGTATCCATATATGGCTAAGATATTCCCCTTTACAACATCCCACTCCTCACCACCAGAACCCATATTAACCTCTAGTATTTTTGAACCTGGAGGAAATACCCAATATACCACATAGTTGTATTCAGGTACTTCAGACTCATAGAAATTCTCATACATATTTCTTCCCATCCTTATTGGGGCTCTAAACCTTACTGTGAAGACTATATATGGTCTCTTCCTAGATTCTGCAAAACCTAGGTCTATCATGACCACACGTGGATATACCCTAACACCATTAACCATAACCCTTTCCTGATCTAGAAATCCTTGCATATTTGTCCAGAGTCTTGCTATCTCATCATTAAAAAGTTTTTCATCTTTCACAACAATGCTATAATACTCTAACGGATCATGGTAGTGGAATACTAAATAGTACGCTATATAATCTATACTAACAAAGAATAGACCATGTGCATAGATCGGCCTTACCTGCTTACTCGCCTCCTCTAAAAATTTTGGGCTTACCATAATCAATACACCACTGTTACTAATGGTATATAGTTCTGACCATCTTTAACCTTTTTCAACACGGTATTCATGTATAGTCTTCTAAATATATAGAGACAGATAGCTAGTTGACATAAATAAGGTCGGTATTTTAAATAAATCTCGAAGGTCTTTAGAGGCGATTTTAGCAATCAATTCCTCACGTAAAAGTAGTGTATGATGAAGGACGCGGTGTTGCTACCAAGGTTATTGAAAATACATGCTTTAGACAAAGGGTATTACTGATATTTTAATTTTCGGTGGTCATGGCATTATAGTCTAATCTGATTGGAGCAGATATAGCGATCTTCTCTGGATGTTTTCACTACTGTTTTACGGTTTTAGGTGTAGAGTAGAGCTATGTAACTATCTCTATAACAGTAGTATAATTAGAAAATGAATGAATGGTTAACCGATATACTTGAAGAATTAAAGTTGGCTAGAGGGGTTGGCTTATATATCATAAAATCGAAGATTAGTAACGCTGAGGAGGAACCATCAATACTAGAGCTATCTGCACAGGTAATACCATATCCTCAAAGAATACTTGAACAATGGAGTGAGTATGCTATCAAAGAATAGCAAAAAGGTTTAGGTGTTGGGATTTAGTGCTATAATTGCCTTACTCTGGGGTTCAGCTCTGATATAGGTTTATATTGGTTGGTTTCATTGCCTCATACTTTTTCCTCTGCATTCTGCTCGGGTTCTCATTGGGCTTGGGGGTATTCAGGAGCACCCCTAGACATCCACATCTTGTGTGCCTAGGGGAGAGCTGCTATCTAGAGCATCTCAGCGGCTCTCGAACCCCTCATCCAGCTACCTCCACACATATCGCTATATAATAGTATACCTATAGATGTTACAACCAATACCAACCAATACAAACAGATATGAAAACCAAAACAGTTGCACAAGGCTACTCTTCTTAGATATCTTCTTGCTTCTTCCATATTTTCAGGACTTCCCGCTTTGTAGCAGAACCATCAATCATAGCACTCGTATTGTTTCACCCTTTCTGCAGCCTTCCTGTACAGTTCGTGCTGGTGGTACAATAACTCTATCCCCTACAAGTTCATTATTTGGCCAGTTTGCTGGTATAGCTACCTTCTGTTTATCACTTGTTTGCATAGCAACGACCATTCTCAGAATTTCATCAATATTCCTACCTAGCTCTTGTGAATAGTAGAGTACGGGCCTGATCATACCATTAGGATCTACTATGAATACTACCCTAACTGTGTTTGCGTAGCTGACTGTGCGTGGAGCATTCCAAGCCTTAATGCCACCTCTCCTCTAGGATCAGCTATTATTGGGAATGGTGTTTCTACATTTAGCTTCTCTTTTATCCACTCAACCCATTTTATATGACTAAATGTGTTATCAACGCTGAGACCTAGAAGTTCAGTATCTAGCTTTTTAAAGTCTTCATGTCTCTTCGCAAAGGCTACAAAACTCTGTTGTACATACAGGTGTAGAGTCTGCTGATGACTAAATATTACAAGCCGCCTACCTCTATAGTCATCAGGTAGGGTTCTTACTCCATGTGTTGTTTGGACGACCATCTTCGGCAACTCTCCACCTATTAATGGTATTGTGTCAGGCATATCCAACCACTTATTTTAACAAATTGAATGCACCTTCTTTGGCCGCGTTACTATCGCTGTTCAGAACGAGGATTAACCGCTATAGAAACCGAGCTGTGCAGTATTATTTTAATTATTTTAGAAGATATTAATGGGAAAGTTAAGCCAGATGAATTAAGATTGTAGCTCATCGTATATGGATTTGCAGAATGATTTTGTACCGGAACCGCTTTCAGCAGGTATCTTAATCCTTTCAGCGATATTGTGCAAACCTACTTCATTTAGTATCTCTCTCAGTACTTCCTTGCCTTGAAATTTATCTGATCTTAAACAGTGTAAGGGGATTTTGTATGCTAGCTCTACAGCTTTTTCATTTAGAAGGGGTGCTACAGCATCTATGTTAATACATTTAGCTATTTCTAGCTCTGGAAATCTACCTCTACTAAGTTTCTTTATAGCATTTTTAAGCTCCTCACCAATTAGGTTGAGCATGAAGTTGTATCCGGTGAGGATTTCATCCCCTCCAGATCCAAGATATATACAATCACAACCATCACTTTTAGCCTTAGCTAAGACGCTGTAGAATACTATATCATTTCTAATCTCTATACACCCTCCATCACCATGCGAGTTCGTCTTCTCTAAACCTATACATTTAATGATGTCATCCCTGATTTTAAGAGCGTGGCTATAATCTATAAATATATGGTTTAATTCGATATTGAATATTTTAGCTAGATGCTCAGCATATATCAAATCTCCCGGAACACCATTCCTGTATATGACTATGTATGCCCTTGGCTTAATACCCGCTTTCAAAGATGCTAATAGAACTGCTGATGTATCTATACCACCACTCAATGCAATGCAGTGGCATCTATGTTCTCGGACAATGTCGATGAGTACATTAAATAGTTTTTCCGCTAGGATACTACAGGGCATATTTAACTCCATTACACAACCCTCAGAATACCGTAACCTTCATATTCTTCAAATCCTATAACTCTATATTGAAGAGCTGCTATATGGAGGGGACCTTGTAGTACAAGTGTATGGTACTCCCCATTTTCACCCAAAGGGTCTATGCCTATATTTTTTACATATCTGACAAAATTATCGATATTTTCTAGGTTCAGCACCTCTCCAACCCAATTAGAAATCCTCTTGTCACCGCCTATAATGAGAGTCCTAATACCACTCTCAATCTCCTTATAAAGAAGCTCTATTGCATCCATACCCCATAAAGGCTCATATAGTTTGGCTCCAATAGACTCAGCTACATGCTCCATGTACTTTAAATGCTCCTCGATATACACGTCACCAGCTACAATAGTATTTGTAGAGAATTTCTTGAGTATTTCAATAGTTTCGGTAAATTCCCTACCTTTGTCTAACTTAGCAACAATAATAGGTATTCTGCATAGAAGCATCGTTTCGATACTTTTACCAAGATTTAGGATATGTGGACTAGGTCTAGGAAAATCATAGATAAGCATAAGTCCTAGATCTACTGCTCCAAACCGATACACAGCGTAGTAAGAATCTTTTCCTCCTGAGATAAACGCCACCCTCAATATGATCACCATATGGTTGCTCCAGCCATATGTAGATTCATTAGGAGTTGCGAATAAAAGTATTCATTCAAATAGACATTGAAGAGAGTTGATATTGAAAAGAGACGAGTGTATTATTTTCAAATACCTGTCATGGTTTGAATAAATTTATATCGGTTTTCAAATACCTATAACACGTGGTCTACCAATGTGTGAATCTGCAATATATTTAAGGAGTATCAGTGATGAGGAGCTTTTGACTAAAGATTTCGTGCTTATGGAGTTTAAGGAGAGTAGGTATGTGTTTACTGATATAGTTTGCAATAGAGTAGTTGTGGGTAATGTTAAAGCAGGGTATATTGATTTTACAGAGCATAGAGCTGCTTTGAGAAGATCTGGAAACCGAGGTAGCTAGACTATGAAGATAGCTATCGTGGGTAAGGGTGGTGTTGGTAAGACAACTGTGGCTGCTGTATTGTCTCGTTTAATTGGTAGAAGAGGATACAGTGTTATCGCCATTGATGCAGATCCTAGTCTTAATCTTGCTCAAGCTCTTGGTATACCTAGGGAGGTTGCTAGTAAAGCTCCTACGCTCTTTGATGAGGAAGAGTTCGTAAAGTCTAGGACACTCCTACCTGGAGGAGCGTATAGATTGAATCCTAAGGTTGATGATATTGTTGAAAGATTTGGTATAAGAGGTCCTGATAACGTTGTTTTGCTTAAACTTGGCGAGGTTAAACGAGGTGGAACAAGATGTCTCTGTCCAGAATATGCTCTTTTAAGGGCACTACTATCACATCTTGTATTGGGTAGAAAGGAGATCGTGGTACTCGATATGGTTGCAGGGTTAGAGCCTATGAGCAGGGGTGCTGCTAAGGGAGTTGATTACATGCTATGCGTTGTCGAACCAAGTATGAAAGCTATCGATGTAGCTCTACAAACGATGAAGCTTGCAGAAGATATAGAGGTTAGGAAATTCTTCATAGTTATAAATAAGGTGCGGTGTGATAGAGATGTAGATTATGTGGAAAAGGCTGTAGGAAGGGATAGAGTTATAGCTGTTATACCATATGATGAGAGCGTTGCTGAAGCTGATAGAAGGGGGGTATCCGTATTGGACTACAATCCAGAGGCGCCTATAGTTGTAGCCGTAGAGAATTTGAGAGTGAAACTCACCAAGTAAGAATGTTTGCAAGGTTACTACATAAAAGTTTATTTTTGTAAATATCGGTATCTATAAATTATGATAATATCCTTAAGTGATTTATGATGGGTATTCCCTATAAAGAGTTCAGAATTAGAGTTGACGAATTGAAGAGCTCTCTTGCTGAAATTAGAGGTCTAGATGTAAGTATTGGTTACATTGTTGAGGAGTGGGAGGAACCCCCAGGCCCAACGCCATTTCCATCCATTGCTACACTGAGGAAATGGGATCACGTACTGTTGAAGAGGTACAGACCTCTATATCTACCGTACTGTGACCTCTGCTGTCTATGTACCTATGGAAGGTGTGATCTATCTAGGGATAAGAGAGGGTCTTGTGGAATTGGTTTATCAGAACAGCAGTCACGTCTGGTAACACTTGTTTGCGCCATTGGTGCTTCAACCCATGCAAGCCATGCTAGAGAGCTTTTAGATAAACTTATTGCTAGATATGGTGAGGACACGCCTATAGATCTAGGTGGTGAAGTATACGTTGAAATGCCTATAACTAGGCTTGTAACGGGTGTTAGACCACGTACACTTAGAGATCTAAAGATTGTTATAGAATATGTTGAAAGACAGATTGTACAGACTTTGGCTAGTGTCCATACTGGTCAGGAGGGTAGTTGGATAGATTACGAATCTAAGGTTCTCCATCTCGGTATGCTAGATCACGTAGCACTGGAGGTAGCTGATGTTGTACAGGTAGCATCATTAAATATGCCTAAGGCAGATCCAAATGCACCGCTAGTGGATCTCGGAATCGGTACTGTAGATACTTCAAAGCCTGTGATCCTTGTCATAGGACACAATGTTCTCCCTTCGGCAGCAATAATAGACTATCTAGAGTCATTAGGTATTAGAGACAAGATTGAGGTTTGTGGTCTCTGTTGTACGGCACACGATATAGCTAGATATGAAAAGAAGAGAGCTAGAATTATAGGACCGATGTCTTGGCAACTACGCTTTGTAAGAACTGGCATACCGGATGTTATTGTAATTGACGAGCAGTGCATTTATACCAACTTGACTGAGGAGGCTAGGAGGATAGGCGCCGTGATAATAGCAACAACGGATAAGGCTATGAGAGGGCTTCCGGATAGAACGCATGCAGATCCAGATAATGTTGTAGAAGAGCTTGTGACGGGCAAGATACCGGGAGCTGTAATACTTAATGAAGAGGAGGCAGCTGAGGTAGCCGTTAAGGTTGCTCTTAAAATAGCACCACAGAGGATCAAGTATAAATGGGGTTTACTTACAAGGGATCAAGTGATAGAGTATGCAAAGAAGTGTAGTATGTGTAGAAATTGCGAGAGAAACTGTCCACAAAATCTATCTATATCCAGTGCAATAGTAAGAGCAGCTAAAGGAGATTTAGCTGGTCTTACTGAGCTCTATAAGAGGTGTTTTGCCTGTAGAAGATGTGAATACGACTGTCCTAGAGGAATACCAGTACTATCACTAATACTAGCTTCGGCAAGGGATATCATGGGATTTGAGGTGTATAAATGCAGAGCTGGAAGAGGACCTATTCAGGATACGGAGATTAGGGCTGTGGGTAGGGATATCGTTTTAGGTACAATACCTGGTGTTGTAGCATTCGTTGGTTGCGCTAATTGGCCTGATGGCGCACAGGATGTTGCAGTTATGGCTAGAGAGTTTGCATCTAGGAGATATATTGTTGTAGCTTCGGGTTGCTCCGCTATGGCACTATCGATGTATAAGAATGAGGAGGGTAAGACACCGTATGAGGAGTTTTCAGGCGTATTTGAAGCTGGGGGTATAGTTAATGTAGGTTCCTGTGTCGCCAATTCCCATATAGCTGGAGCAGCAATAAAGATTGCAAATATCTTCGCTAAACTACCATTAAGAGCTAACTATGCTGAGATAGCAGACTATATACTGAATAGAGTGGGAGCCGTGGGCGTTGCATGGGGTGCTATGAGTCAGAAGGCAGCTGCTATAGCCTCAGGTTTCTGGCGTTTGGGTGTACCAGTAATTGTGGGACCTCACGGTATTAAGTATAGAAGAATGCTACTTGGTGATAGGGATGCTGAGGAGAGCTGGTACGGTTACGATGCTATAACAGGTGAGAAGGTGTATCTAGGTCCTGCACCAGAACATCTATTCTATGCAGCTGAAACCTTGGAGGAGGCCATGGTTATGATTCCAAAACTCTGTATAAGACCGGCAGATACTCCACAGGGAAGAGCGATAAAGCTAACGAATTATATATCTCTTTACAAACAGTTCTATGGTGTTGATAAACTACCCTCTGATATACATCTCTATATTAGATTTGATGCTGATATACCCATACCTTATAGAGATGAAGTTGTTAGGTACTTGAACGAGGTTGGCTGGAGGGAGAAACCAGCGGTTTCGAATCCAACTATCATGGAAGATATAATAGAAAAGTATAGGCTTAGGAGAGAGGGTGCAAAGGTATAGGTGGTTTAGGATGGCTCTTGAGTACTGGCTTCGAGGAGATATACCCCCAGGACCGATAAAGGCTACGGTAGTAACAGATGTAAAGAGGATTGCTGAAATACTCCTACAGTTCAAAGGCTCTACAATAATCTTACTCGGTTCGCAACTTCGCCAAATTGAGGAATTGATTGGAGAGAAAGTCATTGAAAGTTTTACTCAAATTGCTGAGATTATTGGTGGTGATGTTGTAGTATCGGATTCCAAAGTAATAGAAAGACTAGATGCATTGAACTATAGGAGGTACAAAATACTATTTCCTCTTGAGGTAGCTCAGAATCTCACCAAAAATGGTTCGAAACACAAACTCGCAGTATTGGTAGGTTTTAGATACTCGTATGCATGGCTAATCCTAAACCATCTTAAACACTATAGGCCGGATCTCAATACACTATCTCTAGATCCCTATGCTCAGCCAAATGCAACATGGACCACACCATCGCTACCTCTGCAAATATGGTTTAAAAACATCGTACAGTTAACAGATACATTGAAAAATTTATTAAGTAGATAGAATAAGCTAAGATAGTATGTTATGTGGTGAAATTCAAACATGCCTCTTAAAATATCTATAGTATCGCCTATCGAAGTTCCTGATGATATGGTAAAGATATTTAAAGTGCCTCCCCCACCCCCGAAGGCAATGTTTAGCGACATTCCTGTTGATGTTGGTCCGCAGTACGAGGGTCAGAGGGTTAGAGCACCGGAAATGTATGTAGAGTTGGGAGGTCCCAAGGTCAACCATAAGTTTGAGTTATTCAGGGTCAGAGATCTCAATGAGATTGAGGATGGAGAGGTAATTGTTGTAGGCCCTGATGTAGGTGAACTTAAAGAGGGTAGCAGTAACCCATATGCAGTCATCATTGAAGCTGCTGGATCTAAGTTAGAAATGCAGGCTGAGGGAGTTCTGGAAAGGAGGCTTCACGAGTTTAGCAACTATATACAGGGATACATGCATCTAAATCAAAGATATGATATATGGCTTAGAATCAGCAAGAGATCGTATCAAAAAGGGCTGAACTCGTTTAAGTATATTGGCACGGCGCTCTACAGGTTATTCAAATCAGCGTTCCCAGTCATAGAGAAGATGAGGATAATATTTGTTACGGATCCAAAAACGGTTGAACTACTCTATGGTCAGGCGCTAAAAGTCTATGATGAAAGGGATAGAAGGGCACTGGGTCTAAAAGATGAAGATGTAGATATGTTTTATTCGTGTAAGCTCTGCCAGTCCTTTGCACCAACACATGTATGCATAATAACACCCGAAAGACCTTCGGCATGCGGAGCTATAACATGGCTTGATGCCAGAGTAGCAGCTTTAATTGATCCCAAGGGTCCTATTCAGCCCGTACCTAAGGGGAGAACTGTAGATCCTTTTGCAGGAGAGTATGAAGGGGCTAACGAAGTTGTAAAAAAGCTCTCCAGCGGCACTATACAGAGAATAAGACTCTATGCACTGTTTGAATATCCACCAACTATATGTGGATGCTTTGAGATAGCAACCTTTTACATACCTGAGCTTGATGCTGTGGGGCTTGTTCATAGAGGATTTGCAGGGACTACACCAATAGGTCTTAGGTTTAGCCAGGTTGCTGATGCTGTTGGTGGTGGTAAGCAGGTTCCTGGTTTTCAGGGAATAGGACTCCTCTATCTTAGGAGTAGAAAGCTGTTTCAAGCTGATGGTGGATGGAATAGAATTGTTTGGATGCCTTCAGAGCTCAAACAGAGAATTCTAGATGCTATTCCTCCCGAGTTAAGGGATAGGATAGCAACGGAGAAAGAGGCTACGGATGTAGAATCCCTTAGAAAATTCTTGATGGAGAAAAAACACCCTATAGTGGAGAAGCTTTTAGCGAAGGAGGCTAAGAAGGAAGAGGCTAGGGAGGAGAAGCCCGTTGAAAAGACCAAGGAGGCAGAGATGTCAACTGTAACTCCACTACAGCCCTCCATGCCATCGATGCAGGTTCCGCATCCACAGCAAGTTATCGCTACGGTAGCCTCTACACAGCAGACAGCTACGGCAACAGTAATACCAACATCAGCTGGAAATATAGTTGTAACGGTTTCCATACCTATGCAGATGCAACAAACCCAGACAAGTAGTAGGGGGATAAGCATAACTTTAAAGGGTGTTAAGATCAAGGCTGAGAAGCTGGTCATAAAAAAGGTGGAAGGTGGAGGGAAGTGAGTGGAGAGAAAAAAGGTGAAAAGCAGGAGTCAGAGGCAGGTAGACAAGCGAGTATATACAATCTTTTGGCAAAGCTTGCAGAGGCTCTTATCAACGGCGTTGTAGAGCTCTACAATGTTGAGATCGAAGCGGATGAATTAACTCTTATATTACCTGAAACAGTAGCCGCACCCTCACAGATACCCATCCCAGTTGTGGTACCACCACCAAAGCAGATTGTTGAAGCTAAGCCTGAGGTTGCAACAGCTACAGCCATAGCTAAAACCGTTGAGGTGGTGGCTAAGAAGGTTGTTGAATTATCTAAAGTAGCTTTTGAAGAGCCTAGACCAAAGTACAGCGGTAGAGTTGTTGAGGTAAGGCTCGGGGCTACAAAGGGTGAGGGTGGAACAAGGGAGAAGGCAATAGTCATCGGTGGCCATTCAATGCCTCCATACTTCTACCTATCGGGTTATGGAGTTGGACATCCTCCAGCATTTGGTGGAGACACCTTTGATATGAAGATAGGACTACCTAGAGCGGTAAGACAGGTTTTTGGAGACGCTCTGGATAACCCTATCGAATGGGCAAAGTTGTGGATAGATAAATTTGGTGCTGAGGCGATAGATATACATCTGATCAGTACGGATCCAACAATAAAAGATGCTTCGGCCAAAGAAGCTGTGAAGACTGTTGATATGCTTCTACAAGGTGTTAAGGTTCCTATAGTTGTTGGTGGAAGTGGCAATCCAGAGAAGGATGTTGAAGTGTTTAGAAGCATTGTTGAGGTCTTTCCAAGCGAAGGTCTGGTGATAAATAGTCTTAACCTAGATATGAAGCTCGAGGCAGTGTGTCCACACATAGCAAAGTCGAATGCTGTTGTAATAGACTTCTCTCCCATGGATCTCGATAAGGCTGAGCAAATCAATAGAAAGGTATACGAGTGGATTCCTAGAGATAGAATAATCCTAGATCTAAATATTGGTGGCATAGGCTACGGAACAGAATATGGCTTTACGGTAATGGAAAGGGCTAGGCTAGCAGCATTGATAGGGAATGAGCTACTGGCTCACCCATTCAATGTAGGTGCAGCGAATGCCTGGGGTGCTAGAGAGGCGTGGATAACAATGGATCCTTACTGGGGACCTAAAGAGATTAGGGGACCCCTCTGGGAGACGCTTACATGTATACTATGTCTGTTGGCCGGAGCAGACTACTTCATGATCCTACACCCCTTAACAATGAAGGTACTGAGAGAGATGAGGGAACAGCTATTTTCAGAACCCAGAATCAGTGACCCTGAAAAGGCACTACAGTGGCTTTCCTCAAAGCTACCCATTGTATAAGGTGATCACCATATGCCATGGCAGCCTCCAAGCCCTATACAGGTATTTCAATTGTTACCTAAAACAAACTGTGGCAAGTGTGGAGAACCAAACTGCATGGCCTTTGCAGTAAGGCTAGTAAACTTTGAAGTGGCTTTAGAAACATGTACACCACTTATCGAGGATTCAAATCTGAAGCCAGCGTACGAGAAGCTGAAATCTCTTCTAGCACCACCTGTAAGAGAAATTGAACTTAGAGGTTCTAAGAAGAGTCTGAGGATTGGAGGCAAGTATGTACTGCATAGGCATGAGCTACGCTACATGAATCCCACAGCCATAGCTATAGATATCGACGATTCTATGGATAGGGAAACGATTTTGAAGAGGGTGGAGATGGTCGAGAAGTTTGAGTATGAATACGTTGGACAAAAACTTAAGCTGGATGCGATCGCCATAAGATCTACCTCTAATGATCCTAAGCAGTTTGCTAGAGCAGTTCAGCTCGTAGCTGAAAATAGTAGCTTACCCATAATACTATGCTCTCTAAATCCCTCAATTATCGAAGCTGGTTTAAATGTTCTTACACCACCCTATAGACCTCTACTATATGCTGCTACAAAAGATAACTGGAGGGAGATGGTAGAGCTTGCAAAAAGATTCGAAGCTCCTCTGTCAATTGCAAGCCCTGGTGATCTAGATATGCTGGTATCGCTATCCAAGACAATTACGGAGGATATAGGTTTCCAGGATATTACTCTAGATCCGGGTTGCTTTATAGGGTTGGGAGGACTATCATATACATTGAAAGCCTACAGCTGGATAAGGTATAAGGCTGTATACGATTTATGGAGATACGCAGGTTTTCCACTAATAGCAACACCGATAGCTGTATGGAGCTACCTTAAAGGTGACATTACAGAGATTATGTGGTGGGAGGCTACACTCGCTCTAACACTCATGACCAGATACGCTGATTTAATAATAATGCATACCCTAGAAGGATGGACGCTACTTCCACTAGTTATGTGGCGCTTCCAACTCTATACGGATCCAAGGAAGCCCGTGGCAGTACCTTCAGGAGTGAGGGAGATTGGTAAACCCAATGAAAATTCGCCAGTTATAGTGACCACCAATTATGCACTCACATACAGTATTGTTTCAAGCGATGCTGAAAGGTCAAAGGTTAATGCATGGCTCTTAGTTGTAGATACAGAGGGGCTAGCCGTAGATGTTTCCGTTGCTGGAAGAAAGCTTACAGGTGAAAAGGTGCGGGAATTAATTAAGAGTAGCAATCTAGAGCAGAAAGTAAAACATAGAATACTGATTATACCAGGTAAAGCTGCGAGAGTACAAGGCGATATTGAAGATGCTACAGGTTGGAAAGTTATTGTAGGTCCTATGGATTCTAGCGAGATAGGAAAGTTCCTGGAGAAGACGTGGACCCCAGAAAAGTTAAAAGAGTTGGGCGAGGGTTAACAATAGAATACAATAGAATATTTTTAACCAGCGAATACTATTTAGTTAGGCTTTTCATGTCTGGCAAAGGCTAATCAAAAATACGGTCTTAAAAGGTAAAAACTTTTCAAAAGCATGTACTAAAATAGTAAAGGCATATTGAAGGAGGATAGCTATGAACAGTACAGTTAGGGTAAGGTTTCCTCAGTATGGAATAGAAGTTGAGGTATCGAAAGGTACAACGATTCTGGAAGCGGCTAAGAAAGCTGGTATAGGTATTAGGAGTGTATGTGGTGGAAAGGGGCTTTGCGGTAAATGTAAGGTACTAGTTGCTAGTGGAGGAGTCGATCACAAGCTTGGGGATAGAACACTACTTGCGGAAGACGAGATTAGGAAGGGATACGTACTCGCATGTATAGCTAAGGTTATGAGTGATCTTGAAGTAGTAGTACCACCAGAGAGCTTTATTGGAAGAGCAAAGCTTCTCTCTACTGTTGCACTACCACAAGTCTCTCCACAGCCATCTATTATTCTCCAGCGTATAGACGGTGCTTCAAAGATTAGGGAATACATTCTGAGCTTCCGTACCAGTAGCGATATTATTAAAAAAATTGAGGTCTCCCCCAATGGATCTCTGGTTATGGACTTGTATGCCAATAAGATAGTGGATTTCCTACCCGAATCTAGAAGTATTGAAGGAATCTATGGTATCGCAGTCGACATCGGTACTACAAAAATTGTTGTTGCCCTAGTTGATATTACATCAGGCAGGATCCTGGGTGTAGAATCGGAATTCAATAGGCAGCTCATATACGGTGAGGATATAGTTTCTAGGATTTCTAGAGCAATTGATGGAATTGAAGGTTTGAGAGAAGTTCAGAGAGCGGCTATCACCACGGTTAATGAGCTTATTCAGAGGCTTTGCAAAAGGTTTAATGTAGATCCTCGGAATGTATATGAGATTGTAGCAGCAGGAAATACTGCTATGACTTTCCTCTTTGTTGGTGAGAATCCCTATCCACTTATAAAATCCTTTAAAGAACCTGTACGGGTAACTCCAAAGCCATATATACTAGATGCTAGGGATCTGGGTATAGATGTAAATAGCAATGCCAGTATATACATTCTTCCATGTGCAGGGAGATTTCTCGGTGGAGATGTTGTAGGGGATGTAATAACAGCTGGTATGAACTTCTCTGAGGAACCGTCGCTACTCATAGACATTGGAACTAATGCCGAGGTTGTCATGGGGTGCAGGCACTGGTTTATAGGTACAACAGCACCTGCTGGTCCAGCTTTCGAGGGCTGGGGGCTGAGGCATGGTGTTAGAGCTGTTGCAGGTGCTATTGAAAGCGTTGCTGTGGATCCAGCTACACTAAAAGCTGAGTATACTACTATAGGAAATGCTAAGCCTATTGGAATATGCGGTTCAGGTTATATAGATCTTGTGGCGCAGCTCTTTGTAAACGGTGTTATAGATGTATTTGGAAAGTTTTACAGAGGTGTGAAGTCGCAGTATGTTAGGGAGGGTACAGAGGGATACGAGTATGTTGTTGTTCCTTCTAGTGAAGCTGCTATAGGTAGGGATATTGTTGTTACAGAGAAGGATATATACAACATAATCGATTCAAAATCATCCGTTTGTGCTGCAATATCGATACTGCTGAAGAAGATGTATCTAAGCGTATTTGATGTTAAGAGCGTATACATCTGTGGAGCATTCGGTAGGTATCTAAATATAAACAGTGCTATAGCTATCGGTATGATACCGGAGTTTCCAAATGCCAAAATAACCTATATTGGTAATGGTTCGCTAGGTGGAGCCTATCTAGCACTTATATCGAAGACCTATAAACTTGAGGCTGAGAGAGTTGCGAAGCTCATGGCATCTATAGAGCTTATGCTTGATCCAAACTTTATGGAGGAGTACGAGGCCGGCTTCAAACTCCCCGGAAGGAGGGAGCTGTTTCCAACATGGTGGGAGAGGGCAAGATCCGTAAAACAGTGGAGGATTCCCGGTGGTTAGGATGAGGAGACCATTTGTAACCTCCATTTCTGGTAAGGGTGGTAGTGGTAAGACTATGCTAACAGCACTACTAACAAAGATTTTAATTGAACATGAAACTGGTGATGAAATTCTAATTGTGGATGGCGATCCAGCTACAAACCTGCCTGAAGCACTAGGCATTGAGATTAGAAAGACCATTGGGGAGGTTGTTGAGGAATTTAAAAAGAGCTCCCAGGAACAGAGTTTTTCAGCCTCTTTTAGAAAGGATGCCCTGCTGGAGTACCTTATTATGAGGGATTGCTTAGTTGAGCTAGAACACTTCGACTTCATAGCCATGGGTCGTGGTGAGGGTGAGGGATGCTATTGTTTTATTAACGCTCTTCTCGTAGGAATTCTAAGTAAACTCATACACAACTATACAGTAGTTTTAATGGATATGGAGGCAGGGCTGGAGCACCTCAATAGAAGAACGGATAGATACGTCAATACAATGGTAGTCGTTGTAGATCCCTCGAAAATGAGCTTCAAAACCGCAGAGAGAATTAGAGAGGTAATCGTAGAGGTGGGGCTAAAGGTGAATAACATGTACATTGTTGGAAACAAGATCCCTCAGGCAGATATGGAGAGGCTATACAATTGGGCTAAGAACATAGGCTACGAGGTCGCAGGTGTAGTACCGTACGACCCACTAATAGAAGAATTTAATACAAATGGAATTCCTCTCATAAAGCTACCCAGTAGTAGCATAGCAGTAAGAGCGGTAAAGGATGTAGCCAAGAGTATATCGCTAATAGATTAGCACCAAATTCCTTCTGCTACCAGCACTGCAACTCTAACCAGATCTCACCTTCATAGATCGTATCTTCAAACAATTCACAGTGTATCCTTAATAGGTAGAGACTGCATCGAGATCCACAATAAATTTGGACCTCCCTACCATGTTGCTGATTTTGCCAGAGTCTTGTCATAAAATAATTTAAAGAAATAGAAAGATATAGATATTCGATCAAGGTCTCTACATTTTCTAATTCCTTTTTGGCAATTCTGCATCCGTCATTTCCATTTTTAGTGATATACAGGTCTTCCGCATCTGCGGATTTTGTCCTCTGAAACAGGTAAGAGATCATACTTACGATAGCTGTTTATATGTGTAAGAAACCATCTAGTGTCCTAGCTGATCCTACAAGCAATCGTAGTTGTATTCTCAATAGTGATGCCTCAATTTCTCTAATTTTCGGTCTCGGAAGAGATGTTTGAGGGAATTTCCTGAGCATAGTCATTGCCCTCTGTAATCTCTTTCTAAATTCCTCTGAGATTATCAGAGTCGGTGATTCCAATACCACGCTTTCTGTAATTATGTAGCTGGTATATATTACATACATATAGTGCTAGGTTTTTGTGTTTAGAAGGTGTAGATGTTTAACTGTTTGGTGCCGCGGCCGGGATTTGAACCCGGGTGTCCCGCACCATTATTTGGATTTGGTGTCACGGGCTCGAGAGGCCCGCATACTTGACCGGGCTATACTACCGCGGCTCTAATAGGGTTTTGGTGTAGATAGAACTTTAAAAGCTTTATTTTTCAATATACGCTGTGATAACTTTTTAGATGGGTTTGGATCTCCATTGAGTAGGCTATTAAGAGATGTCGCAATCCAAAGGATGTATATATTGTTTCGCCTAGGCGTTCTAGCTGTAGAAAGTGGTAGGATTGAATATGCGAGGAGGTATGGTGAATTGGTTAGGAGAATTTCAATGAGATGTAGAGTAGGTATTCCTAGGTCTATAAAGAGGTGGATCTGTAAGAACTGCGGTGTTATTATGGTACCAGGTTTCAATGCTCGTGTCAGGAGTCGTAGAGAGGGAAAAACTTTAAGGGTTGTAACAACATGTTTGGTCTGCGGGTGGATACATAGATACGAGTTTATTAGGTGTAGAAAGGGTGGCTAGATTAAGTGGGTATGCTGAGAGACTTAGAAAGGAGAAGGTATCAAGCCATAGGGCTGATGTAAATATTGGTAGGAAGGGTCTCCATCCAGGTATTATTAAGGAAATTAAGCAGATATTGGATGATAGGAGGTGTGTAAAAATAAGGTTGCTTAAGAATGCGAGGTCTATCGTTTCCGATGAGGATATAGCGAGAATTGCTGAACAGTTGAATGCTGTAGTTGTCGATTCTAGAGGCTATACATATGTCCTAATAAATAGGAAAGCTCTTAAGAGTGTGTAAAGAGATAGGTAGATAACTCACACCTAGGTAACGCTATGATGTGAGGTAGAATGGTCACTGTAAGGGATGTACCAGCAAACATATTTATAGAAAAGCTAGCTATCTATCTCAAGACAAATGTAGCGCCAGTGAAACCTCCATCGTGGGTAAGCTTCACAAAAACTGGTCCACATAAGGAGAGGGTTCCGGACAATCCGGAGTGGTGGTACTATAGAGCAGCAGCAATCTTGAGAAAAATATATCTTGCAGAAAATCCGGTAGGTCTGGAAACCCTTAGAACGGTGTTTGGAGGTCTCAAGAGGAGAGGATCAGCACCGCCACACTATAGAAAATGCGGTGGAAGCCACATAAGGAGAATACTCCATCAGCTCGAGGCTGCAGAACTTATTGAAAAAACCCCCAGGGGTAGAAGGATTACACCTAAAGGACGTGCTATACTAGATGGATTAGCTCTAGAAATATTTAAAGAGCTTGTAAAGAACAATCCTCAGCTACTGAAATACGCATCACCATCGATAGCTAGAGAGGTTCCATCTAGATAGATAGGCCGGTAAAGCGATTAAGCTCATAAGCTGTGAGTATAAGATATATAAACAGATCTAGCTGTTATGGATAATCTATGAGGTGATGTCTGTGGGCGAAGAAATGTATGCTGGGGATGAGGAGCTATCTGCACTACTAGAGAGGCAGTATAGGGAAATGCTTATTAGAAGAAGACAGGAAATGGAGAGGCAGAGGCTACAAAGGGAAGCTGAGGAGGCTAGGAGGCAGGAGATACTCAGATCGATTCTAACACCAAGTGCTCGTGAAAGGCTAGCGAATATCAAGCTTGTTAGACCGGAGATAGCAAGAGTTGTAGAAGATAGGCTTATAGCCCTTGCTCTACAGGGTAGAATTTCCCAACCCTTAACAGATGAAGAGTTAAAGGCGATACTTGCAGAAATATATGAGAGAACGAGAAAGGATTTTAGGATTAGCATACGTGAGAAGTAGGGTGGATCTACATGGCTCACAATAAACCTTTGGCAAAGAAGTTAAGGCTTATAAATAGGGAGAAGAGCAACAATCCAATACCTGTATGGGTTACCGCAAAAACACTTATGAAGATAAGGAGGCACTTTAGATTAAGGCACTGGCGAAGATCTAAGCTAGGAGATGTGTAACTGAGTGGGTGTTGATACATGCCTCAGGATAAAGCTGATGGAATATACATAGTACCGCTTAGATGCATATACAGAGCTGGTAGCAGGACTGATAGGGGAAGGAGGGCTATAGGATATGTGAGGAGATTTCTGGAGAGACATCTAGGTGGAAAGGTGCTACTCGATCCATCGATAAGTATGTATATATATAGTAGGAAGATCGAGAGGCCTCCCCATAGAATAGCTGTTAGATTTACCAAACTTGATAACGGAATCTATAAGGCAATGCTTGCCCTTATAGCAAAGAGGTAAATTTAATGATTATTGAGAGGATAAGCTATAAGGGAAACCCGAATATAGGTGTATACATTTTTGTAAATGATAAGATATCCCTAGTTCCTAGGGATGCAGATCCGAAATTCATCCAAACCATTCAGGATATTCTTCACGTACCGGTGGTAAAGACCTCTATAGGTGATATGGAGGTTATAGGCATTCTTATTGCTGGAAATAATAAGGGCATGATACTTCCTCATATAGTTAAGGAATACGAGTATAGAGCTATTAAGAATGCGTTTGATGGAAACATCTCTATTGTTAAAACGAGGTTCACAGCGCTAGGCAATGTTTGTCTCGTTAATGATTTTGCTGCATATATAAGTAGCCTAGCTTATGAGGAGATTAAAAATGCTGTTAGGGATGCCCTCGAGGTTGAGGTAATCGAAAAGGGCTTTATAGCAGATATTCCAACAGTTGGATCGGCCGCTTACGTAAATAACGTTGGTGGTGTTGTACATCCAGATGCTGTAGAGGAGGAGGTATTGTTTCTTTCAAATCTATTTAAGATTAGGGTAGATGTTGGAACAGTTAATTTCGGGGTAGGGTTTATAAAGTCCGGGCTTACTGGTAATTCACATGGCCTACTAGTTGGGGCTAGAACAACAGGTCCTGAAATAATGAGGTTGAGTAAGGTATTTGGAGGGGTGTAGGTATATGGGTGAAATCAAGATATATAGGATAGAAGGCTTTATGCTAATATCACAGGATAAGCTACCTAGATGGGCAAAGTTTGTAAAAGAGATAAGAGCGTTGAAGCTCGAGCATGCACTTGAGAAACTCTATTCAGAAATGGGTAGTAGGCATGGGGTTAGAAGACCAAATATAAGGATAGTTGATATAAGGGAAATAGGTGTTGAGGAGGCTAGGAGTAAGTATATTAAAGAACTGGCTGGACTAACATATATGGTGATTGAATGAGTATACAGGATAAGACTAGAATAGAGGAAGCTGCACAGCAACTACTTGCACAACTAGAAGAGCTTAGAAATGCCATAAGGGTTGTGCAATCACGGTCCATCTCCCTATCTAATGAGATTCAGGAGATTAGGCTAGCCTACGAGACTCTATCCTCCATCCAAAGATATGGTCAGAGAGACACTCTAGCTTCGCTAGATAGAGAGGGATATGTATTCGTTAAGATAAAGCTCGATGATGTGGATAGGGCTGTAATTAGAATTACGAAGGATCTATACGCGGTACTTCCAATAGATAATGCAAAGAATGTGCTGTCACTATATGAAAAGGATTTGATGAGCGAACTTCAAGAAACCGAAGGTGAGCTAAAGAGACTTACCGATCTATATAACCAGCTTCAAAAAAAGCTACAAGAGTATTTAGCAGTGTTATCGAGATCGGAAAGAGAGACCTCTGCTCCTAAAGGTTCATAAATACTAGGGTAAATTTCTATTGTTTTCAAAAATTAAGAACATATTTAAGAGTTTTACAAAACAGATATCTGATACGATAATGTATAAGACTATTAGTGAAAAGGATGTGGAGGAGTTCTGCAATAAAATTCTTACTGAGCTAATTGAAGCTGATGTAGCTTATGATGTAGCAGAGAGAATTGTAGAAACAATTAAGAATAACCTAGCGGGTCAGAAGATACATCGTGGAAGCAATGTAGAGGAGTATATGGATGGAATCCTATATAAATCGCTGTACAATATCCTTAGTAGTGGTGTAACCCGTAACTTTCTAGAGGCTGTTAAAGATATTGTTACAAGAGACGGCGTTGCCAAGATAATGTTTATGGGTATAAATGGTGTTGGTAAAACCACAACTATAGCAAAGGTAGCATACACGCTTAAACAGAGTGGTTTAAAGTCCGTTATTGTTGGTGCCGATACATTTAGGGCTGGTGCCCAGGAGCAGCTTAAAAAACACTGTGAGAAGTTAGGGCTACCATTTATTGGCGGTAAATATGGAGCGGATCCCGCAGCTGTAGCTTTCGATGGAGTAGTCTATGCTCAGAAGAACAGATACCATGTAGTTCTAATAGATACTGCTGGTAGGATGCACATAGATGTGGATTTGATGAATGAGCTTAGAAAGATAGTAAATGTTATAAAACCGCATATGAAGATTCTAATCGTCGATGCTTTAACAGGTAATGATGCCATTGAACAGGCTAGGAAGTTTGATGAGGCTGTGGGTGTAGATGCTGCTATTCTAACTAAGGTTGATGCGGATGCTAGTGGTGGTGCCGCACTTAGTGTTATTATGGGGATAGGTAAGCCGATACTGTATCTAGGAGTTGGCCAAGGCTACGATGATCTGCTTGGGTATGATCCAGACGCAATACTTAAAATGCTACTCAGATAGTAGAGCTATTCAGAAGAATCAAGGCTGCAGCAATGGGTATCAGAAGAAGGTGTTGAGAAATGGCATCTACTAAAACGCTGAAGGAAGCTTTCGAAGGTATGAGAAAGATTATAGATTTGGCTGAGAAGCCCGATGCTGATGATTTTAAGCAGATCCTTAAGATTACCCTCCTCGGCTTTACACTGGTTGGTGTAGCTGCCTTTGCTCTGTCATGGTTAATAAACTTTATTCTACAGATTAGCGGTGCTGGTATAACATAGCTGTATCGTATTATATGGTGTAGGCTATGGCTGATCAGAGTCCTCAGGAAGCTAAGAGTGGTAGGCAACAGATGTTCTTTGCCGTAAGAACTACGGCAGGACAGGAGGCAAATGTTGCCCTAATGATAGAGGTTAGGACAAGGACTCTCAATCTACCAATATACTCGATTCTATCGCTACCTAGCCTACGGGGATACATAGTACTTGAAACAACAGGGCTCCATATAGTTTATGAGGCAGTTAAGGGACTTAAACATGTAAAAGGTAGAGCATCAGGAACGCTTAAATGGGAGGATTTAGAAACTCTAATAAGGCCTAAGTCGCTAATAGAGCTTCTTCAAGGTGGAGAGGAGGTGGAGATAATAGCAGGGCCATTCAGGGGTATGAAGGCAAGAGTTGTAGCTATTGATAAAGTTAAAAACGAGGTCTCTCTCAGTATATTAGAAGCCAGCTATCCCCTTACAATAACTGTACCTATAGACTACATTAGGGTGCCTAGAAAGGAGGTGTAGGTATAATGGCTAGGATAAAGGTGGTAAAGGTTCAGGTAGAGGGAGGTAAAGCTTCATCGGCACCTCCCCTAGGTCCAGCTCTATCAGATGCTGGATTAAATGTTGATGAAGTTATCAATAGAATAAATAAGATGACGGAGGAGTACAAGGGTCATACACTTACTGTGAAGATCGTTGTTGACTTAGATACAAAGGACTATAACATAGAGCTGGAGCTACCAACAGTAACAAGTCTACTACTTTCAGCAGCAAAAGCTTCTGAACCCTCGGGCGATCCTATGCACAAAAAGATTGGGAATATAGGCATAGAGGATGTAGCTAGAATAGCAATTCTAAAGAAGCCAGAGCTCAACACGAAGAGCTTAAAAGCTGCAATTAAGACAATTCTGAGCTCTGCTAGAACTATCGGGCTTACAGTAGAGGGTAGGGATCCAAAGGATGTCATTAAGGATGTTGATAGAGGTGCGTATGATGAGGTTATTAAAAAATATGAAGAGGCTTGGAACCGAGGTGGTAGGGTATGAGCATATCATCTAGTAAGGAATTTACGGAGGCTTTAAAGAATGCTATCCAGCTTGCTATAGAGGCTAAGAAACCTTGGAAGTTTGTGCAGAGTATAGAGCTTATAGTGACGTTTAAGGATGTTGATGTTAAGAAGCAGCAGGAGTTTAGATTTAGGGATACTATTGTACTTCCAAAGGGTCTGGATAAGGAGAGTAGCATATGTGTTGTTGTTGATGATGCATCGGTTCAGAAGGCTATTGAAGCAGGCGCATATAGAGCTATAGGTAGGAGTGATCTATCTAAAATTGATAAAAAGAATGCTAAGAAAATTGCCCAGGAATGTGACTGGGTTCTAGTAAGAGCAGATCTCATGGGACAGGCTGGAAGAATCCTAGGTCCAGCTTTAGGGCCTAGGGGTAAGTCTCCTATCGCAGTACCTGTAAATGCTGATGTTGCTACCTACATTAGACAGTACAAGAATTCTGTTAGGCTATACTCAAAGGAGCAGCCATGGGTTGGGTGTAGGATTGGTAGTGAGAAGATGCCGATAGAGTCGCTAGTTGAAAATGCTATAGCGGTTCTCCAATACATTGAGGAAAAGGTTAAAAGGCCACTTCTACAATCATCACGTATATATGTTAAAACAACTAGCAGTCCGGCTATAGAGGTAGTTCCATAGTTGGTGAATGGGTGTGAAGGCTGGTATTGAAAAGAAATTTGAGAAGCTTTTAAAGGCATACAAATTGGTTTCGCAATCCTCAGAGAGCACATATAGTAAAGCTAGGTTGGAGAAGCGGAAGCTTGTGGAGGAAGCTAAGAAGTATCTGTCAAACTATAGAACACTGGTATTGCTGGATATGCAGGGGGTACCTGCAAGATTTGGAGCATATATTAGGAAGAGACTCGATGGCATAGGGATTGTTAAAATGTTTAAGGGAAGACTTCTACACATTGCTATGAGGGAGATGGGCTTAAAGAATGTTGATGAATTTTCAAAGTATTTAACAGGGCAGAATCTTGCGATCTTCACAAATTTGAATTCCTTTGAAGTATTTCTTTTACTGAGTAGAATATCGATGCCCGTTAAGGCTAGGATTGGTGAGAAGATTGATAGTGAGATTAGAGTACCTCCAATGAAGACGGATTTGAAGCCGGGGCCTATAATGAGTCTCTTCGGTAAGCTTAAGGTACCTATACAGGTTAGAGATGGCGTTATCTGGATAGCTAAGGAAGCTGTTATAGCTAGACCGGGCGATGTTGTTACTCCTGAACTAGCTTCAGTGTTTGCTAGGCTTGGTATTGAACCAAGGTTTATTAAACCCAATGTTAAGGTAGTGTATGAGGATGGTCTAGTGCTTACTCCAGATAAGCTAGTAATTGATATAGATGGTATAAAGCAGGAGATAGGTAGATGTATACTAGATGCATTTAACCTAGCTTCAGAAATTGTAGTACCGCATCCAGATGTGGCTAAGCTATCTATTGCCAAAGCCTATAGTAGAGCCCTTAGGATAGCTGCTGAAGCAGGCTTTGTATCTAGAGAAACAGCACAGATAGTATTCACTCTAGCAGTTTCACGGGCTTTAGCAATGGCTACAGCACTATCGCAGAAAGTTCCAGATCTTATACAACAGCTACCGGTAACAACACCACAGCAACAGCCTACGGTTCAGCAACCACAGCAGGAGGTTGCCGAATCCGAGAAAGAGGAGAAGAAGGAAGAAGCTTTAGAGGAACAGCTAGCGGAGGGTTTATCAGCCCTCTTTGGATAGGATTAACATACTGTAAAAACCTTAATTTATTTACTGTATGTATATCCTATTAGATTTTAGACCTCTATATTTGCATGCTCTTGCCTAAGATCCTCCTCAGTTTTCCTTAACCTATACATAAGTTCTGCTATTACAGAATCTAGGAAAATCATTGTACAGTCTTCAAAAAGCGTTCCAAGTGGTGCTAGAGGCTCATGTATACCTAGGACCTGTCTAGCAAAGTAGTCCTCTACTCTACTCACCTTAGTCCTTCCAGGAACCTCTACCACAATATCAGCTATTTTCGCAAGTGGAGAATCTATATACGTTGTTATGGCAATTACTATTGCACCAGCAGACTTAGCCGCATCGGCAGCAGTAACAATTAGTGCAGTTCTACCTGAACCCGAAATAGCTATAACAACATCACCCTTTCTAATTGGAGATACTATCGTATCCCCGAGGACATAGACATCAAAACCTAGATGCTTAAGTCTCATAGCAAACGCTCTTCCAACCAAACCACTCCTACCGGCACCCATAACAAGAATCTTCCTATCACTAGAATAGGCATCCTCGAGAATTTTAATAAAATTAACAAGCTGCGGAGTCTTAAGTACAGATAGTGAACTGGATACAAAATTAGCAATCTGAAGATATGCTCTATAAAACATAGGTAACGTTTGGGCAAGCTCAACGTTACTCAAATCATAGCCACCTATACGGTATATGCATTATAGAAAATAAAAACTTTAAACCCCAAACCACAATACAATACTTATAGTAAGTACCGAAAACCGTGACATATAGACAGTAAAATAGAGCCGCCGTAGCTCAGCCCGGTGGAGCGCCGGCCTTGTAAGCCGGTGGTCGCGGGTTCAAATCCCGCCGGCGGCTCCAGCAATTGAATGAACTCAACTCCTTCCAAAACACTTCTGAAATCATATTGCATGTGATGGATATCAGTCATGCAATTGCGGAATTCAATGATTTTTGAACATCGCTTGAATAGAAAGAAACCTACACTAGTATTAGTATGACTACTACTGCAGAAACAGGTTCTAGGTTTCTCTAGAGAGC
>Ga0209394_1000429_pt1 | contig 33542 bp, 29 predicted proteins | sample JNZ201metaG_FD_184122 | JGI IMG/M metagenome (GOLD analysis project Ga0209394, IMG submission 184122) | Hot spring microbial communities from Jinze hot spring, China to study Microbial Dark Matter (Phase II) - JNZ 20120812A (SPAdes) (version 3) ...
AACAGATATTGATCCAGATGTTCTTGACCTAAACTGAAGAACACCAGATAATGATGCAGATCTAGCAGCATTAAGCATAACACTAGTACTTGGTGCAGGAACAACAGTAACAGTCAAAGTACCAGTAGGTGTTGGAGTAGGAGATGGAGTAGTTACAACAGTAGTAGTTGTTGGAGTAGTTCTAGGAGTAGTTAATGTAGGTGTTGGAGTAATGGGCATTGTTGTTCTTGTCACCGTTATTGTTCTAATTATTGTTACTGGTACTGTTGTTGTATGTGTAACTGGCACAACAGTTGTTATAGGTGATGTAACTGTAAATGTTACAGCAACTGTTACAGGAACATTAACAACAGTCGATAGAGTAACAGGAACAACAGTAACAGTAGTTACAGTAGGTGTTGGAGTAGGTGTTGTAGGAGTAGTTCTAGGCGTTGTGGGCGTTGGAGTAGGCGTTGGTGTGGTTATGGGAGTTGTTGGTGTTGTCGTTGTTGGAGTAGGTGTCGAAGTAGGTGTAGTAGTTGTCATTGTTACTTCGTACCATAATGTTTGGTATGAGCTACCTATGGATATGACTTGGTTTCCTCCTGATGTAGTTACAGATAGTGATGATTTCCTCTTACCTATATTATCTAGTGCGTATGCTGTTGCCCTATTGCTTGTTTTAATAGTTATTGTTGCCTCTATCCCTTCGGTAATTGTTGGCGCTCTACCCATATCTCTATATGTTGTCAGTTTTAGTCCGTGAAGGTTTGGTATTGATGCTAGATCTGTTGTGGCTGTAAATAGTAGTTGTTTATTATCGTAATTGTAGATCTTCGTCTCTGTATTAGTTGTTAATCCTACTGCTACTACGAGTACTCTTTTAGCGTCTCTAAAGCTTGATCCCTCTATTACATGTATAGCTATTGTTGCCCAACCATTTAGTAGTGTATTCTTAACCTCTATGACAATTTCCCCTAGGTCGAATCTTTTACCACCAATAAATCCTGTCAGAACTTTGCTTCTAGATGTATTAACTATGAACACGCATCTACCAGATTCTCTGCAGTCCCATATTAATTCACCAGTATCGCTAACATACACAGGTTGACTAGGTGCAGGAACATCTCTTGGTAGTAATGTATTTGGAGGTCTAGAGCGATTTGACGGTACAACTACTACACCATGGAGTAGTGCTGTATGCGCAGGATTGCCAGCCATTCTACCATTTGGAAGATTCCATACGCCAGCTGTTCTAGACCTGATAAACTCTATTTCTTGATCTCTAGAAAGTTCAACAGCAACCCATTGCCTAGCTACCTGGACGTCGCCTCTGACAAACAACATATGTGCTGTAATCATCATAGCCCATCTTTGGGGATCTTGACCGAAATCTAGTGTAGCCATAATACGTCTCGTATCGAAATTCCATCCATAATCTGGGTCTCCATAACAGTACGGTAGTATTCCATCCCAGTCATGGAATGCTCCATAAGCTGACAGGAATACCCATCCTTCTGCTCTATACATGTTTGGAAATGGATGATTGTATTCGCTTATAGTATGAGGTTTACCAGCTATTTTTTGATTAGCCATTCCAACAATTGTACTTGATGTGGGATTGTTCACCATAGCGGTATTCAGTACATAATAATCACCGGACCAGAAATTGCCAGCAGGATAGTTCCAGTAGCCATGTGAATCTGCTAAATCCATATGTTGCATTATGTTGGGGGTTCCTCCCCATGTCATCTGCGTACCTATTACAAGTGCTTTTACTTTTAGTTCATTCTTTAGATAGTTGTACATATCTCTAAAGTAGTCGTAGTCTAGATACCACAGAAATTGCGCCCAATCTCTTTGTGCTGCTGTAGGTCTGTTACTGTATTCACTTAGTGTAAAAATCCTTACAGTTCCTGCTTCAAGATTCTCATCACTGTATAAACTTCCCCACGCATTCCTTAAGTTTGTTGTTGAACCATATTTCTGTCTCAAATACTCATTCCATTTTTTCTGAAGCTCAGATTTAAACACGTCTGGAAGTCTGTCTACTGCTCCATCAAACCATCCAAATACCATACCGTACTCATTTAAGATCTCTATAAACGCTATGGCAGGATCTTCAGCATAGGATAGCCCTGTGTATGGATTTACATGGGTTAGTAGTTTTCTTGCGAACTCTTTTTGAAGATCTCTAACAGGTTTGTAGAAGAAGCCTAGAATGTGCTTATCCTTGATATTCATTGAATCTACTTCTCTCGGTAGACCATCTGATGACGAAAAGCTTCTGTAACAAAGTAGATTGATGTTCACATAGATACCGTTCTCTTTAAGTTTAGCAACCAGGTAGTCAAGCCTATCAAGTCTTGTTGGATCAAGTTCTCTTGTACCAGGAGCTCTAAATATGTTATCTGAAGTCCAGTGAGCATCTAGTGCATGTAATCTAACAAGATTTATGCCATATTTAGCGAATCTTTTAGCTAAAGCTTCTGCTACACTTTGTGGAGCAAATATTGCTGGAGATACAAGATTTATGCCTAAAAATCTTATCCTTTGGCTTCCTACATACAGACGTCCATCACTTCCCACATAGACGTGACCATATTTACCAGCTGGTTTATGTAGATAAACAGACAGATCTATTGAGGTAGCTTCACCGTCATTCCATGGAAAGTAGAACTGAAATAGAGTCTGCTGACTATTTGCTGATACAGGTTGACTTATGTATGGTAGTATTGACGAAACAGTCAAAACACATAAAATGGTCATCGATAATACACGTATTGATCTTCCTATCTTCATAAAGATCTCCCCTATCTATACGTGACACACGTATTGTATAAGATTTTTAAACATTTATCAAAATACTTAAAGAATTTGATGACTACAAAATAGTTTTAATACATCTCTTAAACTCTTAATGTATCAATTAAGGATAATAGTTCACAGTACAAAACATTAAATAATCCACTATGATCAGAATCAAGTTATCTTTTTAGAGAAATAATCTTTTCATCAAATTCTGCCAGAATTGATATCATATATCTCTTTTTAGGGAAAGAGTTCTAGAACACAGTATTCAGTATTATAGTTATTACTTTTGCTTTACTATTTAGATGACCTACTTTCATGATTTCTATAGATTTCCACTACTTGATTAAGTCATACTTATATCAATGTTGTTACAGTTCGTTTCTATTCAAATAATGTATGAGAATTATCAACTTTGATAGATCTTTCACTTTTGCAAGTCTGATTATTATCATACAATATACCTTAAAAAGACACTTAAATGAGTTGAGTATGTTCAATTACTTGGTGCCGCGGCCGGGATTTGAACCCGGGTCACGGGCTCGAAAGGCCCGCATACTTGACCGAGCTATACTACCGCGGCGCTGATTTAATAGTATTTGTTGTTGTTGTGGTAATTAAGCTTTACTCAGGCGCTATTGCTCATTATCATGTATTAGATGAATTTATATAGTATGGGTGTTAGCTGTATATTTGAGCTAGGTATATAATGATACGGGGTGTGAATTCGGTTGAGTTTGTATGGAAGAGGTAATGTTAAAACTATAGTTCTGGGTAGAAAGCCTTTAAGAGATTATCTTATTGAAGCAGTTGTAAGTCTAAATAGAGATGCTGATGTCGTTGAGATTGTTGGTCGCGGTAGAAATATTCATAGAGCTGTTAATTTGTATAATGCCCTTGTTTCAAGAGTTGGTGAGAGGATTGTCATTAAGAATGTAGAGATTGGTAGTATATTGGTAAAGAACCGTAGAGTGTCGTATATCAAGATAGTTGTCCAGAGGATAAGTTAAATATTGATTGTGTATAGGTATTAGATAGGACTGATGAATAATTTGGCAAAGCATCTGTCGATGGTGCTACATTCTCCATAACGATATCAATGTTCTTCCTAATAGTCTCAATAACCTGGTCTACGTCTAATTCATCTTCTTCTATCCTATCTATTAGTTCCTCAAGTTCTTTAGTAACATCTTCACCTACAAGGCTGAGAAATCTCTGATTAATTATTTCTGCTACTTCTAATCCAAGCTTTGTTGGTATAAGGTACTTCCTTATTTTACTTGTAATAATATATCCATGCCTCAGATTATTTTCTATGGCTTTAGCATACGTACTAGGTCTCCCTATGCCTTTATCTCTCATCAACTTAACTATGTCTGCAACTCTATATAGTGTTACAGTAGAACCTCTAACAATCTTTGCACTAGTAGCTGTTATTCGTGAGCTCTTTTCATCTAGGTTACGCAGAATACCGGTGTATAACTTAATGGGATAGATTTTTGTGAATCCATCAATTATTATCTCAATAGGAACTTCAACACTAATTTTATCTCTACTTATTATCAACTCTAGCTGTAAATACCTTAATTTTGAATTAATCATTTGACTAGCTATAAATCGTCTGAATATGAGATCATATAGCTTGATATGATCTTCACTAATCCTTGTTATAAAGCCAACATCACCTCTTATAACAAGTTCTATAAGTTCTTCGGCGCTGATGGGGTTTGTGGGTCTAATCGCTTCGTGAGCATCTTCTTTACCTAAATTAGAATTCCAGTTCCTAGGAAGATGTAGTTTCTCCATATAGAGTTTCTTAAGCGCTTCGTGAGCTATACTAATACCTATTGAGGAAACTCTTGGTGAATCTGTTCTATGGTAGGTTATGAGACCTAATTCAAAAAGTGATTGAGCTAATGCCATAGTTTTTGAGGCACTAAAGCCGTAGAGTACATTTGCTTCATGTATTAAAGTATCTGTAGTAAATGGTGGTGGTGGCGATATATCTCTTTCAATAAACTTCATATGCTCTACCTTTACTTCTCCTTTAACGATGCTGTCTAGCAAATTCAAAGCCCTTTCTTTGGCTTCGGATCCTTTGCCTAGATACACCTTCATAGTATATCCTCCTAGATCTAGTAGAAGTGCATAACCGAGCCCCTCTCTATACTCTTTATACCTAGATACTACCCATAAAAGCACCGGGCTTTGAACTCTACCTGCTCCTAACCATGGTTTATTAAGTTTCATCTGAAGCCATAAACTTAACTCGAATCCTATCCATCTATCTGCTATTCTTCGTGCTATCTGAGCTTTAACTCTTTCCAAGCTTATCTTTCTTGGATTGCTTAGTGCATTAAGTAAAGCCGTTCTAGTAAGTTCTTTAAATTCTATTCTATATATATTGATATTGTATGGCAGCAGTAAATTGTAGAGATCATAAGCTATTTTCTCTCCTTCAGTATCAGGGTCCGTAGCCAGAAATACTTCATCAACTTCTGTAGCAATCATTTTTGCTGCATTATATACGGAAGAGCTAGACATAACATCTAGGGAACCACAGTAAGGACAAGAATCATAGACACCGACATGCTGTGAATTACAATTTCTACACTTAGTTATGAAATCGTATATTGGGATATAAATACTATCATTAATCTTTACACCATAAATACCTTCATCGATAACAAGATCCGTCACATGACCCATGGTGGGCATAATCATTGCTACATATGTCTTCAGATCATGTAAGGGTATCAAAGTTTCATAAACTGTGAAACCGCCTATGGTTCTCTTAGCAGGCCTTCCAAACATGTTTGCAATAGTTTTAGCCTTCGTTGGTGATTCGACGAGTATTAATGCGGTAGATATTTTGACACTATAATCTTTCTTGGTGTCTGAGTGTCTAGATTTTTCTATCTCTTTTGCATATTCATCAAGCTTATCTATGACTAGCGTGTCAAAGCTGAAGGAATCTATAAATTTTCTGAGAACTCTATCCATTATATGTATAAGCTCTATATACTCTTCGAAAACTATGGAAACACCAAATGTCTTATTTCCGTTGTAGAGTCTAGAACATCTTCCACTAGCCTGGATATAGGTATATGGATCGGGTTTAACAAATATGTATCTAGATCCTCTTCTAGTAATTATACCGAAGCCTTTTAGTTCAAATACTTTTACCTTCTTTAAATGATCTTTCAAGAGATTATATATAGCTTCCTTAATTTCTTGAAGCTCCCTAATTTTGTGAGCAACATCTTCTGATACATTATCAATTGAACCTGTTTTCATTAGTTTTGAGTAGAGATAAAGCATGGATGGTGTAGACTCCCTAACTATATTAGCTACAGAATTTATGAGATGATTGACATTGTGGCCTAGGGTTTTTAGCTCACGAAGTACTACATACATGAATCTAACATTGTTAAGACTATCTAGAATGTCTCTCACAATACTTGGAATACCGACGAATATTGTGTACCTAACCCTAAATGGCTCGTCCAATCCTCTTACTAAAATCCCATAATAAGAAGTTGAACCTATAAGAATATCAACTTCGCTCTTCCTGAATCTATCAACAGCCTTGTTCCCACTTTTAGCTATTTCAACTCTTATATTGTGTTTTCTAAGTTCCTCTGATATGATATGGACTAGATCTTTATACAGTGGAGACACAAAGATTATGCCACTACCTAATTTCTTCACAATATTGGCTAAAACTAACATAAAATTCTCGTCAATAGTATGGTATAGATCTGCTATATTTCGCCAGTATTCAAAAACAGCACCTGCGTCAAATCCCAAGAGAAGTTTTAATACCAATGACTTTAATCCTTTAATTCTTCCAGTAGCTGATGCAACAACAAGTTGTACATTCTTCTTTGCTACATTGTTACGTAGAATTGCTTCAAGCTCTAGCAGTTCTTTCCTAAGATTTTCTGCAGCCTCTTGACCTTTGGCAATCTTTATGGCGAAAATATTCTGTCTCAACTTAATGATCTTTTGAGCTAGATCGATATCTTCGTTACTAAATCCCAAAAGCGACAAAACCCTATCAACACTTTTGGAGTTCTTCATTATCGAGTCAAGATCATCGGCTATCACTATGTCTATCTTTTTATCTATGACTAAATCTCTATAGCGCGTTAGAAATGCTACAGAGGTTATAAGTATGTGGAAATCCCCATTTTTTATATACTCTTTAACTAAGTTGTTGTTTCTATTAGATGAGTCGTATAAAACTATTTTTATGTTTTCCTCATAAGCTCTTACCTTTTGCATCTTTTCTAGAAATTCGGTAATCTTTCGGTATATCTGTTTAGCTATCTCACGTGTTGGAGTAATTATATATACTTTAGACCTATAGAAGTATGCCCTATATAGTGAATAAACAGCTAATAATGTAGATTTACCTACACCTGTGGGAGCAACCATAGCAAAGGATTCTCCTGAAACTAGACGCTTTATCCAATAGTTTTGAAGAGACCATGGCTTAAACCCTGTAACCTCTATAAAGAATTGTACAAGATTTTCAGCTTCTTTTAGTATAACATCTACTGCTGAAATTCTTTTACTTAATATACTACTACACTTTTTACAGCATCCTTTTTCGGCATCTAGATTAGTTATGTCTCCTCCACATTGGGGACAGCTGTGTCGGTAGATAGTGATGCTCACTGTTCTTAGCCCAAGCATTATGCTCATTACTAAGGAATTACTCAAAAAACTGTCACACAAATTACTGAAATTTCAACAAACTTTTTATTCCAGTGCCGTTGTTATACTAACGCGGCATAAATATAAAACATGAAGAGGGTTGGAAATGTCACAGGCACCAGCAGCTGCAAACACTGTACTTGTAGGTAAAAAACCAGTAATGAATTACGTATTAGCAATACTAACACTGTTGAACCAAGGAGTCAGTGAGATAATAGTAAAAGCTAGAGGAAGAGCCATAAGCAAAGCTGTAGATGCTATCGAGATAGTGAGAAACAGATTCCTTCCAGGAAAAGTAGAGATCAAGGGTATATCAATAGGTAGTCAATCAATATCTGGAAGCGAAGGTAGGCAAAGCAGAGTTTCAACAATAGAGATTGTTATATCAAAGAAAGATTAACTATGATGACTACCTACAATAAAGTCTTTAACAAATTTTTTATTATATTCATAATCATATCAAGCATCAGTTCAAATGCATACATACTTAATATCGATAATATTCTTTAATGGATTAAGCACAGAATCAATACGCTGACTCTCACAAGTATATATCAATAGGTTACTGCCCGGCATTTTCTCTATATTGAATCCGCTCGATTTTAATGTTCTAGCTATTCTCTCTACAATATATTCCTTTAATGTTCTAGCTAAAAAATCCTCAAAATTCTTCACTCTATATGTTGCACTATCTATTTTCTCTAGAAGACCTCGTGAGATAAGTTTTTTTATAATCTTTCTAGCAACACTTTTACTGCCTAAGATAGTCAGAATATCTAGAGCTTCGCCTATATTAAATGGTCTATCTCTAAACACTTGACTGATTACAACATAGTAAGCAACTTCACGCTTTGTTATCCAAACCATAGCATCAGTATCCCTTTCACATCATTAGTCAGACCTTACGAGGCTCATCATGAAAAGAGAATTTTCGTATCTTTTCTTCAATCCATTCAAGTTTTCCTAGATAAGGCTGTCGCATAGTCATACTTATTCTGGGTAGCTTTGCTTGAGGAACAAATGATATAGATGTAATTCTAGCTCTTACAATATCTCCTTGAGTAATAACCTTCTTGCTTTGAACAAGAACTATAGAGTTCCTTAGAGGATCGTACTTAACTTCTTCATCAGCTATTTGTGATATATGAACAAAGCCTTCTAATGGTCCTATTTTGAGGGTAATACCCATTCGCCCAACTATGTTTACGGGACCTTCAACAACTTCATTAATTATAGGTACATAGGTTAGCACATCGAATTCGACTCTATGGTGTGGCGCACCATCGCCTAAGGGTATAAAGCCTTCTGGATCAACTTTAATATTTATTATTGCTAAAACGAGTCCTAAGTTCTTATCTTTCAGTCCCTCATATTTCTTTCGTAACTCCTCGAAAGCTATTTCTTCTAATGGTTTACCAAATTTTGATGGATCTATCCTGATTACATCACTTAATCTGTATATTCTGAACATTAGTCATAATCACCATATCGAGTTGCATATATCATTTATCTGTTCAAATTAAAAAAGTGATAGATTCTAATCCATTTTTAGCTTCTCTATACCATACAACATTGATGTGGTTCTTTATAAGCTTATTCTTTAATTCTATGTCTGCAGTAACAACAACTATTCTAGTCCTATCCTTAAGCTTGTTTATGATGTGAAATATAGCTTCATCACCTTTAGCTACTTCATTACCTTCAATACGAACCATATTGAGCTTACTTACTAGGTTATTTAAAGTCCATAGAGCAAGTCTACCTCTTTCAGTATTCTCACTAGCTATATGCTTGAGTTCATTAAATACGGGCAGAATTAATGATGGTGTACATCCGTTTATAGCTTCTATTACGTCATCGTATTTTATCTTATTTTGAGCTATGAGTAAAATTATGCTTGTATCGAGAATTGCTATACATGAGGATTCAGAATATGTTTTGGTCATGACTTAATGCGTCCCCAACCTATTAACCGCCATCTACCTTTAACTTGTCTAGCTATAGCTACATTAATTTTAGGTACAATGACTACGGGCTCCTTCGTAGTTACCTCAATCTCGTCTTTTGCAACTTTAGTTACAATGCCAAGTCTTACAGCGGTTCCTATTGTTAACATTAAGTTTTCTCTAGGTTTTATCGATTCTACTATTTCAAGCTGTTTCGTTCCTACGACACGTTCAAATAGCTTATATTCTATCAATAGTGAATTAACAGGATCTGGTACACTATGGCCCGCGATATTACCTATTAGTGTATCTGCTTTGGTTAATGAGGGATCAAGTGATGTACCTATAGCTACAAGTCCTCCAGGTATTGCTCGATTTGAATCTCTAATTCCATACTTTATACTAACCACTCTTGTTACTAAAGGTTCGAATCTTGTAGATCCTTTTTCCACAATTCTTGTACCAGGCTTTATCTCTATTTCATCGCCTACCTTGATTTCTCCCCTGATTAATCCTCCTCCTATAACACCTCCAACAAGTTTTTCTGGTGGTGTACCAGGAGGATTAACATCAAAACTTCTAGCTACTAACATATATGCAGGTCTACTGAGATCTCTTTCCGGAGTTTTAAATAATCTTGTCATAGTCATGACAAGTACATCGAGATTAACACCATGCAGGGCGCTAATGGGTATTATTGGAGCTTTTGAGTATTTAGTAGTTGAAAGAAAATCCAATATCTGTCTATAATTACTTTTTGCCTGTTCCTTAGTGATTACATCAATCTTATTCTGTACTATGATGACTTGATCTATGCCCATGAAATCTAAGGCCATAAGGTGTTCTCTTGTCTGTGGTTGAGGACAAGGTTCGTTAGCTGCTATAACAAGTATAGCAGCGTCCATTAATGAAGCACCTGAAAGCATTGTAGCCATAAATATTTCATGTCCAGGTGCATCAACATAGGATACGCTTTTAATTATTTCTGCTTCAGATCCATCAGGACATAAAAGATTAGTTCTGTATGCTTGAGGAGCTTCAACATTTTTGCAGCGAGCTAAATATCCATTGGCATATCCAAGCTTTATCGTCATAGATCTTTTAAGTTCTTCTGAATGTCGTGCAGTCCATTGTCCGGTTAGAGCTTGAACTAGTGTAGTCTTTCCGTGATCTACATGACCAACAATACCTATATTCAATTCAGGTATGTGTAACATAAGCTAAGCCCAAGTACTGTAGTATATTTAAATTCCGTACTCAGTTAAACAATAGCAGTATTTATCTGTACTAATTCTGGCGATATTGTGTTACCTCTCACAAGTTTTCTACGTCTCTCACCTTTTTCTTTAGGTCTAAAGCCTGGTCCAGCAGAAAGAAGCAGGTATTTTTTAACACTGCCATCGACATCAGCTCTCATTGGGAAACCAGCTAGATCAGAACCTCCTCTTACTTCCAATGTTATATTAGGAAAGCCTATCAATTTTCCATCAATTTTATCACCTATTTTAAGACCTATAAGCCTAGATGCTACAGGTTCTGATACTCTTATTTGAAATGAAGGTGCGCGGAATACTTCGCCCATTGTTTGACTTGTACCCAATTTTTCTGTTAGAAATGATAATGGAACTCCTACTGTCATTACATCAATAGAGGGATCTTCAGTTGCCTTAGCTACAAAGCTAACTTTCTCTCTGGCAGCTTTATTCTTCCATATCCTTACAACAACGATCCCTAGTTCAGGTTTTATCATATCAATCAATCTTGGATTCATTTTGACTATCGGAAACACTCTTTGTTCCTTATGTTTCTCTTCATATTCTAGATTCTCTAGTCCAACGACTCTAACAGGTATTACTCTAGATTTCTTAACACGCGGATCTGAAACCACTATTACATACTCTGGCATGTAGCGTATTTCACCTTCTTATCTCAGAATACCTTTTGTACAACCTTAAAAACTATGTTGGTTTAATCCATGTAATACAATTCATTAAGAGACCAAATTTGATGGAATTCGGGAAAACAGTGTATCGATTAATAAAATTTGTACTAAGTTTAAGCAGAGTAGTTATTCTTTATGTGTGTAACTGCATATATGATGTTCATAGATTACCATGTGTTTTAAAATACCTTTCTGTATATTCAGGTAAATTGTATTTTGAAGTGTTTACAGGCTGACAAATAATGTATAGTGATTCAAAATCAGAGAGGAAGATGAGACAACCTATAGTTGTAGTTTTAGGTCACGTTGATCATGGTAAGACAACGTTGTTAGATAAGATAAGAGGTACGGCTGTTGTCAAAAAGGAGCCGGGAGAAATGACACAACATGTGGGTGCAAGTCTCGTACCCTCATCTGTAATTGAGAGAATAGCAGCACCATTAAAGAAAGTCATACAGTTTAAGCTAGATATACCCGGTCTTCTCTTCATAGACACACCAGGTCACGAACTTTTCTCGAACCTCAGAAAACGTGGGGGCAGTGTTGCTGATATAGCTATTCTCGTTATAGATATAAACGAGGGCGTTATGCCACAAACCGTGGAAAGCATAGAGATATTAAGAACTAGAGGAACACCGTTTATCATAGTGGCTAATAAGATAGATAAGATTCCTGGATGGGTACCTCACGCTAATGAACCGATAATCGCGAGTTTCAGGAAGCAGTCGCCTCAAACGATCAAGCGGTTTGAAGCATCACTCTATAAGCTCATATCACATTTAATAAGCCTAAATTTAAATGTAGAGTATTTCGAGAGAGTCAAGGACTTCATGTCAACAGTACCGATAGTTCCTGTCTCAGCTAAAACAGGAGAAGGTTTACCAGAGCTTCTAGCGATATTGGCGGGAGTCGCGCAAAGGTATATGGCTGAAAGATTAAGATATGCTGAAGGACCTGCTAAAGGAGTTGTTATCGAAGTTAAAGAACAACCAGGTTACGGAACAGCTCTAGACGTTATAGTGTATGATGGGATTCTACGTGAAAAAGACATATTTGTTGTAGCAGGCATTAATGGTCCTATAGTTACACGAGTTAGGGCACTTCTCATGCCTAAACCTCTTACAGATATACGTGTAGCTAAAAGCGAGCTCAGACCTGTTGAATCTGTTTATGCTGCTGCAGGTGTAAGAGTTGTTGCTCCAGGTATTGAGGATGTTATAGCTGGTTCACCATTCTATGTTGTTCCAAATGAAAATGCTATAGATGAGTACAAAAAGAATGTAGTGGAGGAGGTTGAATCGATCAGGATAAGGAAAGATGTGAATGGTGTTATAATTAAAACCGATACCCTAGGTACATTAGAGGCGCTGATTACGGCATTATCAAAGAGATCTATACCGATAAGAGTAGCTGATGTAGGTCCTCTAACTAAGAGAGAAGTTATAGAGGCCTCTATAGTTGCTAGAGATGATAAATATCTAGGTGTGATACTTTTATTCAATGTAAGGCCTTTACCAGATGCAGAGGATTTGATCGAGAAAGAGAACGTTAAGGTGTTTGCAGGTAATATAATATATAAGTTGCTTGAAGATTATATAAACTGGGTTGAGGAAGAAAAGAAACGTGACATAGAGAAAGAACTTGAATCAATAGTGTTACCTGTAAAGATTAAGATACTCCCAGGTTATGTTTTCAGAAGAAGTGATCCAGCAATAGTTGGCGTAGAGATTTTAGGTGGTGTTTTAAAGCCTGGTGCTCCATTAATGAGAATTGATGGAAAAAATGTGGGTGAAGTTCAACAGATACAGCACATGGGCACGACATTGAAAGAGGCTAGAAAAGGTCAAGAGGTAGCTATATCTATTAAAGGTAACGTTATGGTTGGTAGACATATAAAGGAAGGAGATGTACTGTATTCCGATATCCCACTCAGCCATGTTAAGCTTTTAGTGTCTAAGTTCAGAAAAGAACTTGATGAAGAGGCCATAGAGACGTTAAAAGAGATTATAAGGATTAAATCAGCTAAAGAGCCGGAGTATTCAGCGTTCTTAATGCAGTTGTAAGAAGTTGACACTCATTTATCTTGATATATAGCTTTTAGTCCACGGCAATTTCTTTGGATCTCTACCAAGTCTATAATTCTTGAGGCATTTACTCGAACAAAACCACATAATAGTACCATCATTTCTTACGAACATGAGTCCTGTACCAGGTTCAATCTCATTTGAACAATAACTACAATTTCTTTTTACTGCCATATTCCATCACGTACTATATTTACTTGTCTGGGATTACTTCTATGTTAAAGCTTATAAGCTCTAACAATTATCACTAAACTGTAGGTAAGTAGGATGAGTAAAGTAACTATTGAAGAAAAATCTAAAGAACTCGATATAAACGTTATAGAGAAGATAGGTTTTCCAGCAGAAGTTGTGCAAATAATTGGTAGAACAGGTGTTACAGGAGAAGTTATACAAGTAAGGGTTCGGATCCTGGAAGGTAGAGATAAGGGAAGAATACTTACAAGGAATATTAGAGGTCCTGTGAGAGTAGGAGATATAGTGATTCTTAGAGAAACAGAAAGAGAAGCTAGAAAACTTAGTGTAAGGAGGTAAACACCTCGTTAGTTAGTTCTAGCTATTTATAGAGTATATATCTTTACTCCAAGCAACGTTATCATATTCATCAATTTCTCTATACTACATTTAATAAAAATCTTAGATTTCCATAGTTCTACTATAGAGAATGATTATCTGATTATCTAAAGCTAGACTATCCCTTACCTTAGGTCTACAAAAATAATTTTATTTAGTTGATCCACTGTAGTTGATGATCACAAATTGTTAGTTTACCCAGCCTTTGTTCTAAGTTCTTGATATCTAGCTATAAGCTCGTCTAAATCTACTTTGGCTTCACCAGGATCTGATATACAAGCTGATGCAGCTGCAACCTCTATTCCTGCAGATTCACCGAGTCTCTTTTTGCTAGGCACATAAAGGTAAGGCACCTTCTTTTCTTCACACAGTAGTGGTAAATGTGCAACTATTTCAGGTGGATCAACATCTTCAGCTATTAAGACTAGTTTACATAATCCTCTTTCTACTCCTTTCGTAACCTCATTGGTACCTTTCCTTATCTTACCTCCTTTTTCTCGTGCTTTCTTAAGTGTTTGATAGGCTTTTTCTGCTATTTCTGGAGGTACCTCGAATTTTACATAAAATGGTTTCGACATAGTTTCTACACCATATCTATGGTATATCTCTGTACAATGTTAAGAGTAATAGACACTAGTATTTAAGATATGTTGAAAATGCTATTCATGTGTTAGAATAATTATTACACCTTTCTTTTTGATAGCATCGATACGACCAAAACCTATCCTAACCATCTGAACTATATCATTTAAAATGAATTCTAGTAATGAACTTTCACCTAAACATCTCATTATGTCTAGATTCATGCCTCTTACCGAAATAATACGCACATTGATGTTATGGTCTGCTGAAACCCATTGAACAATGTTCGCTCCCAATTTTTTAGCTTCCTCAATGTCACCGCCTATGTACTCAGCGATAATAGCATCGTTCTCTTTTCTTAAGAATTTTATGTTCGCAAACTCCATGAGCCTTAAATAACCGTTCCTAATAAATACCTCAGCATCTTTGGAAGAGATATACACGATAGAAGATTTAATGATATACTCTCTCTGACCTAGATTTGTAGATGGATGATAAGGAATTTTTATCGATAGGGGTACTGGTAAGTTATTTATGTGTACTTTAACTGGATCACATACCACAAAAACTCTTTTTGTTTTTGGATCCAACAACCTCCTGTTCAGGGCTGCGATATTCTTCCAGCTTATTTTAGCGTCGCTACCTTTAATCCCTAGATCTAGAATTATCTGTCTTATTGTCTCGGCTATAACACCTCTTCTTCTAAAAGCTGCAATTGTACCGAATCTAACGTCATCAAAACCCATGAACTTGTCTGGGTTCAACTTGAGTTGTGTCTTTATCCAAGACTTGCTAAGAACTAGCTCTTCGAGACCTACTCTCCCAAGGTTAATGACTTCGGGGTAGTGCCAATTAAAGTAGTTGTATATATACATTTGCTTAACAGTATTTAGTGCATGTTCTCTTCCTCGCAATATGTGACTTATATTCATCAAATGATCGTCTATGGCTGCTGCAAAGTTATAAGTAGGCCATAAAACATATTTATCGCCTGTGATTGGATGAGGATACCTGGAGGTATCTATGATTCTGAAGATAACCCAATCTCTAACAGCTGGATCAGGATGAGTTAAATCTGTCTTGATTCTAACTACAGCCTCACCTTCTTCGTATTCTCTTGCAAATATCTTATCAAGTTTCTCCATATTTGTTGAAGGATCCGCATCTCTATGAGGACATGGGATCCCTTTATTTCTCAATTCTTTAAATATTTCTGGATTACATGTATCGATGTAAGCATAGCCTCTTTCTATAAGCTTCCTTAGATACTCATAGTATACATCCATTCTAAGGCTCTGTATATATTCTTCATCCCATAAAACTCCTAGCCACACAAGATCTTCGCGAATGATTTCGTAAGCTTCAGGCATGGGCTTTTTTGTCCTTGGATCAGTATCCTCAAATCTAAGGATAAAATTACCTTTATATATTGTTGCATAAGTATGGCTAAGTATAGCTGCTCTAGCGTTTCCAAGGTGTATAGGGAAATCAGGATTAGGAGCAAACCTAGTTCTAACGTTTTTCCATTTATCGACGTTTGGAAGTGGTGGAAGAATTTTTGTTTCCACCTTGTGTTCAGATTCTAGTGAGACATTTAATTCATCAATAAGTTTCCTAAATTCATCATTGTTTAAGCTATTTACATAATGAACAACATCTCTAACTATAGCAATAACTTCTTTTGCATACTGTCGAACTTCTTTGAATTCGCCTAAAATTTTGTTGACGATAGGTTCTGGTTTAGCTTGACCATACTTAAACCTATTTGCAAGAGCATGTTTTAGCGCTATCTGTTTTATCTGATCTTTAATGACATCTAGTAAGCTCATGGGTTTTACCCTCTTCAGCAATAATTATGTAGATAGTTTGTTCTTTATCTAAAAAAGCTTCACCAACGTATATCACTACACCATCTATATCACTTTTAATGCTTCTTACTTCATACTTCTTGGTGACTGTGTAACACAACTTCGAGTTTCTTGAAATATTACTACCTATATCCACCAAAGGATGTACACGTTTTCCACTAATTTCAATAATCTCTATATGTGTATTTTTTGGTACATGTAGAACTTTATTGTGTTTGGGAATAAGCATAGCCATATCACAAACTATTCTCTTCTCATCAAAATCTATTACGGAACCCATTACCTTTTCATATACGATTTCAATGTATTTCTCATAGTTATCATATTGATTATTGCAGAAGAAGGACAAGTCTTCACTTACGTAAATGTATTTATCTTCATTTATATATGTATCAAGATCTAGTGTACCATAAGCTCTATAGTTATATTCATTGAGTTTCTTGATTGTGTTTTCTATAGAAGATAGGCATAGTTTATTTACATATATTGAAGGATACAAATACTGTTCAGTAATTCCTTCTCACCATAAATCTTACAACGTCTTTCATCATTAGCAATGCTTCACTATCAACAGAATTCAATAACTCAACTAAGGCTATAGTTTTTTCTGCATATTCATCTGCAATAGCTTCTGCATGCTCTAGGGCTCCCAAGTTCTTTATAAGTTCAGCAACTTCTGCTAGCTCTTCATGGGTAGCAGCTCTATTGCCGATAACGAATTTCATTTTGTTTCGATATTTTTCATCAGCTCTATTCAATGCGTATATTACTAGTATCGTCATTTTACCTTCTCTTAGATCACTGTACACAGGTTTACCAAGCGTTCTTTCATCACCTATAAGTCCTAAAACATCGTCTCTTATTTGGAAAGCTATTCCAGCCATGATCATGATGTTCCACAACTTGGATATAACATCGTCTGAACCACCAGCGAGAGCAGCTCCTATAGCTGCTGATGCAGCAAATAGTGTGGCTGTCTTCTTTTTAACCATGTTTATGTAGTCACTTTCACTTACTGTAGAACGTGAAGGAAGAAGCATATCAAGTGCTTGACCTTCTGCTACAGTTATTGCTGCCTCTGTTAAATACTCTATAGCTTTTGAAACCCGGTCACTTGATGTACCATAACTTAATGCCTGCAACAAACATTTATATGCATAAGCGTATAGGGTATCTCCTGCTACTATAGCCATATCGATTCCCCATAATCTGTGAACTGTCGGTACTCCTCGTCTAAGCTCATCCTTATCAATTATATCATCATGTACTAAAGTGAATGTGTGTAGAACCTCTACAGCAGCTGCTCCAGGTATTGCTGTTTCTTCATTTCCACCAACAATTCTGCTAGCTAAAATAGTTATCAATGGACGCAGTCTTTTACCACCAGCCTTTATATAGTGTAGAGAAGCTTCATAAAGTTCTGCGGGCTCTCCACTAATAATGCTGTATATGAATTGATCAACTTTATATGATACTATCGTAGCATAATCTAGGAAACTCATTTCGATCACAAAATATCCTATGTTAAGCAAGATATATAAGCATACTTATTCCGTAACTTGAGTCTACGTGCACATATCCAGGTGGCTAGCTTTCCTATTATAACTATTCTTGCATTCTTTAATTCCTGTATATTTTTTGATCCTGTTAACATCATGGATACTTTAAGTTGGGTTAAAATAGATTGTACATAATCATCAACAGTGTTTTTAATGATATGAGCTAAAAAAGGTTGTGCAATACCAACGATATCGCTTCCCAATGATATAGCTTTAGCTATATCGAGGCCGTCCCTAATACCACCACTACCAATAACAGTAACGCTATCTATTGACGAAACCTCAGCTATAGATATTGCGGTAGGAATACCCCAATACCTGAATATATTAAGGATATCTACTAATTTCTTGTCTTTAATCCTGCTTAGCTCTATGGAAACCCAATTAGTTCCACCAGCACCTGCAACATCTATTATCTTTACACCCATCATTTTGAGAAGTTCAGCACATTCTCTACTTATACCAGTTCCAACTTCTTTCACTATTACTGGAATGCTAAGCCATTCAATAATCTTTTCCAACGCTTTAATCAATCCCTTAAAATCTCTATCTCCTTCTGGTTGAACGATTTCCTGAAGTATATTGAGGTGAACAGCTAGAGCATCAGCCTCTATAGCCTCTATAATTCTTTCAATGTCTTGTTTACCGAGTTTTGTAAGCTGGGCAATACCTATATTAGCTATCACCGGTACACTAGGTGCTTCTTCGCGAACAACTCTGTACGTGTATGTGGTATCAGGATTAACAATCATAGCTCTTTGGCTACCTACACCTATAGCAAATCTATACTTTTCAGCTGTTGAAGCAAGCCTCTTATTTATATCATAAGACGTGGCTGTACCGCCAGTCATAGCCGAAATAATTATTGGTGCTCCAAGCCTATAGCCCAGGAATACTGTTTCAAGTGATACTTCATCATATGATACTTCAACAAGAGGCTGATGTACTAAAATAACATCTTCGAAATGTGTAGGTAGAGGTCCTTGATTTTCGGATCTGAGTGCTTGAATTATATGCTCTTCTTTTCTATTACTTATATCCACTAAATAACCACCTTAGTCCCCTCAATATCGTAACCACATATAGCTTTATAGACGGACCATTCTCTAAATCCATTAAATATTAGAACCTCTTTAATTCCTTCATCAAGATATTTCAGCCCTAGAGACAGTTTTGTCTTCATACCACCAGTTACATCGAATCCTCTGGTTTTCCCAAAGTCTACAGTTCTTAAGTCACTCAATTTTATAATTCTAATCATCTTTGCATCGGGATTAGCGGGATCTTTATCGTAAACACCATCAACTGTTGTTGCAAACAGTATTCTCGATGGTTTTAACTGTCTACCTAGATACCAGGATATCTCATCTCCAGACACTATAACTGCTCCACTTTCTTTAAGTACTATATCGCCATAGAGTAGTGGGACTGAGTTTAAATTTAACGCATATACTATAGGCTTTAGATGGATATGAATCTCACTATCTTCAATCGTTGTTAATGCATGCGTATCAAATGGTATAACGGGGATCCCGAAGAAAGATAACGAATCCGTTATAATCATGTTCAATTCCCTCATAAACAATACAATTTGGTTAATAGCATTACAGCTATGTGGTACATCGTGTTGCTCTACAACATAGTGACCAAAACTTCCTCCACCATGTATGATGATTATACGTGAGGTACATTTTCGATAGGCATGAGCTATCTCTTTTGATATTCTATTCAATACATTGTGACGTAGAGAAAAAGGTTTAGATTTATCGGTTAGAAGCGCACCCCCAAGCTTAATAATGATTGTTTCCAGATATCTACACCTCTCTTTCTAGATACTTTAACCTCAGTTTGTAGATCTTTATGGTAGATATATCTGCTACAGGTTTAACAAAGATATTAAATAGATTGATAGTTGCATTCCCTTCAATATTCTCTAAAGCAGTCCTAACTTCTATGTCGTAGAGTAGTTTAAGGTATTTTTCAATTGATTTAGAAACATAGTTGAAAGAATTCAGATCTTGGACCATTTTCGAAACTACATGTGTAACGAACTTAAGCATATAGGTTGTGGTAACATTATCGTATGGATTCTCTAACTCTAGACATAGATCTCTATGGCATTTATTTTCATATATGAACTCAAGGTCTATATCCACAGGTTCAAAGTTTATCACATCATATACATCTCTGCACACACATGTTGCTTTATTCATATATGCACAGCGTAGAGAATATAAATATGCGTTCTCTATATCTATAGACCAGAATTTTCTATCTAATGCTGCAAAAATATGTTGGTAATCCTTGTACTCAAGTTTTCTAGTCTTAAATGTATTGAGAAGTAATTCTGTAGTTCCAATAACAAATAGCACTATATCTGGAACCTTAAAAGGACATTCTATAGATATTTCTCCATTCATACACATATCTAGTAATTCGCTTAATATCATATTCATATATTCATTTATATAGTTGGTTACACTACCTTGATGTACCTTCTCGCCATTATCTAGAGCTTTTATAGAGCATCGTACAAATCTGTAGGAAGCCCTCATTATGCATTCATGATTAATTATAGTTGAGACATAAGTGTTTCTGCAGCCTTTGATAGGTATACCTATTAATGGAACTACTGTACGAACTCTACGAACAAAAGATGCTCTGTTCATAACAACACAGTTGTGATATGTAATCTCATTAAGTGTAACTATGTTGTGGTTTCAAATTGTTCAACTGATATAGGTAACGTATCTGTAGCACCAATTTCTCCTCTTTCTCTAAGGATCTGTCTCGTTAATGTCCAGTAGAGTAATGCTAGAGATTTTCTTCCTTTATTGTTACCCGGTATAGCTAGTTCTATTCCTGACAACTTATTGTCAGTACTTACAAAAGCAATGATAGGTATGCCCACACTCATGGCTTCTTCAAGAGGTTGCTGATCAACTCTAGGATCTGTTAAAATTATAACATCTGGTTCATAGAACCATTCGAGTCTGGGATTGGTAAGTGTTCCAGGTATGAATCTTCCTACCACAGCTTTAGCTCCAACTATTTCGGCAAATTTTACTACTGGCTGTTTCCCGTACTGCCTAGTGGATACAGCCATGATTTTTCCACGTTCGTATCTACTAAGAAATTTCCCTGCAATTTGCAATCTCTCGTCAGTTTTCCTTATATCGAGTATGTAGAGACCATCGGGTCTAACTCTAAATACAAACTTCTCCATATGTTTAGTACATGTGTGCGTGCCTATGTGTACTCCTGCTTGAAGATATTGTTCGAGGGGCACAAGAAGTTCTTGCTGACTAAATGTCTTCTGTTCTTCGCTCATCTATATCACCTACTTTATGTTACCATACTTTATTACATCCTTAAATAAATCTACATGAGATAAGAACATACGTCTACAGCAATACCTCTTTATACCTAGATCATCTAGAACCTTTTTAGGATCATCACCTCTGGCTACACGTCTACTATATTCTTCCCACTTAGTGGCTATCAGATAACCGCACGTAAAACATCTTACAGGTATTATCATATTAGGTCACCTATATGATTTTTGTCTAAATCTCCTAGCACTATATCTCATCCACTTCTCTGGTTCTGTTCTCCTTGGGTCACCAGCGATCATAGTCCTATCGTACTCTTTGAATAGCTCTAACAAGGATGGTATCCCGAAAAACGCTGTAAGTCCTCTTGCTACAGCTATTCTAACAGCATAGGCCTGCGACATGACACCTCCTCCTTCAACATGTACATCAATATCCACACTGTTTCTAAGTTCTGGAGATAGAAGTATGTATGGTTCCATCATCTTTAGTCGTGCCAACTCTATAGACCAAATTTCTACAGGTATGCTGTTAACTCTGTATCTACCTATACCAGGCTTTATTACTGCTCTAGCTATAGATGTCTTTCTCTTTCCAATGCTAATGACTATCTTTTTACCTGCTATAATCTGAGGATAAGCACCAATGACTGTAGTTGTTGAGCCTTCATTATTCATATCTTATCGCCTTGTTCTCCATCCAAGTTCTTTAGCTATTTCAGCTACAGTAACGATATTTCTTCTACCTAAAAACGAGGCATCTGTATCTAATATCTTTATCTTGTCTCTGTTCTTCATATCTTCCGGTACACCTATATAACATTTAACTCTCTTGAGGGATTGCAAACCTAGCCAGTTGTGTTTGGGAAGCATATTCTTCACAGCCTTCTTGAATATTGCTGTAGGTGTTCTAGGTCTCTTCATGGTATGTCTATATGGATTTTTATGTGTTCTAACATTAAGAAGAAGTTTATAGCTGCTAATAACCATAGATCTCTTCCCAGTAATTACACATTTCTCGACGTTAACCACATGTACTGAAAAACCGAGTTTAGCTAGCTTTGCTACTAGAGAAGCAAGTCTGCCAAGTATAGAATTTTCTGCATCAATAACAATTTCACGTAAATTTCTTGAAATCAGATAGGTTTTGAGATCTTTAGATCTAATTATGTTGACGCTCATTTTATCACCTTTACTCTACTACCTTTAGGATTTTCATTCAAAAACTCTAGAATATGTATAGCTCTACCACCCATGGATTTTATTTTTGCTATAGCTTGTTGTGAAAACGATATAGCTACCACAGTAACCCTATGGTTTAAGCTTCCGGTTCCCAGTACTTTACCCGGCACTACAACTACATCTTCATTGCTGGTGTACCTATTTATCTTAGATAAGTTTACAACCACTCTTTTTCTTGATGGTTTCCCAAGGAGTTCAGCTACGTATCTCCATATCCTTGCGTTATACAGTTTTGAGTATTTCCTCAAAATCCTGATGGTTTTTCTGGTGACATAATTTGTAGGACCTGTCTTCTTCATGTCTGTGCACCATGTTTAATGCTTTTCACGAATCTTTCTAATTCATTTAATTCGTTTAAAAGAATATATACAGATTCTATAATTATAGACTCTGGTCTCATAGAGCCCGAACTCTCTATTCTCAATACATAGTTGTTATCGACGCGAGATATCGTTATAGCTTTAATAGGACAGTTTTGTAAACACTGTTTACAAAGTATACAATTGTATGTGTTAATAACCTTGATCTTATCCTTATCCATTTCAAAGACGTTTTTTGGACATAATTCAATACATTTTCGACATAAGTTACACAATTCTTTTTCTATCTTTATATCTGCAACATATCTTGTTACGGCAATAGTAGCAGGACTCCATTTAGCATGTTCAAGTCCTCTACCTACTCTAGCTCTAAGCTCTAGGGAAATCCTTTGCCCAGGTGCTAGGATGACTATGGGTATATTGTTATAGACAGGTTTTATTAGAGGATCTTCACTTCTTATATCTCCTGAATATACTGTAGTTTCACTTTCTTTTGCTTCAGCTTCGAGAACCATATGAATGTAACACGTTTCACATTCTTTTTCAATAGCTTTCTCTTTGGGCGAGGATGAACATTTCTCGCATACTTCTGGATCTATTTCTCGTATCCTGTCTTTTACTTCTTCTACGGTTAACGGTATCATGGCTAGTCGATGAGCTAGAATTTCATCATACATGGATGATGTATTAACAACAACCATAATTTCATCTATAGCATATGTAGGTACTTTGGCTAAAGAGTATCTTCTAATAGCATTAAGAAAAGGGAGAGGGGCATCCTTTACGGCTATCTCTAGTGCTTCATTACTAATCTCTAGCAGAGTCATTTCCATAACGTATTACACCCTTCTACCACGTCTTCCTCCAGGTCTTCTAGTTGTATCATGAGGTATTGGTGTTACATCTTCTATTCTTCCAACAATAAATCCAGCTCTAGCCAAGGCTCTAATTGCTGCTTGAGCTCCAGGTCCAGGGATCTTAGGTCCGTGTCCTCCTGGAGCTCTAACCTTAATGTGAATGGCTGTAACACCTTTCTCTATGGCTTCTTGTGCAACCCTATAGGCCACCATCATAGCTGCGTAGGGACTGGGTTTTTCTCTGTCTGCTCTAACAACCATTCCTCCAGAACCTTTAGCTACAGTTTCGGCACCACTAACATCTGTTACGTGTATAATGGTATTGTTGAATGATGCATATATATGTGCTATACCCCACCTAAGTTCTCTCTCGGTATAAGACATAGATTATACACCTTATTACGTAGTTAAGGAAGATTTTTGAGCATATGGTGAAGTAGGATGAAGATGTAGATTTTCTTCCTCTTCTCTAGGAACTATATAACCAGGAGAAGTTATACGTCTACCTTTAATAGCTATATGTCCATGTACAATCAGCTGCCTCGCTTGGTATATAGTTTTGGCGAATCCTTTTTTCCAGACTATTGTCTGTAGACGTCTTTCTAGGATAGACTCTACACCTAGAGCAAGAATATCATTTATATCAATATTCGTATTATCGATTATACCCATATTGTAGAGTCTTTTAGCTAACGATCCTAAAGCTTTCCCCCTTTCATCAGGTGATAGAGCTAGTAGTTCTCTTGCTCTATGTCTAATCTTTCTAAGGAAAGTTTGAGCTATCCAAAGTTCCTTTTTATTTCTTAAACCATATCTATTGACGAGTTCTAGCTCTTGTTCAAGACGTGCTTTTATCCAAGGATGTCCAGAGCTTTCCCACTTCTTTCTAGGTTTTTTGGGATCACCCATCTATTTTACACCCTACTTTTGTTGCTGTTGTTGCTTCTTTCTAGCAACACCTACTGTAGGACCTATTCTACCTGTGGTGTGAGTTCTCTGACCTCTAACCTTATATCCAAGAGCATGTCTGATACCTCTCCAGCTCTTGATCTTTATCTCTCTATCGATATCCTGTCTAGCATAGAATATAAGTTCAGAACTGACTAAATGCATATCTTGTCCTGTTTCATAATCCTTCCTCCTATTTAGCATCCAGTTTGGAAAACCAAAACCGAGGGGATTCTTTACTACTTCTTCTATTTTCTTGACATCCTCATCTGTTAGATAACCTATAAGCGTAGAGGGGCTATAACCTAAAACTCTGCATATACTCAGGGCCATATTGTAGCCTACTCCTTTAATTCTAGCTAAACCCCAAGCTAACGTCAAATCACCAGGTACATCTGTTTCTGCGATCCTAACTATATGTCTATATCCTGATGATGACATATCCACACCATACCCTATATTAAGTCGTATGCTGAAGCATAACCTATCTTTAACTCCTTGCCTAGGTTAAAAAGCTATAAAGAAAACCACCTTATAAACGTTAAACAGCCTTGAATACTGACACTCTAAAAAGTCATTTCAATATAACATTATGTAGAGACTCGATATGAAGGGGTCACTGGATTTAAACTTATGACATTAAAATATATTGTTTAACTTTATTCTACAATAGATTTCTGAACGTTTGTACATATACTATGTTTATTGAAAGGGATAAGATCCCTCATATATAACAAATCTATCATTAGTAATGTCTATAATACACACAAACTTTACATATGTTTCCTAAATAGCGTTTTTGGATTCAGCTGAGACAGGTGTAATCATATATCATATGTTTTGGGTTCATCATCACATATGTTTTTATATTTCGAGAGCTTATAAAGTATTAGATGATGATACGACGGTCTTCTGAATAATGATGTGACTTCTCTTCACTGATACTCTACATGTTTAATTTCTCTAGATAGTTATTTGGTTATATTTATCAATATCTTAAGCTAATGTATATCACAAAATTACGACGCTCCCACAAAATTTTCTATTTAATTTTGTGAACTTATTGTATGGTCTAGATAATTGATATTCTTTAGTATAAGTTGATGTAATGTACTTTAAGAACTTCTAAATTAGGCTAGAAACATCAACAATCTTGAGACAGTTACATATGCATTATTATAATATGTCTAATAAAGAGATCTAGCTTAACATAGCTTAACATTATCTAGAATAACTGAGTTTGTTTATTTGTTTGGCGCCGGGGCTGGATTTGAACTCGCGCGAAGTGTTCCTCTACCGGTCCTCAAGATCAGAAAGTGGTTTTGGAGTTTTTACCCCAATCTTGACAAGTTCATAAACTCTGGGTATCCCCATAATTTACGGAATAATATGGTTTTGGGTGTATTGAGTATAGTTAAGAATGGAGAGAGCCATGTAATCGAGATGACAAACAAGGAGTATGTAGATTTGATGAAGGAACTCCTCGCTAGCGTACTACGGGAAGTTCATGGGTATCTGGTTAAGGACAGGGAGTTGATGGAGGAAACTACGAAGAGTTATGTGAATTACCTCAAGAGATTAGGTGGGAGGAGGTTAGACTACAATCTATACCTCGAGATATCGAACAACAAGTGGATAGTGAAAACAGTACGATTGTATATAGATTACTTCGTGAAGGTAGGGAAGATTAACAGGGGAGGAGGTGCAAAGGATATTATTCAACAAGTTCTACAGCATAGTGGAGACTCTCGGCAAGCAGGAGCTCGAGTTGGGGAAGAAAGCTTGCTTGGTCATCCTCCGCAACACAATATTCGACGAGACCATTAAGAGAGCTTGAGGAGAAATATACGATGGGATCAGCAGGTACATTGGTGCACTACCTCTCTCCGTCGTCCTGGAAAAGGACAAGGATAAGTATAAAAAGAGAAAAAGGAAGAACATAAAAAGGAAAGGTACTCGCTGGGACGAGGTCATACTGAGGAAACTCATTATGTCCACGGACGATGAGTATGCAAACTTCTTGGAGTCGCTTGCTAAGAGGTTCATAGAAGAGCTCGTTGTGACCGCCAAGATGATAAAAAAAAAAGAAGGTGTATCCAGGGCAAACCAATAGGCAATGCTCCCGGTAGATGAGGTATATGGTAAGCTTAAGGTTGAGCTGGATCATTACAGAAGTGTCTACACCATGTACGCGTCAAACAACTTGTTGAACATGAACGATGTGTTGAAGGCTGTGAGGATGTATGAGAACACTACGGTTAAGACACTCAACGAGGTCGGAGTCAGCTCTTCTACCCCTCTATATGTGACTTGGGTCGAGAGCAAGAAGGTCAGAGATAGTAGTGGTGTTCTTCAACGTTGACCCTCCTGCCAGAGTCCACATACGTTTCCGGCACTTGGGTTTAGGAGAGTTCGGGAGGAGGGTAGGGAATCAAGGCTCGTCAACCCGAGGGAACACTACGACATATATAACAAGAGTGATGAGGAGGAGAGGTTTATAGAGTGCAAGGGGTTTACCAAACCGAGGCTCTTGACTTCGAGCTCACGGAGAAGGAGTAAACGAAATCGCTAGGAGCCTCTAATAGTCATACAGGAATTACCTTTTCTGCTAAACAATCCTGCTGACTATTGATGTGACTGATGGTACCACTAGTAATAAAATATAGATATTTCCTAAATTATTTAGTCTTGTTTGATTTCGATATTAATAAATACCTTGTTGCATCACCTCGTAGAGGTCTCTGAGACTGTGGGATTCTATGTATGAAGCCTCCGAAGAACTTACCAAAGACCTCAAAATCTATGCCTTGGTTGAGTATACTGAGAAGCTCAACTTATCGTCTCCAATCACGATGCAGTTTACCGCCGATGCTCTTAGCCTCACCGTACATAGTAACGAAGTTCCCGACTTGTACCTCAACCTAATGTTCACTACTCATTGTTTCAGCTCCGAAGGCTACAGAATTTGCCTCTCGACCAGTCGATGAAAAGTTTGAGAAAGATAGGATCTGTACCTGACCTGGATGTTGTAAATTCTCTCTACTGAAGACGAGCCTAGTTGATGGATCCTTGATTGCTAGCATGGCATGGTTCTCGGTTCCAATACCATAGACCAGATAGAGCAGGCAGTATTGCTCCCCAAGAACCTCTCATCTAAGTTCATACGACTTATATTTAGAGTATATCAACCAGCAATATAAGTATCATGTTCATTGCAATCGTTACATGACTGCACTAAATCGGCTTAAGTTACAGGAATGAACTCATATTCATATTAAACTACCCTCATAAGCCGAGTGTTTTTGTAATGCCTTAAAACTCACGCTTAACAGTATGACCAAAGTTATTAGCTACTCTAATGCTAGCATATTTAAGTTCTGTAATTATAGAAACTATTTTAGGACTTGCCGAAGATTGCACTAAAATTATCTAATTCATTGCAAAAGAGACTCTCTCAGAGATGTATCAAAAGTTGTCAACATACTTCTCTAGAAAATACCTCTCTATAATTGCAATCATGTTATTCAAGAATGTAAAGGAGACCCATCACAATCCACCCTAAATAATTAATTCTAAAATATAAATTATATAAAATTAATTAACTCAAATTAGCTGTATGATTAAAAATTAGCTTATTAATAACTAATTTAAGGCGAGTAAAAAAATAGTTTTTATTTTATATCAACATCTTATTTCCTCTTAGTTATTAGTAGCACAGGTACCACGATCATTACTACAATTGCTAGAGTAACTATGATAAGTAATTGCTGATTACTCCAATCAGAAGGTCTTTCAGGGACTATGGTAGTAATTGTTGTAATAGTTGATGTTACAGGAGGCAAAGACGTAGTTACTGAGGTTGTAGCTGTGACTGTTGTTACTTTTTCAGTTGTTGTGGTTGTTGAGGTAATGGTTACTGTGGTAGTTAATGGTGTTGTAGTAACCACGCTACCTATGGGATTTACTATCCTCTCTTCATCGATTATTCCGTTTGACCCTGTATCAACTCTAACTATTAACTGCCTACTGCTTATGTTACTCCAAGATCTCGGTGATGCTATGATGGTATCATGTGGAGAGATAGTAATTCCTATGTAGCGTGCATTTTGCTGGCCATCCATACTGTGAGCAATCAGCTCTACAGAGATATTTAGTGGTTTATCGCCTGAGTTTTTAATCATGAATCCTTCCCCGCTTGAGAAGTCTACGTTAAAGTTGTATTTAGTGGATTCTACTTCTAGGAATATCTGACGTGCCATATTATTATCTATGATTGATGATGCTATCCTATAACTACCTGATCCATTGTTCTTAATCCTTACTCTGCTCTGATTTAGAATAAGGTTGACTATTCGTTCAGGGCTTCCAAAGTATTGAAGTGATAAAGACCTATTACTGTTTTTAGAGACTAGTGTAACCGTTCCATTCTTTGTAGACTTTATATTTAAGTTCAACTCACTTCCTGCCACGAAAACGTATACCGGATTAGCAAGAGGGAGTGGGATAGGCACAAGTATAGCTGTTTTGCTCATGTCTTCTATACTTGGTGGCGTCATACCATCAAATATGAATACCTTCTTGCCCATAGCGTCGGATACGTTGCTGATTTTAACACCAGCATCACCTCCCACGATGATTAATGACGGTGTTCTATTTGATGTATTTGAATCTCCTGAGGTCTCAGCATATCCTAAAGATTTCATATACTCTATGAAGAGTTCGAAGAGTCCGAAAAATACATCTGATTCAGTCAAAGCAGCACTCTCACCATGAAATAGTGAGGAACCCGTAGCAAAGAGGAAGCCATCAATAACCTCTGTATGCTCATTATCTAAGTAGAAGGTAAAGTACCATCGACCATCAGACCTACAGCATCTGAAGTCTACGTAACTATTGTCTTGATTTACAGCACTATTAGGTTGGAATGGCCTGTTAGAATCAAGTACCCAAACCCTCACATGGTTAGCACTTATTTCCTCAACCCTATATACGAGTACTGTGTGGCTACTTCTAATATCATCAGAGGAGAACATAAACAGTAGTGGTACATCATTCCACTTTTGAGTTTCCGGCATACGTTCCCATTGTCTAAGCTCGTTTAAAGTCTCTAGTATTATGTCCTCACCTGCTAACCACCTGACTAGCGCTCTAGTACCGCGCCTCAAATTTCTTTCATCAAGCGACCACATATACTGGTAAGTTAAATACGTGTCCAGATCCATGATGTTCGAACTGAAGCTATCTGATGGCGGATCTTCAAGCATAATCACTATGAAGTTTTTATCTAGGGTGAAGGGTTGGGGCCAGTGATTTAGCGATGAACATCCTGGAATAGCATAGAGCCTAACTGACTGAGGAGTTTCTCTAAATTTTTGACTTACTAACGCATGTGCCGAACATCTACCCTCTTCGCACATCTCCTTAAACACGTAATTGTAGAGAGCATCTGAGGCCCAATCATGCCATAATTTCCAACATTTGAAAATACATAAAAAGTCCCAAACAGCATCCTCACCCCAGAAGTCCTCCCACATTTCCCAGTTAATGTGCGAACATGGCGTATTCTGGAAGTGGAAGCTTCTTAGGTATACCGGATAGGTTGTTGAGTCATGTATCCAGAGGGAGTATGTGCGTTCAATTCTCTGTTGAGTGCCAGTTGTTATACTGAGTTTGATACTTCCTCTCACAGCCTTAGTATTTGTGTTACTGAAGATAGTGCTCCTAGGTATTGAGAAGATTATAGCAGGATTGCCAAAGATAGTTCCATCAGTGTCTATACTACTCAAGGGTAATCTATACGTACCTCTCGTCCCGTCAGGTCTAGTCCATGAAACTTCTATTTCGACCATAGCGTTCCTTGCTTCATACATATTCACATCAATAGTCCAGGTGACAGACGTCACTAGTGCTAATGGAGTGTATTGTATACCTACAGGTAGGTCTGTGAATATAAATGCTTCTGATGCACCTAATTCTGCTTTCGTCTTACAATCGCTATAGAGTACTCCTTGGAGTGGAATAACCTCATTTCCTATATCATACAGGTATATCCAGACACCCTTCTGAGACTGCATGCCAGCGTTTTCAACAATTATTGTGAGCATTAATGATGTATCCCTACAGTCTCTTGGCACATTTATAACTAACTGGTCGTAAAGCTCTCGGTACGATACAGTAGCACCGCAACCTTGAATACTGAACGTATAGTGCATTGGTATTCCACCAACAATCCCACTGCTTACAGCTGGCCATATCCTACTAGTGACGCTATGCAGAGTATATGTTTGCTGTCCCTTAGGGAGGAAGTAGGTGTTAGGACCTAATATGTTTGGAGCACCACCTATGAGTATGGTTTTCCTGTTGTTTATGTCAACTGTTTCATTAATCCTCACTACTCTACCTTCAATGGTAAATTCCAGAGTTACTAGGTCTACCCAGACGTGGAACCTAGCATAACGTATTACCCGGAGATCAGGATCTCGACTATTTCTTATTAAGTCAAATACATTTGGCACGCTAAAATTTCTTTCCTCTCCACTACTCATACTATTTAATTGTATTGAGGTTAATTCGACTACACGCCCCGACCATAATATCCCTTGATCAACAGTCATATCACCCTTCTCAATCCCTATATGCACTCTCGTAGGTGGTGAGGTTAAACAACCCAAGTTCCGTACATTAAAACGTATAGTTCCATTACTTTGTGAACTTAGCTCTTGGTTGTAGAGGTCTAGGTCTATTTGTGGGAGATCCCAATTCCTGTACGTGAATGTCCATCTTCTCTCATTGTTAAATTCGCTTGACTCTGTTATAAGATCACCATAATCTAACTGGACGTTCACCGTGTAACTATTTCCAGGAACACCTATGAAGAGCCCGGTACTTATACTAACGCTTTCCCCAGCCGCAAGTGGAGGTATTAATGACTCCCGTACATATGTAGTGCCACTAGTACTGGTTATTGTGAAACGTGCTCTCGTACCTCTATTAGTGGATGCTTGACCTATGTTCTTAATATATACTATGAGGCCCTCGCACCCTGAGTAAGTTATACTTTGTAAGTAATGAGGATCGAAAGTTAGGTCTGGTAGCAGTTGCGGAGTAGTTGTTGAAGTGGAGGTAGATATTCCCTCAAAGACCTCCACTTTACATGTAATCCATGGCTGCTGAGACTTCACCAGCTCCATACCATATTCAGTTCCGTTATAATATTCAAATGCTGGCCAGAAGGTCCAAATCCCCTTCTGAGTAAGGACTATCTCCTTACGATATCTTATGATGTTGCCGGTACTTATTACAACACCCCTAAACGACCTATCCTCGAACTCCGTCATCGTATTGTTAGGTAATATAGCGCCTACAAAGATTTTGTTAAGCCTTATCTGCTTAACAGTACCAACATATCTGAGAACGAATGAGACCACTACAAAGTCTCCAACATGCAAGTCTTTAGGTCCAGAGACATTATAACTTAGGAGTTGCATGCCATACATCTCCTCCCTATCGTTATAACTACAAAGTAATACCATTATCTCACTACTTATTGGGATTATTCCAGCTATACTGTTTGTGATCACTAGTAATGTAATTATTAGTACTATGTAGTTAGTCTTCCGTTTAGAAGAGTTACGGGTTACATTAAACCAAATCCTGATAGATATACTTTCCTCACCTTAGTTAATTTCCCTACATTAGTTAGTAGGAGATTAAGCAAGCTTAATTACAGTCTCTTGCTTAATCTCTCTACCGGTTAGTAGGAGATTAAGCAAGCTTAATTACAGTCTCTTGCTTAATCTCTCTACCAGTCTTATAAGTTAAGAAGTTAATTAATAAATTTTTATGACCATCAAAGCTTAGATAAATTGTTAAGCTTGAGAATATTAAATAAATTGACAAATGCTTAAGGGTATTTCTGCATATCAAGCAAATGAATTAGGTAAATATAAAGTTAAATAATTTAAGAATTCGGTTGTACATCCAAACGTTTTAATCAACTATTTAATCAACTATTAAGTGGAACTGCTTACCTAATCTTACTTTATCGCATGATGTTATATCATATTATTTTATGAATTAGGCCTATAACGTTCTCCTCTTTATTAATATCTAGAACACGAATAAGTGAACCAATATCATTACAATTATAGAATCATATCCCTAAGCTTCTAGTGAAATTCTGGACTGTTTTTATAGTGAAAGCTCACAGGCTCGTTTAGTCATCTTAAATATATGAAAAACAGTTTCTTAAAAAAGTTAATCTTCTGTCTAGGTCACAGTTCGGTGCCTACTAGAGACCGATGAAATACTACTCTAATTGCTGTCTATTCATTTTTCTAGCAAGCACGACTGCATGAATTATGTACTGGTAGAGGATAATGAATTAGTAAGAGATAATGAAACGCTCGGGTAGTTGAAAAGCGGTTCTCAAGGCTGGGGTTAGGACTGCTAGCTACTCCATTTATTTCTAATATGATTTCATACCTAAGAAGGTGTTTTGAATGTAAGGATGTACTGACCTTACTTTCTTTCCAGAAGGTTAGGAAGGTTAAAGGCAGGTACCTATCCCTACTACAAGGCAGATATATCGGTTTTGTAAAGAGAATTGTTAGAGTTCACGAAGAATATATGAAGTGGCGCCGGGGGCGGGATTCGAACCCGCGTGCGGATATCCCGCACCGGCTCTCAAGGCCGGCCCCTTAGACCGCTCGGGCACCCCGGCTTTCTGTAGTTCTTATTGGTTGATTAATTAAAAGCTTTAGTTCTGCTTTCTAGCTAAAT